>Ga0209282_1002102_pt1 | contig 11352 bp, 6 predicted proteins | sample Mtrugardesep15_FD_187529 | JGI IMG/M metagenome (GOLD analysis project Ga0209282, IMG submission 187529) | Root nodule microbial communities of legume samples collected from California, USA - M. trunc garden sep15 (SPAdes) (version 2) | ecosystem: Host-associated > Plants > Roots > Nodule...
GTTCCATAAAGCTAGTTTTCATGCACCAAATTTCTCCACTCGAGTGCTAATTGAGAAATGGTATTTCTAGAAGACCCGCCTTCTTTGAGTGCATTAGTAAAAGCTTCTTTCAATTCCATCATATTATTGCGCAATTTCTCACCTTCTTCTCCTTCCATGAGACACTTGATCAATTTAGAAATTTCCTCCCTTTCGACAATGCCATTCTCATTAACTCTTGGCCTTAGTCCCACTTTAAGGCCCTCACTTAACACAACTGCATTCATTCTCTGCTCACCAAATAAAGGCCATGTGATTAGTGGCACACCATGCACCACACTCTCAAGGATTGAATTCCATCCACAATGACTCAAGAATCCACCAACTGATCTGTGACTAAGGATTTCAATCTGAGGTGCCCATGATGGAATAACCATTCCTTGCTCCTTGGTTCTCTCCAAAAACCCAGATGGTAAAAACTGCGAAAGATCAACATTGTTTTGTGCTGAAAGATATGCACCACTGGCTGAACTACTTGGTGCTCTTACAACAACCCATAAGAATTTATGATTACTCAATTCCAAACCAATAGCTAACCCATCAATTTGTTCTTGTGAAAGTGCACCACCACTTCCAAAAGAAACATACAAAACTGAACCAGGTTCTTGTTTATCTAACCATGTCAAACATTCCATGCCATTGCCACTATTATCGGATTTTGTTCCAGTTCCGATAATGGGCCCAACAGGATACACAGCAGGGTTGCCACTTCCTTCTTCTGTCAATGCTTTTATAGGACCTTTTTCAATTTCTAGGAAGCTATTAACAATAATCCCATCAACATAATGGAATCTTTTAACACGTTGGAGTAAGAATTTGTAAGCTTCATTTGATCTATCTTGAGCTTGGTTATATAGATCATGTCCATGAAGTGGTACACAACCTGGTACTTGAACAGGCTCTAGGAGATCTCTGTACTCACATGATGTTTCCTCATCCAACTTTGGCAAATATAAGTGCAATGACAATGTAGTAGCTGCAGCAGGAAAGTATATATAGGACAGCATGTTGAAATCCATAGCTAAATCTAGTGCTTCAGCAGATAAAGAATCAACCACCAATGCTACAATGGGAGTCCTTAAAGTTAAGGAGCTCAAGGCCTGATGTAAATATGGCAGAGAAAGTGTTACTGTAAGCTGGATTTGACTTTCCATGGTAGTACCTAGTGGTAGGTCCTTAGGGTTTACAGGTGGAAGAAAAGTGCAGTTGATGTTTGATGGAAGAGTTTGAAGGAATGACTTTGTGGCACTTGAGGGTGACCCAAGTGTGGGAATGAAGCAAGTGACATGAAAGTTTGGATGGAGCTGAACAAGTAGCTTGGAGAATTCAAGAATAGAAACTAAATGGCTATACCAAGCACCTGGAACAATAACAATGTGAACCGTTTTCTCCATGAAATTTTTTGGTCAAGTTCAAGGGCATGAGGTAGATAAGATAAGATAGTTGCCTTTTGTTTTGTAAGTTATGAAAGAAAAATTACAAGAGAAAATATATTCCTACATTACATTCATTTAACATCTTATCTTATCATAGTCTCTTCTCCTAATACAATATATATTAATATATCTATAACGAAAATCGAGGCCTCACTTATCATATCTATCTGATGTGGGACTAAATCCCCCCTCGAGTGTTGGCCGCTAACACACCCCCTCACGCTTCAGCCCGGCCCAATGGACCTGAAGCGTGGACGATGTAAGCCCAACGATGGACCCAATAGGCTCTGATACCATGTAACGAAAATCGAGGTATAACTCATCCATACAAAACCGGCTTGTACGGTGAGGAGTGTTTCCTCTTTATAAACTCTTCTCAAGAATCCTATATATCTGATGTGGGACTAAATCCCCTTGAGTGTTGGCTACTAACAATATCACCTATATCATATTACATTTTATATTTCTTTCATCTTCCATATGTTCAAAGGCGAAGTTATGTGTAACAAAAGGGTAGCTTTAGCTACCCAAAAAACCAATAGAAAATAAGAAAGTCAAAAGATATTCACTTACGAATTGTCAAAACAACACTCAAACTTTCTTTCAAAAATAAAAACACTAAAAAAATAAAAATAATTAGCCCCTCACAAAAAAAATGGCTACATGGGCGGATCGAGAGGGTGACCCCATGTGACCATGAAACATTTATGAGTGTTTATGAAATATTTATGAGTGTTCATGCGACCCCATATTTATGAAATATTTATGAGTGTTCATGAAATATTTTTAAATTAAAAATAGAACTCATATATCTATGCAAGTGCTACATGGGCGGATTGAGAGAGCTACCCCATGTGACCATGGTCTACCCCCCTCCATCAAGATCTTCTTTCTTTCTAATTCTCACCCAACAAACTAGATCTGCAGCAAGCACAAGGAACACTCATCCTTAATTATGTTGTGATTTTTTTTAATTCCTTAATTATGTTGAGATTTTTATGTTCCCTCCATCAAGATTTTCTTTCTTTTTCACCCGACAACCTAGATCTGCAACAACCACAAGGAATACTCATCCTTAATCATGTTGTGGTTTTTTTTTTATTCCTTAATAATCATGTTGAGATTTTTATGTTCATGATTGCAGTATGATAATACTATAAGTATGATAATACTATAGCGTGTGCATAGATTGAAATTAGACCATTGATGGAAAAACATATAACACCACAACGCCTAATGATAAGCTTTTTCGTCCTTGAATTTTCATAAGTTTCATCTCCAAATTAATCGAATTAGCTTGAGCGTCCTTGAATTTTATAATGTTCGATTAATCTAGTTCCTTCGTCAAGTCTCCTCGTGGAGTTTCAAGTCAGATGTCACGTATATAAGGACGAATTTGATCGAAAATTTTGAATTTTTTAAAACATTTTTTAAATGAAAGTCGTTACAAATTGTTACACCGTCAAATCGATCCTTGAATTATTCATTACAAATCAGGACGGGGTTGTATTATATTAATGACTAGTCGAGATACCCATGTTGTTCGCAGCTGCGCCGCATGACGTGGTGTGTGTTCGTAGAGATACACAACTCTTCCAACAACAATTACTAGTACGCCAAGGAACAATAGAAACATCGTTGAAGGCTAGAACTATTAAGAGAGATAAAATGAATGTAGAAATGATATTCTTATTACTTGTGAATAAAGGTACATAGGGTATTTATACATGAAAGATAGAGCACAATAGTTACAATGAAGGAGAAGTACTTGTGATGCAAGTCACGTCCTTTATGTGTGTTGTTATTAAATAAGAACTACAAGTTAAGAAACTACAAGTTAAGAGTCACATACATGTCAAAGATTAAACAACCTATTTTTGAAAGAAAAAAAAAAACTTTAATAGTATGCATTGCATCATCCAACTCAGCCAAAAGAGAAGAGCCAAGATCAGTAGGATTTGACATTGATCCCTTGGAATGGTTGCCAATGAGAGCAATGTCACTTTCATTCGTAAAAACAACACTGAAGATTATCCCAATATTTAATTATCAATTATGCATTTATTATGAGCCTTAATTTTGATAACAGAAAACTATACGAAAATATCATAATCAAATATGAAACAATGCACAATATTTTACAACAGTTAGGCAGGGGAATGCTATGAAAATACAAATTATACGACTATTAGGGCATCAACAGTGATAAATCACTTCACATTACGTTTGTTATGCACAACCAACAACGTGTGTACATATCAAAGACCAGACAAACTCAACTGTCAAATAGAATGTCTTATAAGCATGCTTCAAATAGACTTGACAAAATATGAAACAATAAACTATACGAAAATAACATAATCAAATATGAAACAATACATAATACAAGTTGTGTAGATATTTAAGACCTGACCAGACCAAACTCAACTGTGAAACAGAATATCTTATAAGCATGCTTCAAATAGACTTGACAAAATCATTCCTTAAAGCTAGTTTTCATGCACCAAATTTCTCCACTTGAATGCTAATTGAGAAATGGAATTTCTAGAAGACCCGTCTTCTTTGAGTGCATTAGTAGAAGCTTCTTTCAATTCCTTCATATTGTTGCGCAATTTCGCACCTTCTTCTCCTTCCATGAGACACTTGATCAACTTAGAAACCTCTATCCTTTCCACAATGCCATTCTCATTAACTCTTGGCCTCAGTCCCACTTTTAGGCCCTCACTTAACACGACTGCATTCATTCTCTGCTCAGCAAACAAAGGCCATGTGATTAGTGGCACACCATGCATCACACTCTCAAGGATTGAATTCCAGCCACAATGACTCAAGAATCCACCAACTGATCTGTGACTAAGGATTTCAATCTGAGGCGCCCATGATGGAATAACCATTCCTTGCTTCTTGGTTCTCTCCAAGAACCCAGATGGTAAAAACTGCGTAAGATCAACATCGTTTTGTGCTGAAAGATATGCACCACTGGGTGAACTACTTGGTGCTCTTACAACCCATAAGAATTTTGTATTACTCAATTCCAAACCAATAGCCAGCTCATCAATTTGTTCTTGTGAAAGTGCACCACCACTTCCAAAAGAAACATACAAAACTGAACCAGATTGTTGTTTATCTAGCCATGTCAGACACTCCATACCATTATTACCAGATTCTGTTCTCGTTTGGATGATGGGTCCAATAGCATACACAGCAGGGTTGCCACTTCCTTCTTCTGTCAGTGCTTCTATAGGACCTTTTTCAATTTCCAGGAAGCTATAAACAAGCATGCCATCAACATAACAGAATCTTTTAATACGTTGGAGTAAGAATTTGTATGCTTGACTTGATCTATCTTGTGCTTGGGCAACGAAATCCCGACCATGAATTGGTACACAACCTGGTGCTTGAATAGGCTCTGGCAGATCTCTGTACTCGCACGATGTTTCCTTATCCAATTTGAGCAAATACAAGTAGAAAGACAAAGTGGTGGCAGCAGGAGGGAAGTAAATATAAGACAACATGTTGAATTCATTAGCCAAATCTAGTGCTTCAACAGATAAAGAATCAACCACCAATGCCACAGGGGAAGTCCTTAAAGTTAAGTAGTTCAAGGCCTGATGTAAATATGGCAGAGAGAGTATCGTTGCGAGATGAATTTGGCTTTCTATGGTAGTCCCTTGAGGTAGGTCGTTGGGATTCACAGGTGGAAGAAAAGTGCAATTGATGTTTGATGGAAGAGTTTGAAGGAATGCAGTTGAAGCACGTGAGGGTGGCCCAAGTGTGGGAATGAAGCAAGTGACATGAAAGTTTGGATGGAGATGAACAAGCAGCTTGGAGAATTCAAGAATAGATACTAAATGGCTATACCAAGCACCTGGAACAATAACAATGTGAATCTTTTTCTCCATGAAATTTTTTGGTCAAAGTTCAAGGGCACGAGGTAGGAGGTAGATAAGATAAGATAGTTGCCTTTTGTTTTGTACGATTTGAAAGAAAAATTACAAGAGAAAATATATTCCTACGTTACATTCATTTAACATCTTATTTTATCATAAGCTCTTTTACTACAACATCAATATATCAGATATATCATATTACATTTTATATTTCTTTCGTCTTTTAGGTTTTGAATAGCGAAAGTTATGTGTAACAAAAAATCAATAGAAAATAAGAAGGTTTTTTCTAAATTACCTTTGAAAAATGGTGGGTAACTTGCCCACCAACCAATAAAAATGAGCAATTTATTGGTGGGGTCAAGATAGTGCATGGATACCACCTAAAAAGGTGAATGTTTATTGGTTGAGGTAAATTACCCACCATTTTATTCCATGGGTACTCTAGTTGTCACCCAAGTAAAAAGATATTCATTTATTTGATAGGTGTATTTCATTTTATTTTATTTTTGACATTTTTTATCGTTCAAGCAACTAGCCGTTCAGTTAGTTTCAACCATGGTGAATCTTTGGTATCAATACGCATAAATTATCACTACTGTGCGGGATTTTAACTCAAAGGAGTTGGAGTGTCCGGTTAGAGCATTATGCGAGTGAGGCGAATTCATCTGTTATGCGAGTGAGGCGAGTTCGTCCGCTAATTTCATGGCTAAACTAGGAGTTGCAAGTTCTGAGATTTGGCGTGAATTTTTGGAGCCACTAGAATGTTTGCTGCTGCAGGTTGATGCCTAAAATAAAACCAAAACCTTCTGAAATTTCGAAATTCAATTTTTGAGGGAGAACAGTCGAAAGGTTTGAGATCACTAAGAACTTTTAATTTTGAAAACTTAGTTGAAATGGTCCATGAATTATGTTACTCACTGTCAAATCGATCCTGAAATCGATGCTTAACGTCACGTTAACGATAAAACGTGACATAGTGACTAAATTGATTGAACATTATAAAGTTCAGAGACATTCTAGTTATTTCAAATAATTTGGGAAAAATTGATATATTTGTGATAATTTAAGGACAAAAAAGTTTATTTAGTCCTACAATGACACTACCATCAACCATTTGATAATGTATGTTGGAATTAATTGAAACATGTGAGTTGGAAATTTTTCAAACGGAATACCAAATTAACATGCTACTAAGATCTTTGTCCTCTAACTCAACTCATTTGGAATTTTTTATTAAACAAACAAAAACTTGCATGAAAAGATAAGAGTAAATGGTCACTTTAGTCTCTGACTCTATACCTCGCTGTCATAAAGGTCTCTGACCCATGATTAAATACAATAAAGTTCCTGACTTTGCACTTTCGTTATCACATCATATTAGGATATTGATTTTTGGTTCAGGAAACAAAATGACAATTTTCTACTTTCACTTTAGTCCTGTGACACATCATATGACAAGTCATTGTAAAACATGTGTCACATCATCACTTGACAGAATTATTTAACGTTAGGGACTAAAATGTACATAAGTGCAAAGTCAGTGACTATTTGCTCAAGAGATAAATTTGTATGTTCGACTAAGAAGTTTGAAGAAAAGTGATCATTAACCATGGATTATCGTTATTCGTGTTTTGATGAGCTTGAATTTGCAACATTTGTTTTTGTTGGATGAAGAAGAATTCGTTGGGTTTGAATTTTGTAGAAAGAAAAGAGAAGAAGGGGAGAGAATAGGGTAGAAATTGAAAGAGTAAATTACACTCTTCATTTTTTAAAGATGTTTAAATTACACTCTTTTTCCTTCTTATGTTAAAATATATTCTCCCTTTCACTCCCTTAAAAAGTAAAATTTATACTCCCCTCCCTATAAGAAGCTTAAATTACAACCCTCTCTCGTAATAATTAAATATGCACTACACTTTAATCTATTTTAATATATATAAATATTTTTATGATATATACTATTTTTGAACCACCATTTTAGAAAAATAAATTCATTTCTTTATAATTTAAATGTCAGTGATAATTAAATTTAAATATTTTGCTATTAATTTTATAATTTATAGTATAAAATTAACTTTTAAATAACCAAATTTTATTGTCTTTAATAATTTTTCACATATTTTAATTTTATTTTGAGTTGTTTCATATTTTATTACAGGGTTCAAAACTATATGTTAATGAAATTGTGAATAAAAAAATAGCAAAAAATATGAATTCAAATTTTGGTTATATTCAAATCGACCCGCAATATTGTTTTTTTTTATGCGTGTTAGATTATTATTTATTTGCTAGATTATTAGAAATAAAAAATATATATATTGAGGGAGTAATTAAAGTGTAGATTTTAACATATGAGGGAAAATGAATGTAATTCATGCTTCTTTTAGGGGATGAGATTGAAATGTTTTTTAATATGTTTTGAATAGGAGGGAAGTGTATATTTTAACATAAGAGGATAGGAGAGTGTAATTCAAACATTTTAAGAGAAAGAGAGTGTAATTTACACAAATTAAATTGGCGTGGACGAGTGCATTTGTTGTTTTTTCACTCATTTATCGGGAAAAATAAATGAGTTTGGAATTATTTTTTTGTCCCTATTTATCGGGAAGAATAAATTAAAATAATGTAACTGTTAATTTAATTATAACTTAATAGTTTGATTACCCTATTTTCACTCATTCTTGAAATTGCTCCCCCTTTCAATTTTAAAACACTTAGTCTTAGTTCCTCTTTCAAAATTTAGAACTTCAAAATGGAAATATAATATATTTTAATTGAATTTTTTTTTTGAGAGGGGTTGTCGCATCACCATTTTTGAGATTAAAAATATAAAAAAGAGATCAAAATTGAGTGATTTTAAAATAAAGAGACAAATTTTATGATTGAATGCAAATAAGTACCCGAAATTATTATTGTTTGACAAGATAAGTACCCCAAAATTGTAATTAAACATTTAGTTAAAGTAAACTCCCAATATTTATCGCTGATAAATGTAAAAAAAAAAAATATTGCCGTTAATAGATACTGAAAATTTAACCAACTAACTAGATTCAAATGGTTGAGAGTCTCATAGGAAAAATATTCGGGAGAACCCTGATTCAATTTTTGGTGAAAACAATTCTAAATCAGACTTTACTTATCCTCTAAGAATCGAAAGGTTAACACACACAAAAAACTAGACAAATATTTGTCACAAATAAATAAATAAATAATGCATAATAATTAGAGTTTGATAGTGCAACCCTTGAAATGTATTAAAAAAACAAATATTTGTCAACAAAAATCGTATATAATTATAAAGAGGATCTTGTTAAACATAACAATTTATCAACTATGAGTGCAATGAGCTCTGAGTTTGTCTTCTCTGCTCAAAGTGACCATAGCCTTCAAGCCACTAAAAAGCCACCCGACCCACAAATTCTCCCCTCCCAAAAGATTTCCTTTCGTGATAAACTATTAGGACCCTCCCAAGAAACCCAAATTCGCGAGAAAGAGGATATGATCGCAAACAAACTGGTACGAATTGAACATGAGAATGGTAACAGGCTGCTGCCCAAGGTTTATCTGGAACCGTCAGTCTTCCAAGAACTGTGTACTCCATGGAAGGACGCCATTGTTGTCAAATTGCTGGGGAAAAACCTCGGTTACCACACCATGAAAGAAAGGCTGCAGAAAACATGGAGACCCCAAGGAGGATTCGAAATCATGGACAATGACAATGGATTCTATATGGTGAAATTTGATCAGGCTGCAGATAAAGAAAAAGTCATCACTGGGGGTCCCTGGTTAATATTTGACCATTGTCTCGCCGTCACTCACTGGTCGCCGGAGTTTGCATCCCCGAACGCGAAGGTGAACAAAACAATTGTTTGGGTAAGATTCCCAGGACTTAATCTTGTGTATTATGACGAGAGCTTTCTTTTAGCAATGGCCTCTGCTCTTGGCCGCCCCGTCAAAGTTGATACAAACACTCTGAAAATAGAACGGGGTAAATTCGCTAGAGTATGTGTTGAAATTGATCTCACTGTGCCGGTAGTTGGAAAGATTTGGGTCAATGGTCATTGGTACAAAGTCCAGTACGAGGGATTACACCTAATATGCACAGGCTGCGGTTGCTACGGCCATCTAGGGAGAAACTGCACAAACATGTCAGCGCACACCACCACCATCGTGTCTCCTCAAAGCCAAACCGCCAGCCTTCATTCCCATCAGCCGCATTCAATTCCAGAATCATCAAAAGGTACGGCAGTTACTGATTCCACAAAAGAATTATTAGCTCATAATGGCAATATAATTAGCATTAATGGAGAAAACAATGAGCTGCATGGTGATTGGTTACTGGTCACTAGAAAAAAGAAACTTCCAAAAAATCCAACCTTAATTTCCTCAAAAACCGTTACACCCAAAACTAACCGTTTTAATGCTCTTAACAATCTGACCCACAAAACTAAAGCTGACACACCGCACATCCAAACTCGCCCTAACCAATGTGACCAAACGCGTGTGACACAAACCCCAAAAGAAACAAAGCGACGCCGACATGATGATGTCACTAATGCTGTTCCTATCTTTGAGTTTTCTCCTGTCCTCACTCCTGTGCTGTCCGATACCAAACAAAAAAACCCCCCCAAGTCCACATACGTGGAAAAAAACATCTCAAATTTGCCCAATAACCAACCAACACACTTCGAACATAACAAACAAGCCATCCCAGACAGTACAATGTTTACGCTTGATCCAATGGTTACAACCAACCACATAAACTCAAATCCCATCACGCAAAATACCCAGGAAACAGACAATTCCATAAATGTCAGCGAGCCAAATGAAGAAGTCCATGACAACACTGTCCTTGTTGCAGAAAACAGTGTTGTTGCTGACGAGGAAATGGCCACGTAGCTGTAACCTTCAGCTTGTCCTTATTTATCCACTTTGTTATGGAAGCTCTACAAAATATTACCATCCTCTCTTGGAATATTAGAGGGGCTCAAAATAACAACGCTAGAAGAAATATAAAAGAATTGATAAGAAAACACAATCCAAGTATCATGGCAATTTATGAAACCCATGTCCCTTTTAGTAGACTCTCCTCCTTTTGGACCAACGCCGGTTACACCCCCATCCACACCATAGAAGCTACTGGCCACTCCGGTGGTATTTGGGTTCTTAAACACTCAGCCGCAAACATAACTACTTCTATAGTTGATTCAACCAACCACTCCTTAACCTTCACACTAAGCCGTGGTAGTGCCTCCACAATTTGTACATGTGTCTACGCCAGCCCTAACCCAACCTTGCGCCCTGCTATCTGGTCCCACCTCATGAACATCAACCACACCATTGCTGCACCTTGGATGCTTATAGGCGACTTCAATGAAACCCTCCTACCCAGTGACCAAAGAGGTGGAGTTTTTCATCACAACAGAGCTGCCTCCTTCTCAAATCTTATGACTTCTTGCAATCTTCTCGACCTCACAACCACAGGTGGAAGATTTACTTGGCATAGAAACAACAATGGAATCCGTATTCTTTCAAAAAAGCTTGACAGAGGTCTGGCCAATGTTGATTGGCGCATGTGCTTCCCGGAAGCGTTTGTCGAGGTACTGTGTAGGCTTCACTCTGATCACAATCCTCTTCTTCTCCGATTTGGTGGACTCCCTTTAGCCAGGGGATCAAGACCTTTTCGTTTTGAAGCAGCTTGGATCGATCATAAAGACTATGCAGAGTTGGTAAAAAATTCTTGGAGCATCCCCAACCGCACCATCACATCGGCTTTGAACAAAGTTAAAGAGAATTCTACCATATTCAACCAAGAGGTCTTTGGAAACATTTTCCAAAGGAAAAAGCATATAGAAAACCGGCTCAAAGGCATTCAAAGCTATCTAGAAAGAGTTGACTCAGCCCACCATTCCATCCTTGAAAAAGATCTTCAAAAAGAATACAATCATATCCTCTTTCAAGAAGAAATGCTTTGGTACCAAAAATCA
>Ga0209282_1002105_pt1 | contig 11346 bp, 5 predicted proteins | sample Mtrugardesep15_FD_187529 | JGI IMG/M metagenome (GOLD analysis project Ga0209282, IMG submission 187529) | Root nodule microbial communities of legume samples collected from California, USA - M. trunc garden sep15 (SPAdes) (version 2) | ecosystem: Host-associated > Plants > Roots > Nodule...
TGTTAAGCTCAATATGCAGCAGAAATACTAAAAACACATTGTTTATATTACAATGTACTATTTTTTATTTGGTGAATTTCATGCTAGTCTCAGCAAACAAAGTGGCTCCAAATTTTTAGTGAGATCCACATGAAAATCACCTAAGAACAAAGTGATTGTCAAATAGTGTGCAAGAACATACCACTCACGAATTAATACGAACATACCTGATACCACGTCTTTTGCTCATTAACGCCAAGCCATTGCTATGTTGCCTCGGCAGAAAGCCCCTTATATTTGTTTTCTGCCCTACCATCAACAACCATTGCCGTTTCTAAATAAATTAATAAAATTAAGAAAGAATGAACATTTATTTGTTTAGTTGTAAAGGATTCTTATTAAGACAGTCGTATTAAGACAGAACACAAACTTAACAGTTAAAGGATTCTGCCAGCCCAAAAATTATGTTGCTTCATGCATATTTCACTCTCAAATATATTTGATAAAAAAATAAAAAAAAGTGCTATGTATTATGTATACTTGCCTGTCACTATGACGCACTAAAATAAGATAAGCAGGATCTTGACTAGATATCTGGAACAGCTGCAATACTACGTAGATGCAACTAGTAATACTGAAAGTTTGGAAAAATAAATAACAGTCAGCCACACATGAAAAGAAGTTTTTGTTAGTTATGATGGGGTAAAAGATTAAAGGGATAAGAAAACAGGAATGATGGATATAGATGACAAATCTCCTTCAAAGCTATAACGCAAAGTTCCAAATCTACTTGTGAATCTTCATGTTAAAACATATTTCTGATTTTCTATTTATTATTTTGATATATATAACTAACACCACATAGACTAGGTGCATTTGACATCTATGACTAAATGTCATCGGTTGCCACAGGATTCTTATGCTCAACTTGTCTAGGAATAGAATCACTGTGAGCCAACTTGTCTATGAATGAACTATATGCCTCAAATTTTTATAATGAAAAAACCAGCTTAGCCTCAACTCTGAACACACATAGCATAAGGAAACTCAATTAATAAATGGATAGAAGAGTGTTATTTGAACAACCATTTGGTTGACAACTTATGGGACAACCATAATTTACATAGAAAAAGTAGGTATTTGCACGAAAACCAAAGCAATAGAGATAAAGTAAAAAATCATGAGTATGAGAGAGAAAGTTGTCACAAAATGGATGTTCAAATATCATTTCTCAAATGGATATTACTCAAAAGAGCTGCCACTGGCATTCCTGACCCAGCTATTTAGCATTTATAATGTTATAGAAAAGAGCTTTTGTCAAATTGGTAGGAAACTTCCTTATGCTCCTGTTATTTATTGTTAATTGTCATTTAATGGTCAAGGAAAGTCCTCAAACTAACGTCTTCAAGAATTTGAAAGAGAAAACCTTGCCATGTGGATTAAAATTTTATACGATAACATCCCTTGATGTATATGTCAACTGGCATAAACCATTGTTCTACTTGTGTAACAGAGGTATCTTAACAAAAATACTAAAAAACAGCCTTTTTTTCCTTCTTGCATCGTCTAGAATATCAAAAAAATAAGCACCAATATAGGGTACAATGTCATTTATATAGTAATATACTATATATATCATACATTATTTTCTCATGACAGAAAAATAATTGACGTCTTAATCAAAGAAAATTTGAAAATTAAACAAACTGCTCAATGAAATTTATAACCTGTAATAAAATTAAAATTATTTAACATCCTAGATAAAAGTATTTTCGAATAATAGCTAATTTTCATCATCAACCAATAAGCAAACATAAAATAGTATGGACTAACCTGCCAAAACATATCAACAGAATCACCCAAAAGACCGCATAAATCCAACTAGATTCTTTGTAAGCAACCCAGACCTGGAATTGAATGAAGAGTTGCAATGCTTAAATCCAAACGAAAACAAGTGTGCTGAGTACTGATATTAAAACTTTCACATTCTTATACAGTATTCATCATAACCTTGAATTCACAAATACTTTTTGATTATCTTGAGATCTTTTAGTGGTCACTGGTCAGTAATCAAATAGATCAGTCTCACAAGTATTTACAATTGTCTTTAATTAAGTCATTCTGTTATAGCCCCGTATTGCACTTGGAAGCACAAAATACACTTATAATGTTAAAAAAAGTGTCTTACATCTATTTTTGGACAAAAGACAACAATTTTAAGTGACTTCTTGAATATTAATCCTCCGAGTCAATGAAATAAATTTAAATAGTGGCGAAATAGATTTATATATTGTTTACCATTTAGAGCTACTAAGATTAAAAAAAATGTCGACTTACTGCTAGAGCTACAACATTGATATAGAAGTCAACAAGTGTTGCATCCATCCACCTGTAAACATTTTGAAGCTCGTGACATTTTCAAAAAAGATAAGTGACTGCCACAAGCAGAAACTTACTCACATGAGCATGACAAAGTTGCAAATATATACTTGAACACAGAAAGTGCATGTGTTGCCTTGGTGAATATTTCAATTAGGAAAATGAAGAATGAAAAGCACTTTAAAAATCACAACTTTCAAAATCAATGTTGTCCACACTGCAATCTACGCATAAACCTTCAATTGTTTACCAATTACCAATGGGCAGTTTGCATATAATATAAGTTGTGAATAGATAAATTCAGTCAACCATATAGTAGACAGTATATAGAATGTGGAATGCGAGTGGTAATGATGTTGTGTATCTTTTCCCACCGAACCAGAAAAGCGAAGTTAAGTACTATTATGGGAGAGGAATATTCCTTTTAACAAGAAGAAAATGTATGCTCCATTCACGCAGTTCATGCTTATATGAGCACTTACGGAGTCAATAGCTCTGTACGGAAAGGAGAACCATCAGTGACAAGAGTGTATACCAAGGTTCCAAGCATGACAACACCCAAAATGCTGAAAAGGATTCTTAGAGTCGCAACAATAGAACACTTTGTTTTTGGTTCTGTGCCACTCCTATATAGAAAACATCACACTATATTAGAACTGATGGTGAAAATCAAGACATTAAACATAAAATCGTGTGGAAAACTAAAGTAGTAAACCATGAAATAGGACTATCTAAATATCATCCTGCACCTTTTCTCCAAATATATTTATGGAACATTACTCTATAGTGAATCAGATGTAAAGAGAAAATTACTCTATAGTTGTTTTTTTGTAGACATACTTGTGTGGATATCGCAACAGAACATAATACATAGGGTCCTGTGAAGATTCTTGAGATGACAGCTTCAAAAATTGCACAACAATATAGGCAGATGTAGCAATGCTGAAACAATAAAAATACCACAAAGAAATGGAAAAATAAATCAGCCCTTAAGATTCCTTTAAACGATCGTAGACAAGATAAGCTACAACCTAGAAACTTCAATATGAGCTTTTATAATAAGAGTATTTTGCTTTTCTATGATATGATTGAAATCAGAGTATCCTGTCAGCTTGCATGCAACAAGAGACGAAAATAAAAAGAAAGAAACTTAAATATTGTAGAGCTATTATTACAAGAGAGACAAAAGGCTGCAATTCAATAATCAAATTTTCTCAATATAAGTAAGATTTAAGTAAAAACTAATCATGTGACTTTCTGTCAGCACAACACAAACAAATAACTAAAATTAACTATTTTTTATTCAAATCAATAAAATAAAATAAAAAAGTATGCATTATCTAAAGTCAGTTCAAAGATGAATTATACATCATTATCAGATCCCTATATCCACTTGGAAATTGGAACGAGTCATGCACATTTATATTTTATACAGCCCTTAGTACACCTATAATTTAAAATGAAAAATAAGAAACCACGATACCCAATATCTATCTGTACCTCAGAGCTGTATTTAAACCAAAAAAGAAAATGAAGCCATGTCATTTGTTTCAAAGTTTTATTTGAGTTACAAGTATAGTAGAACAAGGTAATATAAATTGGAAAATATCAAAGGAAAGAAGTATAATTCCTCTTGTTAAAAAGAGATTCCTCTCATGCCTCAGATTATAGATAAGATTGATATTAACACATGTCTTGATTAAGCAATAACACAGACACTTATGATCGTCAAATCATGACAAAAAACGATACCTTCCAAGGCCGATAAGTAAAATTATCCATAGAATTGAGCTGACCCAATTTGCTTCCTTGTAAATAACCCAGGCCTGATGTGACAGAAAAACATATGTCAGAGCTGGTGAAAAGAGATTCTGACACAAGGTCAATTAGACTACGTTCCATTAAACATTAGTCGAGTCTTAAATGAAAAGTGGGGTTATTTATATAAGTGTTTATCTATAAGTTATTTATAACAAAACAACGATCAAGCCTTATCCCACTATGTAGAATTGGCTACATAGATCAAGCGACGCCATAATGTTCAATCATATATCATATATCAAACTCATTAATCTCTAGATCTTTCGTAATAGTTTTTCTTAAAGTTTTCGTAGGCCTTCCTCTGCCTAACTGCCTCAGGTGTTTTGACAACCCTCCCTTTGATCTCCTCTCCTTACTACATAATCTACTATCTACATGCTCAAACCGCCTAAGCCAAGTTTCCATCACATTTTCTAAGATAGGTGCTACCCCAAATCTGTCTCCAACCCTATCTTCTCTACTCTTACCACACATTCAACGTAGTATCCTTGTCTCTGCTACAAGAGATAAAATAAAATCAAACTGCTTTCATAAGTTATCCAGAAGAGCTTATGGATATAAGCTGAAAACAACTTATGACAAATCATAAGCGATTTCCATAAGCTCTCTCAAACAGTCTCACAAGTCACGAGTATGTATGCCAATAGATAAGCTCAAACAAGTCAATCCAAACAGGCCTTAAAAAATGCTACATAAAGGAAACACACAACAGCACAAATGACAAGTTTTCAGCAGAAGATTACATCAAACATTAAGAGGAAGTAATATTGCACAAGATGATTAATTCCATTAAGCTGCTTTTTTTACATTTGAATCAGCAAAACAGTAAATAATTTTAACTACTGAAGATGATTATAGAGTTAAGTAGTTAGACATACACTCAAAATTGCAACGTTGATATAGAAATCAATCAAAGTTGCTGCCATCCACCTGTATCAAATAAAAGAAGTATCGTTATATTGTATAGATATTAAAATATAGATAACAATGAAGAAAGAAAACAGAGCAGAAAGAGAGATTACGGAGTGAGAAGTTCTTTACGAAAGGGTAAACCATCGGTTATGACAGTGTAAAGAACGATAGCAAGCATGAGAGTTCCCAAAACACTGAAAAGAGTTTTTAAACCGTTTGCCAATGAAATCGTCGCCATTGGTGGTTGGAGATACAGAGAGTTTTGCAATAACGGGGAAGAAAGAAGAAAAAGGGTGTGTTTGGGGACACTAAGGAACCACGTTGCTTGAAAGAAAAATCAAAGTTGCGTCACTTTCAAATTATCAATCAACTCACTCGTATTCATTTCTCAAGTTTTTATTTTATTTTTATATACAAAAACAGTATTTTTAGACCAAACAAAAACAAAAACACCCTTTTCTTAATACATTTTGATTAGTACTTGCTTATGATAACCCAATAGATATGGCTAAGTTAGTTAAGAAGCTTGTAAGCAAAAATTGTCAATTGATTTGCACTAAACAAACAAATTTGTAATTTGATCCGAGATTAATTAGAATATCCAAACAGTAAAAATACATTTTACACAACCATCCAATAAAAACATGTCACATCATATCATCTTTTAAATGTTTTAATTGAATAAAAAAACTTATAATTAATTACGGGGACAAGCAATTGCATAGGTCGTATAAACTATCAGTAGATAACTAACAATGCAATCACATGCATCCTTGACATAGATATAAAAAACTTATAATTAATTCCGGAGGCAAGCAATTGCATAGGTCGTATAAACTATCACTGGGTAACTAACAATGCAATCACACGCATCCTTGACATAGATGTAAGAGTTTGAAATTAGAGAAAGTATAATTAGAAATTGGGGAATTTCACCAATCATTGTTTCCGATCCGTGGGAACAATGGCATCAAATCTTTTGCTTTCTCTGTTCCAATTAGGTCAATCAATTTCCCTCTTATTTTTCCCGTTCCGATCAATCCATATTTGGGATTGGTTCTCTGTTCCTCAATTACTTATGTTGTGTCAAAGCACCGTGGATTGTATTTGTGACGATGATTGAAAAGATGAAGAACTCTGATAAGGGGCGAGAAGAAGGGGATGATAACAAGGGTTTTCAGACTTAAATTTATATTTTTAGTTCAATTAACCTATATTAAAAGTATATATGATGTGTCAAAATTTTATTGGTTAACAGTATAAAGTGGTTTTACAATGTGAAAGATTACAAAGTGATAAGTTCTTTACGCACGATTTTCTTAAAGTTTATTATATCTAAAAAAAGTGATTTTAATGTGAAGAATCATTCAAAACATACACTTAAGGAAATGGACTTAAGTTTTGTCCTTTTGGAAATAAAAGGTCAGTTGCCTTTTTTTATGAAGGAAATTATTAAAGATGTTTCTAATTCTATAAAGTACGAAATGAATCACTTATGTGCGGGAGGATCTTATCCAATATCTTGAATTGATTGAGCCAATCCAAGTTGGCTTTTTATCACTCAATATCGAAGAGAAATGATATATGAACAACTAATTCTTCACCAAATTTATTAATGGTGATAGAAGGCCAACTCGCACAAGTCAAAATATGCTCATCAATGATTCCATCATAAAGGAAATGAATTGGAATCATATACCAACCAGTCCAACCTTACCTGTAACATTAAGAGTTCAAAATTTATTTACTTGCAAACAAAAAAAAACTATTCAACTATGTGAAGCACCGCACAAATTAATGTCTGCTGAGTACATCATTCAAACAAAATATAAACATTTCATGCCACATCTCAATTTGAACACCAAAGAAAACAAAAATCACTTCAAGCCTATCTAATTCGTGGTAAATCAATAGTACTATCAAAAAGGGAACATCAAGGTACATAATTTACCCACACAATCATGGCATACAGTGTAGTACACTATATGACCAAAAAGAATTTGAAGAATTTGAAACACAGCATTGAAGGGAGTGCCTGCGATTATTCAGTACTTCCATATCAGCATGCACATCCACCACCACTTTGCTCACTCTCTGGAACCGCCTCAGGGATCCCTTGAAAATATCTGCAATTCAAATTGAAATAATGCTTTCAGAAATCAGAAAAGCAGCCATCTACATACAACTCAATCTGAAAATTTAGAAGGATGCATATACCAAGACTTGAGCCCCCCCAGAGGAAGAAAAAATTTGGAAATACATATACAAGTTGTAAGACTGAAAATAGTGTCATAATTCGGAATCTCCTCAATTTGTTCTTTAATGTTGACAGCCAGTTTAGAGAACTCCTTCACCATTGATGTTTGTAAACAGGAGCTCTCCTTACAATTCCTTTCTATTTAGATGCAGATACCTTTCAAATAGGATTTTTTAAAGATGATTGGATTTCTCTTATAGTAGTTTAAGTCAGATAAAAATGGGTTAAATGCGTCAAAATTAGCAATATCATTGAAAGATCAATGTCTTTCAGTGCATATTTGAAAGATCGTGATTATGATACTACTAGTTTTGAGGCACTTGACTGGGAATGAAAACTAGAAGACTGACCACCTTCTGAATCAAATTATCTTCTAGAAGGATTCTACTACTGCAAAAAAAAATATCAAGATACAACTTCTATTGCGTATTGTTGAGATCCCACATTACCACAGACTTTCAATAGATACTGCAATATTCATATCCATCCTCTTCCTGCATACTAAGTGGTCTGATTCTAACATAAGGCTTGGGCAACCCTCACATCTTGAGCTACGGGCTGAGCAAGACCTAGCCGGAATTCTAAGATAGTATTGGAACTTATCCTAGATCTGTCATATGGTCACATGAATTTGTCCACACTCGAGATGTCTAGTCCTAGATATGAGGGTGTTGTAATTGAGCTACCTGTGTTCGATTCGATCACGTTCAGTTTTCGACTTGAAAGGGTGTGTTGAGATTCCACATCAATTAGAGATATGATCAAAGAAGTTTATATATTTGGGGGTCCAATATATTAAAACAATGATGATGGACATAGCAGAAACAATGTGCAATGGTAGCGACTCAAAACCAGCTGTAAACAATGAAGAACGAGTTGTGATTCTTGTGAAGATTCTAAAAGAGGATAAATTAGATGGAAATATGATTTACCAATATAGGTGTGGCTAATCAAGTAAGTTCTTGTTAGATTGTGAATATGATTTTAAGAAAATGGATAAGAGTCAGCTCTTACATTTTATGAAATAAGGTCAGATATGATCTTGTAAATCTCTATGGAGTGGACATATCAGTGACTTAAGATGTTGTCTAGTGTTTCTCATGAGTAGTAAGCAATGACTTGAAGAGCCATTAATGTTTGGAAGAAGGGTGCAGGTTTAGGAATATCAGGGTCTTGAGATTTTATCATGAAAAATTAGCAAACTAGTACAAAGCATTAATGTTTGGAAGATAGGTACATGTTTAGGAATTTCTTCATACGATGCAGACAGTGACTCTATATGATGCTGATCATAAAACAAATAAAAGAAATTTACAATACACAACTCTTATTGATACCTCCAAAATACTTGGTGCACTGCCTAATATTCAAATACAGTAAAAATGAAAGAAATAATTATTTTACATTAAGTCAAAAACTTAGAGAAAAAACTGAAGCATTGTGCCCTGCAATGCATAAAACTGAAGCATGGCGGAAAGTCAGTTATGAGGATGTAGTTATGAGGAAGTGGAGACCATGTCACGAGGATATTTTGTATGGGGAGTGAGGAAAGAAGTTGGTTTTTCATCGAGTGTTTTCAACTTGTGGGCTGAACAGGGATCTTCCCTAAGGAGCACTGTTCAAGTTATATTTGTTTTCCTTGGTATTTTCCAAAGAATAATAACAAACTTATTTTCATATTTCTTCTCTGAATTTACAGCAGAATTGGTACAAATATTTAACAAATTAAAGGTCCATAGAATGGTTAATACAATTACAATAAAAACATGGGTAGTGTTAACTTGTGCCCTTAGGGCACATGTTAAGAAACCCAAAAGAAGAAATATTCTCTAAAATTTTGTGCATTCAATTCATTAAAAAGTTAAAGATTAAATGTAATGCACACATTCTAATAAACTATTTCTATATTTGATTTATTAACTTGTGCCTTAAGTTAGCATTTCCCTAAAAACATTATAATTAGTAAATTCATAATAATAGTATTATTTCTTCATCTCACTTGATGTATATAGTACCATAACTCAATTCATGTCATAATGTATATGGGCATGAAAACTTACATGTCCTGTTCACGCTCATTGGCCAGGGCAGTCTTTGCAATACACAGGAATGCAGCATCAACATTGTAATCCTCTTTTGCAGATGTCTCAAAGTAGGGGAATATTCCCTTTTGACGCACACCAGTCCTTTGCTTTCTTCTCGGAAACCTGCACATAAAATAATTAGACATTTATAGATATAAAATAAGGAAACTTAAAAGTGAGGTAATATCTGCTTACCACTCGACTATTCCCGCCATCAATATCAATCTTGTTTCCAAGCAATATAAATGGAAATGCCCTTGTATCAGGAGGGTTTGCCTGTGTCAGAAGAAGAACATAAATCTTAATCCAAAAGCTTATCTAGCAAAGTCTAATATTGGTACGTTTTATATAAAAGTGAGACAAGTATATGTATTGTACGTATTAAAAGTGCACACAGTCACACACTAGAAAACAATCTGATCCGTAAGAGATAGAGCATTATCACAAGGTTATAAAAAGATGAAAGAATGGAAGTCAAATATAAGGATACAAACCAGTATTTTTTTTAGAAACAAGCAGGAATAAACCCCAATTTAAAAGATAGAACACTGCTGATGTTTGAGGGTCTACATCTGCTGACGCTCAAATGGCCCAAAACTTTATCCGTTCATTAGATACCCTCCTTCACAATCTGACTTATTTATAGGTAACATGTATTTTTTTCTCTAATTATCACATTGTGTCCCTCTCAAGTCTCAACTACAAATCAACTAATCAACACTTGACAAACTGATAACTCTAATTCCCTCAACAAACATAGATCTATTCTTATATAAACAATCCTAAAAAGAGCATGTTTTTATTTTCATTTGCTGATGCCAAGATTCTGACTTTTTGTAAGCTAGAATACCAGCTACATTCATTGTAATGTCTATTGGCATAATGATCAAAATAAGTGTGGTAAAGTACCTTTTTCTCATAACCATAAACTATAAAATATCAAGAAAAAATTAATAACAAGACGAAACATGCAAACTATCACCTAAACCGCAAAACGCAAAAAAAACGTTGTTTATAAGGAAGACAAGAATAACCTGTTTGAGAAACTCCTCATGCCAGGTATCAAGTGAATCAAACGACCTCATGATGTTCACATCATACGCAAGAACACAGCAATCCGCTCCTCTATAAAACGCAACTCCAAGACTTTGGAATCTCTCTTGTCCAGCAGTGTCCCATATCTACCAACCATATCATACAAACCCACTCAAATAAACAAAATTTCCTCAACATTCCAAGAACAGAAAAAACAAAAGCATGCAGAAATAGCATTGAAATAAAAACCCACTTGTAGAGTAACAAGTTTGTCGTCAATTTGAAGTTCTTTAGTGACAAAATCAGCACCAATTGTTGCCTTATATTGCTGACTAAACTTGTTGTGCACATATCTAATTTAGTTAAGGGTCCACAAAAGGCTAAATCCCAATAAGGAAATAATAACTATAAAAATTGACCTCAAACACAACCTTAAACAAGTCAAATCAGGTGCTAGAACCCCAAAAAAGTCAAAACTTTCTACATAAGTTACCATAATAAAAACAGCATGAGTTGATTAAGGTAGATCCAAACTAACTAATTATCACTTAAACATTAATTAACAACAATTGGTAACTAAAACAAAAAATAATAAATTTACCAAAGGAGTTAAAAATCAAAACTTTATGAGATGGGTGTGAAAAAAATAGTGAATTGATGAAAAGCCATGAACAATTAAACAAACGAGTAAGAAACCAAGGAACGAGGATACTGATTCATCAACGAAGTTTTTCCAACCCTGGCAATGAAAATGAAGGGAAAAGGGTGAACTCAAATTGCTACGATTTGAATGGAAAAAACGGTATTGCAGAGAAAGGAGGGAAAAAGGAACGTACCCGCTATCGCCGAGAACAATGACCTTGAGTAAGGTTCGTCTAC
>Ga0209282_1002109_pt1 | contig 11331 bp, 7 predicted proteins | sample Mtrugardesep15_FD_187529 | JGI IMG/M metagenome (GOLD analysis project Ga0209282, IMG submission 187529) | Root nodule microbial communities of legume samples collected from California, USA - M. trunc garden sep15 (SPAdes) (version 2) | ecosystem: Host-associated > Plants > Roots > Nodule...
ATACTCACATAAGCATTTCATCGGCCAAATACTATGAATTCTCAAAATTCGCAAAGTTCGTCTCAAAATGTTACTTTTCAAAACATAGTCCATTTTCAAGCAAGACATTCTAGTTCTCAAAGAAATAGTTCAAGACCATGTATTTAATCATCTAGACAACATACGTACGTAATCCCACATCATTGTCCTTGAGGAAATAAGTTTTTCGAAAAATTGTGTTCTTGGACGATTTTCCAAACGTTATGAACAATTTATGAAACTAAGTCCAAATCCACACCAATGATGTTTCCAAAATATTAGGTATACATGTGATGATTAAATAAATCAAAAGAAACCATTTAAGAAGTTAGGATTGGTTCCTAAGTACACGAAACGAAAAATCAAGTGTGGCTGAACAGGGCACAGTTCCCTTAAGCGACCAGGTTTCAGAAGCATCTTGGGCGTGTTCGCTTGGAGCTCGCTCGCAGCTCGCTCAAGCGAACTCTGTCCAGAAGCAACATTTTCGTTTGTTTAGAGCTTCGCTCGCAGCTCGCTCAAGCGAACTGTGTCCAGAAGCATCTGGGCACGCTCACTTGAGGTTCGCTTAGAGCTCGCTTAAGCGAACGCTCTACAGTTCAGAAAAAAAAAACTTCGAATTTCAAAACCTTTTTTCCCACACACTCCAATTTTGATCCTCCCACACTCAAAACTCGTCCCAAATAATGTTTATAGGTCATGTACATAAACACATACTCAAGAATGCTCAAAACTCATGAATCAAACATCATTTTGTCTCAATTCAAAATTATTCAACATCAACAACAACTTTCATCATCAATTCACCAATGGCCTATTCATCATACCAATTCATCAACAACATGTTTTCAAACATCATCAACACAATTATTCATGAATTCATTCCAAGTTCATCAAAGCACAACTTCATTATTCAACATTTTTCACAAAAACACAACATATTCATACATATGATTTTTGACACATGAATTCAATATCAACAACACTTAATCATTCAATTCACATGTACAAACGTATCATCAACAATTAGACATGAATTCATTCACTAAATTTCACATAATCACTTATTCTCAAAATCACTTAATTGAATAATCACTTATTGAGAAAGGGGTAGAAAAAGAGATTATGATTAAAGTCTAGCCCCCTTACCTCTAATCTTCTATGCTCAAATCATAGGCTTCAATTTAGCTCTCAAGTTTTTTCCTTCTACAAGTTTTCTCTCCAACTCCTCTCTAGCCTCTTTGCCTCTTTGAAAATGAACAAAGTTTCTAAAACCCTAGTTCTATCTCTAAAGTTAGAATATATATCCATACCCATTGGACCTAACCCATAAAATAATAATTGGGCTCAATTTTAATTACGCCACGTATTAGTTTTCTATCTTACTAACAATAAAATATTTAGCAACAACCGACACTAATACTAATTACTACAGCTAACTTAATTAATTGCTAAACAATCGGTTCTTACTAAAATGCTACGATTAATTCTCGACCAAAATTACTATTTTACCCTTACTCGCCAAAAGACCAAAATACCCACCTATTTACTAAACTCAAGAAAATACATCAAAGGTAAATAATCACATGCAAGCATACATAAATACACGTAAATTAATTAAAAACAAAATAACGAAAATCGGGCTGCTACATTAACAAATTTGAAGATATGTGGTCTGAGATGGTTGAAAGGTTTTGGTTAGAAAACAACAGTTGGATCAATGAGATGTATGAAAAGAAGAAGATGTGGGCACCCGCTCACATCAGAGGAACTTTCTTTGCTGGTATAAGAACCACCTCTCGTTGTGGGCACTCCATAGCCACATGGGACAATATGTGCATTCTCAGATTAACATGACTGATTTTGTGCAACAGTTTCATAGGTGTTTAACATTTTTCGATTTAGGGAGGTTTTATCTGATTATCAATCCAATTATGGTCTACCTGTGATGCAGACCAGTTTACGTTCATTAGAGAAATCTGCGGCTAATCAATTTACGAAGGCGGTCTTTCTTATGTTTCGTACCGTGCTAAAAAGATCATTGCTTCTTAGAATTACAGAAAGTCAAGAAATGTCCATGGGGTATATTTTCACGGTTTCAAAATATCGTGATGATGGTAGGGTTTGGCATGTGACATACTGTGAAGAACCAGTTGTTTTGAAATGCTCGTGTCTTAGAATGGAATCGCTTGGTTTGTCGTGTGATCATATTCTTGATTTTGATGAGCTTCCAAAATGTTTGGTTTTGCCAAGGTGGTCCAAGTTTGCTAAATATTCAATCCGTGGTAGTTATGTGAATGGATCTCTTTATTGGGATTCGCAAGTTGCTGCAAGGTATTCTGGCTTAGTCCAAATGTGTAAAGTTGTTGCTGAGATGGTATACGAAGATCAAGATGAGTACAACCGTGTTGTTGAATATCTGAGTGGTGAAATTGAGCGGCTTAAATTGAAAAGGAACAACGTAAATTGTGATTTAGTTCTAGTGGCACAGAACAGCACGAACGAGAATGTGTTGGATCCACAATGTGTAAGAACAAAGGGCTGTAGAGCTAACCCCAATGGTACTCCTGGTAGACGCAAACGTACACAGACTTGTAGCGTTTGTGGTGTCATAGGTCATAATAGACGGTGTTGTCCTTCCATCCGTTGCATCAATGTTGGGCAGAAACAAACACCAATGTCAACTGACGAAGGAATTCTTCAAGACGAGGATGCGTACAACACTGAGGGTTACAATGCAAGTGAATGTCAAGTTATTATAGCAGGATTCCTTGTATTTTAAATTTTAATGTCTTTGTTATCTGGATATCTTATAATTTATTTATCCGTTTTGAAGGACATGCTGAGCCAGGAGTGAAACGTGTACCGTCCATGTTATGGAAGCCTTGTTACGAAGATTATTGTGTAAGCAGTTTTATTATTTCCTTTCATGTAATTTTTAAGGATTGCTGTAATTTTTAAGGATTGCGTATGGATTATAGATAAAATTTTAATCTATGTTGCAAAATTTATGTGTTGCAGATGAGTTGTTGTCATTGAAATGCTTTTGGGTTCAATAGGGTTTTAATGGATATGCTCTATAGAGCAATTTTAAATCAACTGTTTAAATAATGGTAATTTTTTGCATGTGATGTAGTATGTTATTGAATATTTTAGTTTGTGTGATGTACCAAGTTGTCTGTGTGATGTGCACTATCTGGATTTGTGTTGTAATGTTATTTGGGATGTGTTTGTTGCAAAATGACACCCATATTATTACTTGGTATTATTGTCATATATTTCTTGTGTTTGTCACTAAAAATTATAGTTGGATTTGTATGGTGTTGCAATGTAGAATAATCATGGACTTGTATTACCTTAATTGGTGTGGCACTTATTGCCTTTCATATATGTGCATGTTGATTACCATTAGGTAATCATAATGTTTGTATGTTGCTAAGGAACAGGGTCGGACGACCAAAAATTATACAGTGTGTACATTTATTGGCTTTCAATTGACACCCATATTTTGAATTATCATAGATGTGCATATTGATTACCTATGTCAATCATAATGTTTGTATGTAGCAGGGTGGAACGATAAAAAAATTATGCAGTGTGTGCACTTATTGGCTTTCAATTGACACTCATATTTTGAATTATCATAGATGTGCATATTGATTACCATTAGGTAATCATAATGTTTATATGTAGCTAAGGAACAAGGTCGGATGATCATAAATTATACAGTGGGGGCACTTATTTGTTTTCAATTGAAACCCATATATACTCCTAAAAAAAAAAGTTACTAATACATCTTCAAATATATCCCTTTTCAGTACATTTGTTTCACTAAGGGTCAAATTAACTAATAGTGACACATTTAAAGATCAAAAAGAGTCGTGACAGACACGTTTAAGTTTATTTTTGTATTTGAAAGTATATAAAGACCATGAGAATTTAAAACAACACATCAAACATAAAAAATTTCCTTAAAAAAAATAATCAAACATATAAAAATTCATACAATCAACTCGTCAGATTAGTTTATATACTAGATAATTATAATTACTTTGCATTTATACACATTAAAGAGCACAACAATTACTATTTTTTTTAGGGACAACAATTACTAGTTGTATCCCATTTTTATACATTGAATGATGCTCCAAGAAATTTATATTATATGTGTGGTGTGAGCATACATATTAATAAATCGTGATAATAAATGTGAAAATGGGTTAGGGAACATATGATTGTAACAACCTTCATTAATACTTTGACTACGAGTATTACACAAACAAAAGTTTAGGACCCAATATAGGATCATCAAGCAGAATATCATTACAAAATGCATAATTGGCATTAGCTTAATAGCAAACCAAGGATTTAAAACAACACTAGCACAAAATATAATAAACCGAAAAAAACCCAACATCAAATTTCAAGAGTTCCAGCCCAAAACACAATTAACATTACAGTTCATCAGTTGATTTGGAATAGAACTAGTCCAAAATAAAATTACTAAACAGCACCCTCCATCAATTCTGCATCTCATTCGCCTTCAAAGTTTCAATTTCTTCCCAGTGTTTCTTTGCATCAAGTGCAAGCATCTTCTTGTAATCGTTATGAGGACCAAGCAACAAACACATAGCAATCTTCATTCGAACCTGTCTTTCATCCATCTGTTTGTTTACCTGACAATTATATTGAAATAAGTTTATGATCAATTAGATTAAGAAAACTCCAACTTTAATTATTTTAGGCAATCAGTTGCATACCACTCCCACGATCTGGTTATTGAAGGCGTTCTGCATATTGATCCACTCAGCTACCCAAAGGCCAGCATTTTCACTATGATGCAAATTTTGGAAAACATCGTCAATAAATACGGATTGGGTTATATGAGTATGGTTATTGTTATTTTAATTTATACATGTGGCCACAATTGGGAACACCCCTTGGTTCTTCTATATCCCAGAATTCAAAGTCATGAAAGGCACAGAATGGCACTTCATAGTCATAAATGCTTAGAACCATCTAGCACAGAACTGCAACCTACATCAACAGTTATAAGGATGATTTAAATTATGCTTCATTGACATTAGTTATGTAACACCCATACTAAACGTATCTAGAAAGTTTAGCATGTGCATTATCTTTAGTACTGGATACATTAAAATTTACAACTTAAATTACTTCGAATGAATATTGTATACAACAATACATGTTCGTACATCAGAGTTACCATACAACTAACCAAATGATATAAAGATACGTGCTTGATTCCATGCGAACATCCTACAGCGGGTACGAACAGGTCCTTGCTGAATATCCATCCGGCGATAAGCTTGCACAACTGCTCTGCTAATCTGAAACAAATAAGGATTGGGATGAGACATAATGTCTCAGTGAGTTCTTCTAATCCTAGGCTATAGGTGACCTCAGGGAAACCTATGGTCACCGCGTGTCTACAACACCACCTGACAGTCGTGCATCGTGCGTGGGGTTTGCAAAGACGGTCGTGCACTGCTAGTTCTGTCATAGGGTCATCTTATTTGTTTCCTTCGTGTCATGGCGGTCAAGGGATCCTAGGACCGCTAACTCAAGATGCACTATACACATCAAGTCATAACCTAACTTGTTCATGACACGGTACTAAACCGGACGATTAGCGGAACCTAAGATCGTCGTCGGCAAACATACATAACTTGCTCTATTGTCTAAGCTGTACATATCTTACCTCATAGAATAAACATAATCCTAACGTATCGTACATATTCATATTCGTTATTAGGTTAGATGTTAGCAACATAACATAATTATCTTGGTTGATTTTACGGAATATAGTCGAGTGGAGTAACCCCGAGTATATTCCCATACATGACCGAGGAACCTAGCTAGGGAACATCGGACTCCTTCAGTGTTGTGCGGGCCTACCTTGCGGAGCGTATCCCGTCCCACTAACGTGAACCTCTTGCATCCCCCTAACGTGGATAGCAAGAGCCACGACACCTACATCTTGATTATTAGTCTTGACGTAAACATACATGAAGTCATAAACATAACGTGAGCGATCACCACGAGTCCGTAGCCTACTCGTTTAGCGGTGAAGCGCCACTTACATATCGTGACATAAAAGGGAGCCTAAACATAACTTGATCGAATGTTCACCACGAGTCCGTAACCTACTCGCTTTAGCGGTGAATCAATTTGCATAATCTTGATCTTACGTAACTTATACCTAAAGAGCTTAATTCTTAAGATTACATACTTATTCTCGACTACCTAAGTCGAGGCTCTAGGGTTTCACTCATTCTTATGCTTGCATCTCTACCCATAACATAATTGTGAACCTTATCATATCATAAACTCATAACTATCCTTCGTCGAAATGTGATTATTGCCATGAATTCCAAATTCGATAAATTGTACGATGTATGCATTGTTATGGCTTGATATCGTGTGTTTCTACTTTCTTTCAAAAGTCATATACGTTAAAGGTTTGAAAAGAATGTTTCGGACGACACTGTCGCGCTAGAAAATAGCTTTCCGAACATGCTGTCCAGGCACAATTTGCTTAAGCGAAGTTCCAAGCGAGCAGTTCGCTGAGGAGTTCACTTAAGCGAACTGGTGAGCGAACAAACTTGCTATTCTGCAATGCTGTTCGCTTAAGCGAACAGAGCTTCGCTTAAGCGAAGTTCATCCGTAACAGACCTGCAGAAAATTGTGTTTTGATGCAGAAACGCCAGATTTCGAGCCATAAACGCATGCATAACCTCAATCAAACATACAGAACATAGTTGTTTCATTTCAGGGCAATAAACACCACAAAGTGACAGATTTAAGCAAAAAGGGGAAAGTTAAAAACCTAATTCATACTTGGCTAAAATATGTTCTCTTGCATAAAAATCATGTACCTAGGGGTTGGAAATCTATCTAAGAACTCACCTTAAGATTAACAACAACAAGCACAACTCCAATCTTCATGCTTCAATTCCTCACTCATTTCTTAAACCCTAGCTCTTGACCTTAGCTCATGAGGGCCAAATTGTGGAAATCAAGTTCAATTCAAGCTGCAACATTCTTCTTTAATCATGTAGGAACCATAATTGAACCAACCTTTTAAATGGGAAGAATTTAGGAAGAAATTCCATAGAGTGGAGAGGGAGGGGCGATGGAGAGTTAGAGAGAAGGAGGAGAAAACTTATTCCTTTGCATCTTAGTGAGAGAAAGAGCTAGTAAGAATGAAATGTCTTGGCGAAGGTCTCTTATATACTCTCTTGGTGCAATTACCATTATATCCTTGGTCTCGTTCGTTCTTTTCTCTGCCACAGATAATTCGACCCATGCTTAACGGATAACGTCTCATAATGCATTTCTCATCGTAGTGAATTTCATGAACTTAGTTCTCTGGCACACCTTCGACTGATATATTTCCAAAATGACGAGCGAGATATTACACTCTACCCCCTTAAAAGAATTTCGTCCTCGAAATTTAAAGACCACTAAACATTTACTGAGTTTAAAACATATCATCTTGGATTAATTCTCCATATCACCAGAACTGATCTTCTCCGGGTCTAGGTTAGCTTAAACATCAGGGCCAAAACTTATCCTTGTTGCGTGTCAGACTAGTTACTTCGGGTCCGTAGCCTACTCGCTTGATAGTAACTAATCACAACACTAACTCATGATTGATTGGAACACTCAGGATTCGCGTTTCTACTGGAGTCACATCAGAATCCAGGTTTGCCCTGCAGTGGTCGATTGTGTCTGAGATATCGTTCACCCTTATACATACTCAAGCATTTCCACTATATCCGTATAATTCCAATTGATAGACCGGTGAAACGATTCATTGGAGCATCTGAAGAGGTTGACAAAACTAGTACCCAATTCTCTTAAGTATTGTTGTTAATGAAAGACGTTCGTCTGTCCCACGCATTTGACTTGAAAAGCTTAGTTGTGATGTCCCCTTATATTATTAGAGATCGAGGGTTTTAAATCCGCGTTAGACAAGTGGTTTCAAAAGGTACGTCAAGTCCAAAATCTAGACAATAATGAAACTTGGTGTGCCAATTTCACCAAAATTTCGTCAATAGCGAAATGGCTCTGTCTTGGCCACCACAGTTTCGTTATTAGCTAACTGACTCTGGGGAATTTCGCTGATAACGAAATCATTTAGCTATTAGCGAAATTCATCGTACCCGAAAGGCAGAAATACGATTTTCATATTCTCCCTCAATCTCCAACAACTTAAGGCATCAGGAAAATCCAGAAAACATATAACTCGAATAAAATAATATGCATGGTCATAAGAACATCATTCTAATAAAAATTCATACAAAAGGGCTCTAGTAAGCATACTCATAATCCATGTTCTTCAAAATCCTTACTTGTGTGCTGCTTATAAAGACACAAGATCTTTCTTACTGGGCCTCCAAAACGTCCGTCTTCTGTTGGTATCGCTTATCGGATGTCTACACGGAACTCTTGTCTTCTTTCAAAGTCTTAGGAAGCTTTCCATTCTTGTTTCAAATCCAATGCAACCGAACTCCCGGTAACCCATAAAATCTGACATGATAGATGAAGTTGGACATGCCAATACACTTGACAGTCTCTAGTAAGTCTTGGTTCACATAATCCTCTAGTGCCGTATCTTGTTAGTTAGTAACGATACTTGTCTCAATGTTTCGTTTCAGAAATTTTTAATCATAAAATACGGGTCCTTGGAAGGGAGTAGTATAAAACTTTAAAAGAGTATTTCAAAACCGAGCCCATGACGGTACTTCAGAACCACAGGACGAGTCACTACATTGTTTTTAAAAGAAAAGTCGTATAACTCACCCCAAGCTCGCCAATGACGAGTTGGTTTTGAAGTTTGCACGCCTCAAATGAGCTTACTCGCTTACGACGTGCGTCATCGATTTTAGAAATGTGAAAACGTTACATTTTTAAATAAACTTCGTTTCCAAGTCCCTTGATATATTTCAACTCTAGGAGTCACAAAATCCATGATTCAACATAATCATAGCAAGTATCGTTATTACTCATCAAACATGGGATAAGGTGTACGAACTACATCGCGCAAAATCTGATATCTGAGTCTTGCTTGTAGTTATTCCCTTACCTAGGTATTCGTCGCCAACCGCAAACATCTTACCCGACTCTCTTATGCCGCTCACCGTTAGAAATATGTCATTGTCTTTCATGCTTCTTACATATAAAGTCTCATCATGTATTGTACATTAGTTTCTTGGCCTTGGGGGTTCGTCGAAGTTATAAAAGTTATAAAGAATCACGCTGGACGACATTCTGGGCTACAAAGAAAGTTTTCAAAATGTGCTGTCCAGGCGTGGTTCGCTCAAGTGAACTTCTAAGCGTATAGTTCGCTCATGAGTTCGCTTAGGCGAACTGTTAAGCGTACGGACCTGTTGATTCTGTCAAGAATTCGCTCAAGCGAACAGGAACTCGCTTAAGCGAAGTCCATCAATTCAGAATGCAGAAAATCATGATTTTAACATAAAAACCTCAAATGTCAAGTCCTAATATGTACAATACATTTCCAGTACTTGAAAAACAGTTTTGAATCAATGCATAGCAACAATCCACATATTTCTAACGATAATTGGCACAAAGGGTATTAGAATCCCAAAACATAACATACATATGTGAATTCCACACATCACAAATCGCACAACACCAATTTCATCAAACCTTTACCATATTCTGTTGCGCTACTCTGATTCCTCATTTTAGTTCAACCATAACTGTTCACCCGTCGAAACGAGTGGATCTTAGCATTCCTCTTACTACGTGTCTCTCATTTCCATGAATCCTTCTTATGAATCTCCACCGAAGACTCATCAAGTACTAGTACATGCTTCCTTTGAACATTCCACATTGCATCTTCGTATTCTCGCATTCTATGTCTTGCCTAATCATACCGTTTCTTGCTCGTCGATTTCTTTCTCAAGGAAGTCTTCACAGTACTAGCATACGGGTTATTGGCGTTAATGACTCTTCATCACATAATGAATATGGGCCCCAGACGTCACCATAGAACCACAAAACGAGTTGGTAACACATTTGTGCCACCGAACGTCGCTCCAAGTGAGTTCAGCACGCTCTGTGCGAGTCGTGCCGGACCGGGACTTGTAGAATCATTTAGTCAAAGAATGTCAACTCCAATCACTCGTATGCTCGTATCTATTTTCAAACTTCGTAATTGAAATCCATCGTTGTATTGAGCCTTAGCAGGTTAATCAAGAAAAATATAGATTTGAGGAATAGCCACAGCTTCACAAGATCCGAAAATCATGTTGTCTCGCATAAGTCTTCACTACCTTAATCTCTTAACACGTTAACTTATAATGTCACCTTGAACCGAATCGATCCCGTTAATGGCTGTCTATGCCTTTTTCTTTTGAAAATCTTAGAATGTGATGTGAATTCGATACTTGATGTCATAAAAGGTTTTCATCATTTAAAAGTTTGTGAAGACAACCCCCAATAGCCACAGTGGACCCTAGCGACGAATCGACGACTTTTGAGAGAACCGAAATTTCGTCCCCAGGTTGGCTGTTAGCGAAATGCTACTGGAGCAACTCTGCCATTAGCGAAACTTTGGCTATTAATGAGTTCCTTCAATTCTGCGTTTCTAAAACATTTCTTACATACAAATCTTGTTTCGTAAGTAGCCCAATGCACATCGTTCATCTCAATCATTATAAAGAAAATAATTAATAACATTTGCATGACAAGCATTAATATCAATCGACACAATTCTCGGTACATCGGAAATTAACGCCTTCGTCGTTCTAACGCTTAACATAAAATCGCAACTTCTTCTGTTACTAAAACCTGTCTTGTTACTCTGCCGATTCGCTCGACGTTCCAAACGTTAGAACCTTACACATATCGTTATCCCTGAGCGCTTTCTGATTTCGTCAACGTATGTCGGCCCTTCCATTCCGAAACCCTCTTTGACTGATAAACTCGAACTTGCGTTCCTGGAGGAAACTAACTTCGGCTGCATAATTCCTCAGCCACTTTCTGGCAACACTTAATTCTTAGTTTTACTTGCTCTGAGTCCATACTTTCCCGTTCAGCTCTGTTGCATACTTGGTTCCTCCTAGGTCGTATTCAGCTCTCAGGTATCTGTCCTAACCGTCGAGTGCTAAATTGAGCTGATAAGGCTCAACTAATAACGACAATTAGAATGTTTACCAAGAACCCATTGGTCCCACTACCTTAGTTGAAACTTAATGACCCATGGCACGATCTGAATCGACCTGCTCTGATACCAAATGTAACACCCATACTAAACGTATC
>Ga0209282_1002110_pt1 | contig 11330 bp, 6 predicted proteins | sample Mtrugardesep15_FD_187529 | JGI IMG/M metagenome (GOLD analysis project Ga0209282, IMG submission 187529) | Root nodule microbial communities of legume samples collected from California, USA - M. trunc garden sep15 (SPAdes) (version 2) | ecosystem: Host-associated > Plants > Roots > Nodule...
ATATATATATATATATATATATATATATATATATATATGCGCTCACGCGTTTGTGTTTGATTTTTTTCTTTTCTTTTATCATTTAAAAAGTGTAACAAAATATATGAGTATATTTATACTTATTTTTCATTATCTCAATTATACCCTTAAACAATTTTTTCTATAATAAAGATTGTTGTTGGTTTCATTATAAAAAAGAATTTACATTATATTTTTTTTTGTTGTATTGTTAGTGTCATTGAAGTAGATAATTATGGTTAGTTTGGTTTGTTATAACGTGAAAGCAACAAACATTTGTATGGGTGTTAGGGAGTAGTCTTCTTGTCTCTTTTTCATTTTGTTTCGTGTAGTAACAGAAACCTGCTCTTGTATTTTTTGAGGAATGACTCTCTTTGCACACCTTGTGCGAGATGACCTAGTCATATATTTTCTTGCATCAACCTAGAGGACTTCCTAATCTCAATCCATAGATTTATAACAACAAGTTATTTTACAAAAGATGATTGTGTTTACAAAAACTCTAAGAGTAGTAAACATATATGAAGCACAATACACTTAAAATGTATCTATTATGTTTTTTTTTAATTGTTTCTAGTAAAGGTATATACTATTAACAAGTCTATATATAATTAAGATAATATATGGACATGCTAATTTTCTCAAGTGTCGTAACCTTCTTCAATCAAACTTGGTTTTTTATATAGAGTTGAAGCATGATGACCATTGCTGAAGAATCTCTTGTTTTTAAATGTCTGATTGATTGTTGAGATATCCTTGATTAATGCAGTTAACTTATCGGTCGTTTATTTCCATCAATGATGCTTTTAATGAATAGTACTTATTTGGACAAGTCAAAATAAACTTTCTTTCTAAGCAAAGAGTCGTTGCAAGCATCATTAACGAATACTTGAGTCAATGCTGATATGGAAGATCTCATCCCAGAGGGCTTGAACCACATGGTTAAATCTTGATACAAAACCTTGTTTTTATCTCTGATACAGAGCTCATCAAGGCTCGTAGCTTTTACTTCTTGTCCAGAGCGTTGACTAGTAGTAACGAGCTTTAACTTGGTCCAAATGCAAAACTTCTTTTGTACTTAAAACTAGTGTTAAACTCGTGCTGACGAACAAGTCGCACCGTTGGCGCGTTATTCACAGTTCGATTTAATTTTAGCTTTTTTTTTTCTTCCTAAAAGTTAATATTTGATATAAAATATAAATGAGGTTGTATTTATTCAATTTAGTTTATAAAAAATTGTTTTGAGATGATTAATTTACTTTAACATATTTTCTAATGTTTCACAACGGTTTTAATTGAAAATAATACATTAACAAAATAAGAATAATAAATCGACATCCTTCGAAGTTTTTTTTTTTTGAAGAAAATATGCTTATAGTAGTTCATTAATAATAAGAGGTTCAATATAATCGGGTATATTAAAATAAGCAACGAGACTAGCTAGTAACGTGGCTTCTTCTGCAAGGGATTGAGCATCCTTGTTCGCTTATCGCCTAACAAACTCCACCCTAGAGTTGGTAAAGAAAGAGTTGAATAGAGACCGACATGAAGAGATGATACACCTAAATTTAGAAGTGTTGTCTTGAGTAGCATAGAAAACATCACAAGTAAGCTTGGAATCCATTTCGAAATCGACATTGTCAAATTGCGTATCACTCAGCCACTGCAAGGCAAAATGAAGACCCAACGTCATCTCAATTAAGACATGGGTAACTAACAACCTTTGTGAAAGCAAATGTACCTTATGAGTTCTGAACAAAAATTTCAATGTCAATACGGTTAAGATGAGAGGAAAATGTAGCATTACACTCATACTTAACCAACAAAGGGTGCTTCCAACTAGAAGATGTCGTAGATGCCGAATTGCCAAATGTAGCTGAATTTCCCCTTCAAAAAGACTGCAATGGTTGCTATTGAGGAATGGGATCAGCTACGGTGAAAACATTAGCAAGCTGCCAATCAACGACCAAATGTTTAGCACGCTCAACAACCGTGGTACTTACCTCCGTAAATCATCCCAAACTCGAAGATTTTGGTGCTTCCAAATACTCCAAAACGTTGATTCCAACCGTTGATTGAGTTCAACGGACAAAGTTTCCAACAACAGAAAAATAGTATCAATTTTCGAAGTAGTAGATGACATGGCGTGTTGGATAGCTCCTTAAAGATGTGTCATTTGCCAAACTTGGACAGCAAAAAGAAAATTGAAAAAAGCATGAGCAAGGTCGTCATGATGCCATGGACAACTAACACAGTTTGTAAGACATTGAACGCCCTTGTCAAGAAGGCGAACACGAGTCGGGAGGTAGCCTCGACACATACGCCACACAAGATTCTTAACTTTAGGGGGAACCTTAAGCTTCCAGATTCCAGACCAATAACCCGGATGCCGGAGATGAGAAGAGTCAACGAGTTCGTCAACACATAACCTGTAAACACTACATACAAAATATCATCCATGCCTTTCATCTTTCCAAATAAGGTTATCCTCTTGTACCTGGGAAATAAGTGGCGCGTGAAGAATCTAATCAGCTATATCAACATTAAATACATGACAAACCACCTCTTTGTTCAACTCTTGTTGTAAACATTCATCAAGTTATTGACGGTAACATTCTGAACAAAGGGAGCACCTATAATACCACCATCAATACACTCCCCATTAGAAAACCATGTTTCATTCAAAATCGAAATAGACGATCCAACACCAATACTCCAACGAACACCACCACGAACGATAAATCTAGCGCACATAATATTGTGCCACACATAACTAGGATTATGGCCAATCTGGTTCGTGAGATATTTGCAAGAGGGGAAATACCGCACTTTAAAAATATGGGAAATACCCTATTTCCCAACGATAATAATTAAATAATAAGAAAAAATTTAATAATTTGGATGTTACAAAACTTCACATGATATTACATATTAGCATAAATTTTCCTTTCAAATAATAATTTCAATAGCGGAAAACAATCCACCGATCTCATTAATAAAAATTTCTCTTGTCGTTAAAGATAAATAAATTCAACGTCAACCTCAACCCTTCAAGGCGTCCCGCAACTAGATCTCTTCGTTCTAAGTATATGTACCCGACAGATATAGACACCATAAATACAACAACAAAAAAAGGGGTGAGAAATCCAGTCATAACATATTATTCAGAAAACACACACAAATCATTAAAATAAAGATAATAATAATATTTTGTTATCGTACGAACATCAACCAATATTTTATCCTCAATAGATCTCTCATTTCATCATCTCACTCCATTCCACAATTTTAACATCAAACACAAGTATTATCATTTAAATGCATATAGACTCATCATAAAACCTATATGAATGTGCTACCAAACCTACTCTCCATTTTGCCAGAGTTATGTTATTGGACTTTTCTCGTCATAGTTTCCAAGAGGTATGTTACTAGACTTTCTCAACATAATTTTCCAGGGGTATATTACTGGACTTTCTCTACATAACAATGATTTGCCTGAGGTATATTACTATACTTTCTCTACATAACAATGCACGACACCAAGCTCTACACTCTATATGAACTTAAAGAATTAAATTCGATAATTATTACACATATACACTTAGTCACATAATCCACATATTAATGCAAGTCTCCCCTAAAATGCACAACTCTAATGCAATCACACAAAACATCAGCACTACTCTCATCATCATCATCATAGATAAAAATAATCAATCTCATCATCGTAATAGTATAGTTATCGTCATTCTCATCACCACTAAAATATAAACATTATCATTCTCATCTTCATCGTAATTTAACCATCTTCACTCTCATCATTATCTCAGAGGTTGACTTCTCTCTTCGGAGACTAAAATTTCTCTGCTGAAATGACACCACCTGCGTAACATCTCTAAGGGCCAAAGTGTCTCCCCCACTTTATTATTTTCCTACCCGCAACCTCTTGTAGAAAATTTCACTCTCTCTCATTGGCCAGAACCTTATGAGGCTTACATTGTTTATAATTCTTATCCTCCTTCACTTTAGCACTTTTGTAGTGCCAGACTTCGCTCGACTACTAACAACTAAACAACTATTAACAGAGTCAGGCGTCGACAATTTCTACACACATGCCACCTGTGGGACATAACAAAATTATATAACCTATGTCGGATGGACCAACCTGCTATGAAACCAACTATGTAATACCCTACTTACCGACGATAATTATTAAATAATAAGAATAAATTTAATAATTAGGATGACACAAAACTTCACATGATATTACATATTAGCATAAATTTTCCATTTAAATAATAATAATTTCAACAACGGAAAACAATCCCCTGATCTCATTAATAAAAATTTCTCTTGTCATTCAACATCAAAATAGAAATAACAATTGTTCTCAAGATTTAAACTCAGATAAATAAATTCAATGTCAACCTCAACTTTGGTGTTACATATCAGAGTTCATATTCAGGAATAAATATATGAAAGATTGAGTCTTTGAGCGAAAGAAAGGGGATTTGAAGCTAATTGAGGCCAAAAATACGAAGATCTTGTGCAAAAATATCAGGCATGGCCGTGCCTGACAACGGCATGGCCACGCCTCCAAAGTTGGAAGCACATTGCCCAAGTCAGAGTGCTGGCACGGCCTGTGCTACCAGTGGCACGGCCGTGCGCGATGGTTTAACCCTTTTGTTGCTTTTGCTCCAAAGGGTTGGCACGTCCCGTGCCTGTGGTGGCATGGCCATGCCAAGGTTCCAGACTGCTATTTTGGAGTATTTTCAGACCTAAAAGCCCATGGGTTGCTTGCTTTGTAATTCTTATTCCTTTTCTTAGGGCTTAAGCTAGCTTTAGGCTATAAATAGAGCAACCATCAGACCTTATTATTCATCTTTTATTTTTGGAAATTCTAAGTGACAATTAATTCTTTGAATAAAAGTTCTTCTTTATTTTTATTTACTTTTATGTTCTTCTTCTTCTTCTTCTTCTTCTTCTTCTTCTTCTTCTTCTTCTCTATGTCTACAATGAACATGTGTGAGTAGACTTCTTTGTCTTGGGATTGTTGGATTAGTCTAATGACCTAATCCAATTCAAACCAAGCCTAAAACCCTAATTTTATGTAACCCTAATTTCTAATCTAATCTCACCGTTCTTAAAACTTAGTAACAAGTATTAAACGAATGACCGAAAGGTGAAGTTTAATGGTTGTTACTTCGTCGTCTCAAATACTAACCGAAGGATCAAAAGATGAAGGTCGGTATTGGACATGTGAGATTAGACATGGTTTCCGAAACATGAGAATAATCTAGGAAACCTTGAGACCTTAAAGTTTCGTTCTTAAAGGGTTTCAATAGCAATCAACCATGAGAATAGGCGTGGTTGCTATTGAAATACATTCATTGAGACCGAGAGGAGATATGAAAAGCCAAAGAGAAACTTGTCTTTAGAAAATATAGTCAACGTAAGATTTAGGTTTAGGGTTTGGTTTGTGAAAGATTTGTCATCAAGATGAACCAATAATCCCAAGGCGCCTTTATCAATATTAATTTTCAATCATTAAAAATCCCAACATTTTGAAAACCCTAATTCTTCATGTAATCATTATTTTAAAAGTGAATCAAATACACAACTCCATGTCGGAAGGATACTCTTTATTACTACTTCGGTAAATCGTGCACTTGCGGATTTACTACATCAAGTTTCAATATATTCTCTTATTCATTTTCATTAAGTATAACGTCTTCTCTCTATATAACTAGGTTCTTCCTTACCATGTTCATTAACTCTTTAATACTTATTCTTCTCATCAAGCGACTTCATATCTTATTACCTCGTTCTCACATTTGTCGTCATCTATACATCGACCATTCTCGTAAGCTTAACTTGATTCTTATTTAAAGATATTATCTCACCTTATCATTACTTTCAAATTCCGCAATTTTCCTCGCTAAGACTTCATTATAGTTCAAGGTTTTATTCTCTCGACACCAGTCGTTATTATTATCGTCAAACATTATAACTATTACCTCTTATCTTCTTTCCTATTCATCTTGATCTCTTGTAATCGATTCCCGTCTTATTCATCACTATCATTGTTCCTATTATCTTACATAACTTAATTCACAACTCTATATTTCCTTACATTTTGTCTGCGTTCATCTAATTCGACTACATTATATTCTTTATTCGCTTTTACACTATATGTTCCTATATAACATTCGCCTTAAGTTCTTTAATTCCCCTGACTTTCCCACTCTTCAATTAACAATACTTCTAAACTCGTTATTGGTTTACAGAGATTATGTTTAACTTCGCCAGTTACACGAAAAATGCCTACTTCATAATTCCCTTTATCATCGTCCTTTTTCACTTCTTTATCTCTTTCATATTTTATACCCTCTTAATCGACTTACCACGTTAGACCTTTTAAATCTCCCAAGGGCTTACTCTTGTCGTTACCACTCCGCCGTGAACTACTTGTCTATATCTCTTCTACTTCTCCTTCTACTACTTAAACAACTTCACCGTTTTTGGCTCACTATTATTTTTGGGATGATAACTTCTAATTATGCATAAACCCACTCCCTCATTTAGTTATATAGTTTAGGACCCTTACCCTTACCTTTCACGTTAACACCTTTCTTAAACTCACTATTATTTTCTATGATGTTCTAAGGTCCATTGAAAGGATTGTGCTGAAGTTCCATGAAAAACGTAGCATGACCGAGGTACGGTAATTTGATCGTAACTCAAGTTGTAGAAGTCTAAAGGGAGTCACTCCAAAGCCACATCAAAGCTAACTTTCATACCTATAACTTTCATGAACACACCTAACCTTGATTCGGAGCAGAAAGTAATATAAAAATGGTTTCACTAAGCCTGGACAGGGTGCACGGCTGTGTTGAACCATGTGTAGTCATTTGATGATAACTTAAACGGTTGATAATGTTACTCTTTCAGTTGACCTAACCTATTTCGACTTATATTCATGATATTACTCTTTCAGTTTAATTCTTAAAATATCTCTATAAACATCCATTTAGCATCATATGATAAGATATACAGGTAAAAAAAGGTTTTACATCATCGATGGAAATAAGTTGATCTCTTACAAACATGGTTGGTGTTATTTTAGTTTATTCTTAATTGTTGTTTCAATATTCTATTAAATGAAAGCTCTTTTTATTGCTAGTACTCCATCCGTCCTGAATTAGTAGTTGCTTTGAAAAACAAAATTGTTTCAAATTATAAGTCCGTTTAACAATATTAATAAATTGTTAGTGTTACTTTTTCTATTATACCTTAATTATTTATTACCTTTTCTTTTATCGATTGTTTAATTTATCTTTTCATTTTATTTATTAAAAACAATTTTATAAAACAACTTATAATATATCTTTCTCATACAAAATTAATTATATTTTTTAATACTTGCGAAACAACTTATACCTTAGGATGGAGAGAGTGTTAATTGAAAAAAATATACCGATCACATTATTTTATGCACGGAACTATATAATTTCAAATCCCTTTTGAAACGTCAAATACTCGTGACATCATGGCACATTATATTCCTGCTCTTGAAAACGACTTGGTCTCTAATTCGTGGTCTATTCTTACGTATTCCGATAGCAGAGGGAATTACAAATTAAGATAATTTATTTACTACGATATAGTATGTTCCTTTGATCTTATTCTTTCTTTTGATGGTTTATGTTCTAGCCTTCCAGAAAGGTCATCGTTGATTTTGCAAAAGTCAGAAAGATTACTTGAAGTTGTCAACGACTTCGTTTGATTTGTTCTTAACTTCTGTAGTACATGTACGAACTATTAGCCAAGGTGATTAGATTTATTTGAATTTTGATTCCTAAATTCAAACTCTGCCAATTTCATGCATATTTGGTATTATTATTATTAAAGGTTTTTTTTGTCTTTGAAGTAAAGTATTAAACACATTAGACTCTAACCTCTCCTGATAAAATTTAGACTAAATGACACACGCAATTGAATTCAGCATAGGTAGGGAATCGCAGTCACAATTGATTTCAACAACAAATATTCTCAAAATCAATTGAGGTTACTGTCAAAAAGAAAAATCAATTGAGCTAATGAACTCTATTTTAAAGAAGTATTATTGAAGGCAACGATTTCCTCGAACATGTTTATATATACACACAAAAATTTTATACGAAGAAAAATAGAGTTTGATCTAGCATTGTTAATTTTCAAATATGAAAGACTAATTAGACACACAAAAAAAGATAAAGAATCTGTCTGAAAATTTAAATTAAGTTAAAGGACATCTTTGCAGTTTTACCTTCTTTTTTTTTCTTTTCGAAACAACCTTTTTTTTTGGTACAATAGTTTTACCTATTTTTACATTGCGTAGATAATTTATATTAAAAACATGGAAGTAATTTTTTTTTTAATTTAGTGAAGACCCATTTTAGTCTCTAAGAAAATTTGCATTAGTTTAATCCTTGAGAAAAATGAAAACAACTTTTAGTCCCTGAGAAAAATAAATCGGTACAAGTTAGTCCTTACCCTCTTTACATTTTGTTTGGATGATGATAGAAGATACAAGAAAGAAAAGAAAATAAAGAGAAGAGATTATCTAGTAGCTTTGGTATGAAAAAAAAATAAAAAGAACTTGTGATTGAAATGAAATATGAGTACTGGTAAAATGACATAAATACACCCTTAAACAAAAATTTGAAATAGTAAAAAAATTATTATAAGTATTTCATTACGGTCAATGAATATCACTAAATATAAAAATTAAAATAAAAGAAAATTTAATAAAGTAATAATAGAGTGAAGACTTATAATAAGACCTATTTTGATCCTTGAGAAAATTCCAAAGACCTATTTCAGATCTGAAAAAATTCGTAAAACCCAAATTTGTTCATGAGAAAAATAAAAGTAAAACTAAGTCATTTATAAACAAATAAAAAACCAGCAGAACTTTTAGATTTAAAATAATTGATTCCATTAATATGATGTAATTTTGATATTAATTAAAGTATTTAAATGAATAAAATGTGTTTAATTATATATTAATTATAAATGATGTGACCATCCACAATGCAGCACCTCGTTTGGGTCTTTAAACGGGTCCCGACTGTACACATCACTTATTTTGTAATTAATATATATTTTTTTTGAAAGATTGTAATTAATATATAATAAGAACATAATCTCTCCAACCCGGCACCCAAAATAATTTATTAAATGGGTCCCAGTATTAACTATATATCATTAAATTTTAACAATAATTTATCTATTCATTCATAATTATATAACTTTGAAATATTGAATTAATTTCATTATAAATTATAAAAAAAAGGGAACATTTTTTAATTTTTTAATATTTAAAAAAATTAAAACTTGAAAAAAATTAAATTATAATAAATAACATACGCTTAATTTCTTTTTTAACTTTAAAATGAATAAATTATTTGATGTAGTAAAAAATAGTCTTTCAATGAAAATTCAAAGTTGATCAATTAAATATAACACTTGTAATATTTAATTGATTTATTTACTATTAAAATAATATAATAATTTAATAGAGAAAATATTATAATTAATTGTGTTTGTGGGACCCACATGTAATAGGAGAGAGAGTGTGCCTGTAAAAGCACCCATCGCTATAAGCACCCAATTAATTAATGTCATAATGGGGTGCTTATTTAGCTTGGTGCTAAATAGGAGAAGAACCCCCATTGTAGATGTGTTTGAGTCGTGTATCACATCCAAGGAACGAAATTAAAAATATACATGTGACAAGTTGATTATGAATTCTTAATTTTCTCAACACAATAAATGTTAATTAACGTTAAGGACAAAATTTGATGACAAAAATTAGTTTGAGGACCAATGTTTAAAGAAAATATTCACAGGGAATAAAATATATATTTAACCTCATTTTAATTGGCGTGTTTGCGGTGATTTTAATGTTATTTGTTGAGAGGAAGAAAGAAAAAGTGTAAGGAAAACCGCTCTCTAAGAAGACTTTAAGCACTTTAACAAATTTATTGATGATAATTTGTTGTTTGATCTTCCTCTATGTGGAAGAAGTTTACATGGTATCGTGGTGATGGCTAGTTTATGAGTTGCCTTGATAAATTGTCATGTTATCTTATTTGTGGATGATGAAAATTGGGGTGTGAAACCTCTACGTAGGGTGAAATGATCAAAGGGCAGGGTGGGTGTGTAACAGCTCGATTTTCGCTAGTTTTATTTTTAATTGTTTAATATGTGTTTATATGTGCTTGTGTGTGATTATTTATTCTTGGGTGTAATTTCATAGGTTTTCGTGTTAGAAGGGTATTTTTGTCATTTTGCAAGCAAAGGTGATTTAGTTATTTCATAGTGAAGGTTATTTTTAGTGTTAATGTGAGGTATTATTTTTACCAAGTTACTAGCTTAGAAATTAGGTTGGACCGTTAAGTTTCGATAACTTTAACCGTAGGCGAATAATTAATTGTGAGTTAGTTAATAAGTGAATTGAGCCCATTAAGACATAACGAGTTAAGCCCAATAGAGGTGAGCCTATTTAAACCTTAGTCTTTGAGGAAATTAGGTCACCTAGTGTCATTTGTTCATTTCACATAATATTTTGAGAGAGGTAGAGAGAGAAGACTTTGGGAAGCAAGAGGAGGGTAAAATCTCAAGGGTTGGAGCTAAAGTAAGGCACAAGCTTAGATTGTGGAGAATTAAGGTAAGGGGGTTAGAAATCAATCATAATCTCTTAGTTTAATTGATGAAGAATGATGTTGTTGTTGTTAATTCATGGGTGATTTCATGATTAATTGTTGTTGTTGTTATGGGGTGTGTTGTTGATGAATTGATGCCATGGATTTTCATAATTATGGATTGGTGATGTGAATTGGTTTGTTGTTGAGAGTTTTGGTGAAACTTTGTTGGATTGTTGAATTATGTTGAAATGATGTTTTGATTTCCAGTTTTGTGTAACTTTGAGTGCCTTTTGATGTACATATACTTGTAAACAACCTTTGGGATGAGTTTGGACATTTGGGAGATCAAAATTTGGGTTTTTGGGTGAAAAAGGGTTGGAACCCGTAACATTTTTGACAGAACTGATGATTGGTCGCTTAAGCGAGTTGAAAGCGTGCAGTCACAGGTAGCTACTGGACTTTGGTCGCTTAAGCGAGCAGGTCTTCCCTTAAGCGAGATGTTCCTAGTTTCAGCACTTTTTGTTTTGCGTTATGGGTGTTTGGGGGATGTTCCTAGCTATCAAAAATGTTTCTTTCAACATGGTTAACTATTGTTTACACTCTTAAACCTACTGGAAC
>Ga0209282_1002111_pt1 | contig 11327 bp, 5 predicted proteins | sample Mtrugardesep15_FD_187529 | JGI IMG/M metagenome (GOLD analysis project Ga0209282, IMG submission 187529) | Root nodule microbial communities of legume samples collected from California, USA - M. trunc garden sep15 (SPAdes) (version 2) | ecosystem: Host-associated > Plants > Roots > Nodule...
CCATGTCACTAAACCACACATGAAATTCCAATTTTACCCCTGGGTTTCCAATTCTTTCTTCCCCTTCTTAAGGGCAAAATTGGAATTTCATGTGTGGCAGTGATTGCCACGTCATCAAATTAGTGACGTGGCAGTCATTAACTGGGTCAAGAGACGAAATTTTAACTGATTAAACTTTGCAAGGCTAAAAAGCAAAGATTAACGAATACAGGACGAATTTTTAAACGACCCCTATTTGCAAGGACGAAACACATCATCAACCCTTATTTTTTTTATCAATCCTATCGGTGATATAAAGCTTTGTGTTGATGGAAAAATTGATATGGATAGAAGAATGATCATATTGAGGACATTTTCTATAACAACACTGCTAAATAGACGCATATATAGTGAATGTAGGTAACCAGGATTACACTTCTTTTGGGTCAATCAGAACTACACTCTTAAATCTTAATTAATTATGGGTACTAATAATAAGCATGAGCCACAACATTCACAAACATTTAGGCATATTTTTGTGAGAATAGGACATAAGACCAAGTCCTACAAAATAGAGAAACACCCTAATGATTGATCCAGATCATAGATATATAGAGTTAAACAAAAAAAAGTTTAAAGAAACACAGAGCTGGAGCTACATTCTGATGATTGTGGTGCCAAGGAGAGCCATGACATGAATTCATTAATTGGCTTATTAAGGTTTGTTGGGTTACTTGTTTGATATGGTACCCTTGCAGCAATTCTGTAGAAACAGAAAAAAGATATTAGTAAATATGGAACACAAAAATCATAGGAAAAATGTTATCAATTCATGTTTCAGCCTACATCATTTATTTTAAGAGGAAAATAAATCATTATTTCAAACCATTAATCGTCAAATCCTTTTACTTTAGAAATATAAACGATTATTTACATTTGAATAGATGACAAGCCGATAACAAGTTGCGCCGTTAGACCTTTTTGAATGACAAAACCAATTCTCGTAAACACAATATTCATAGACTTAGAAGACATGACATTACTATACATGCTTTTTGATAAGACTTAAATTATTTCGGACCAAGAAGTACCAAGAAGTAAAGGGAAAATTTTCTTGGATTCTGATTACATGCATTTCCTCTTTGCAGAGGAATTATTGATTTCAATTATCTGACTGCAAATCAGTGGTGAAGATTATTGTCAAAAATAATAATTTAATAACACTGTGAATCGACTGATCACAAATTGATGGCCGAGATTCAATATTTTTGCAAAAGAAGGAGAAAGAAACAAGAATCCTGCGAAAAAAAAGTTTGAGACATATACTATCACTGCTCTTAAGTTTTCTGACTAACTCAGCACCACAAACAATAATTAATATAACATAATTTTTTTTAGTCAAGTAGCCTAAAGGCTAGCTCACACAATTTAATTGTGGAGTAGTAGAGTGTCCGAGGTTCGAACCCCGTTTCCTGCATATAAAATACAATATCTCTACCAACTGAGCTAAGTTCACGGGGATTAATATAACATAACTTATCAATGATCAAATATAAGTTCATCGGTTATAAATTATTCACTATTTTATTTTTGGTTAATATATTTTTTTTCTTATAAATATACTAACTTTTTGTTTTAGTTCTCTAAAATTTTTGTTAGGCTATTAATCTCTTAAAAGTTTTCATTATCATTGTTGGTCATTAGTCAACGCTTGTTTCCAGAAATAGAAATAGGTAGAATATTACGATAATCTTTAAAAAATATAGAATTTTTTAACAAAATATGAATTTTTATGTTTTTGATGCTTAAAAATTCATATTCAATTTATGTTTTTTTAAAAATTCTAACTTTTTTTTTGAAAGAGATTGTCAAAATATTCTACACATTTCTAAACAATTTCATTCAAAAATCTGAAAGTTATATACGAGTTTTGAATAAAAAGTATGGATCAAAAGAAGTGATGAAAAACTTTCGAGGACTAAAAATTTAACAAAGAATTTAAAAAGACTGAAAACACATTCAATCCTTTATTTTTTTTTACAATCAAACAGTATTTTGTGGTTAGGATTTTTCTTATTTGTTTGAGAGTTCTGGTTTACCTATCCTTCCTTTTCTCCAAGAACCGATAAAGTGAAGCTTTCCTAGTCATTGGTAAATCTGAATATATAAACATGAAAGTCATGAATATGAAAAACACACATAAAACCATTACACAAATCAAGCACATGCATCCACTCAAATAGATATATCCAATTTTTTTTTACCATAAATAACAGGTGAGGATGGTACTTGAACATAATTGTTGGCAGAATTTCTAGCAAGAAATGATGGGTTACTCTGAGCAAATCTGAAAGCATAGTTGTTATTGTAGTGGTTTTGAGAATGAGAGGTAGTGGTTCCTTTGGAGGAAAAGACCATGATGTCTTTGGCTTTTTCAGCTGGAACATCATCAAACACAATTACTTTCCCATCATAAAAAATTGTCATTTGGGCACATCTAGGTTCTTCCTTGATAATATTAGCCTTCATCACACTGAAATAGTACAACGTTATAAACATGAATCATGTATTCATGATTTAGTAGCTAAAAAATTGTTGATGGACTTGACAAGTTAAAAGTAGCAAAGAACATGTACCTGGAATTTCCCAAATTTGAAACCTCTTTTAGAAAGAGATAAGGAGTTTGTTGAAAATTCATAGGTGTACGGTTGTGATGATTCATGTTGTTTTGTGCTTTTTTGGGTACGGAATTACTTGGTTAGTTGAAGATAGTTGAGGAGGGTGAGAGTGGAAGCTTTAGTTTATATCTTCATTGTACACATGCGACGTAAGGAGTTAAAAGCACGCACGATTTTTATGTGTGTTTTGTTTTTCAAAAGAGAAATAATTGTAAAACCATTTTATCATACCTTTGAGACAATTTTCTCCTTAGCACATTAGTTAAGGATTCAAAAATAGAATAATTTATAAATTTTATGTAGATAAAGTTACTTTTTAAACTTTCAATGTGTTGATTACATCATTTTCAAGATAAAATTTCTTCTTTAAACTTCTTAACAAATGCCCCACAGACACTTTTTAACATTTTTCATATGTTCTAACTCTTTTTAAAAAGGGAGTTGTCACAAAGTTATCATCGAATGACTATACCAATATCTTTAGACTTTTTAAAACAACTTTTGATGTGACATAAAATGCTAGCAATGTTGGAATATTCACATATATCAATATTCATTCATATAAGAGTAATGATATTCGAAGATCTAAAAGTCAATGATCAATTATTTTTTTGAAAGGGAAAAATCAATAAATTATTTGACAATAATATAAAACTACACAAATTTTTTGTCACGGTAAAAATACACAATTTATTATTATCTTTTTGGCATTTTGTTGGTGAAGAATGGAATCAATGAGGTTTGAACTTAAAATCTCATGCATACCATTCAAACTCTTATTATTATTGATGTGACTATAAAAGATAAAAACAATCAAATGTAAAAATATTTTGTAAAAAAAAGAACTAAATATAAAAATATATACAAAGGGTGTTTTTTTTTTATTTGAAAGAGATATACGAAGGGTATTGAACATCCAAAAAGTTGTCAACATAAATTTTTTCTTCATTGAATTAGGTTAATTTCTAAAATATTTATTTGATATGATTTAATTGAAAAATGTGTAGAAAAATTTACATCATAAATTAATCACTAAGTTAAATTATTATTTAAAATATAAAATAGGCCTTAGTCATGTCTATGGTTTACTCTGTTGGAGATACATAGCATGTCTCTCTCTCTTTTTTTTTTGTGAAAGAACATAGCACGTCTCTTGTCCATGTAAAATAAGAGGATTGCCTTAGATAGTCAATGATCAAGATAAAATTTAATTTGAAATTTAAATAATTAAAAATATCCAAAATTAGAAAAGTATCCAATTGTTTTTTTTTTAAGAAAAACATTAATTGACAATACAAATTTTATAATAAAATAATTGTTTTTGTCAAATAATCTAGTTGTTAGAAATTGACATTTTTAAGATGAATAAGTAGTGTGGTTGGGGTTCGAACCCTGACTTCTACAAATAATATGATGCAATATTCCTATCAATTAAGTTAAACTCATTAATAAAATAATTTTATGTCATTAATGTTTATACTAATTGAATTAAACCGACTAATAAAATATATTTGTTTTAGGTAAAAAATAATTTTATTTTTACTCAAAACAATAAAATAATTTTAATTCACCAAAAATATCCGTATATCATTCATGTTTCTGTTGCATTTATTCACCCAACTCACACAGCTCACGCTAAATTCATAAATTTTAGGAGAGTTTCTGCATGCCTATGTCTATAATTCATGTAGGTGCTTTAAATGTTACTTATTGATTGAATTAATGTTGTGGAAGAAAAAGAGTGTAAACTTGGATAATAATTTTTACCACTATTGTATGATCTTAATTAAGCCGTGTGGTCATAAACTTTGACGGTGTACTCTTGTTATCTAGCCTTCTTCTAATTTGCACTCAATATATCTAAGTATAGGGGGACATATATATAGGGGTGGCTCAATGAGGGCATAGTGGGCTCCACTTTTTTTTAATTTGTTTAAAAAAAATGTTAATGAGTGTCCTGATTTTAGTAAATTTTTATGAAAAATTATATATTTAATCAAAAAATGGAACATTAAGCATTTTTAATGTATGATTTCTTCATTTAAAATCTTTAAAGAATATCTCAAAGACACTAGTTAGAACAACCTTTGTTAAATTTTCAATTGAAAGCTGCAACGATTTTGATGTATATGAGCTTTTTTTTGTCTACTTTATGTTTATGTACATGAGCTATGTTTAAATATAGTATAACTTTCCATTTCGTCAGGTGTATGTTGTGTGCAATTAATCTTTAGATTATTTGAAAAAAAAAGAAGTTACATTTACATATGTGAAAAGAGGGAATGGATTTTCTCCAATCATCGCAGAGTCTAGTGGAATCTCAGCCTTTTAAAAAAAATTGATGTTTAAAAATATTAATGTTAAAGACTTGAAATGAGAAGAGATAATATAATTAATGGCGTAAATTTCCACACCATAGAAAACTATAGAAAAACACGAAGGAAGAGATCCTTTCCCGTGAAAAACATTCTAAATTTTTATTTGTATGTAAAACACGTCACAACTTAAGAGACTTGTTCTTTAAAAAAAACACCAGAGAATTAAAAGAAACATGTAACAAGATTTGGGATTTGGCACAGGACATTGGAAGTTTAAAAATTAAATATTAAACCAGTATGCATATCGTGTATTCAATATTAGTATTTATAAATATCAAATCAGCATTAAACAAATGAAAGAAACATGTAACAAGATTTGAAATTTCATAGTTTAATTATTGTGTCTTTTAAACTTTGTCACCCCAAAATAAATTTATGTTTTACCCTTGAATATGTCTTTGTAGCTTTTAACATACATCTCTACTTCATCATTAGTATTATTTTTTAGGAAAATGATAACTGGTGTCTCTGGAGTATCGGTTAAGGATACTAAAAAGGGAAATTATATAATAATTATTGTATTGAAAATTGTGTAATTAATCCATAAATAAGTCAACAAAGTTTATGCTTAACCAGTGCTCTGGAGCCTATTTTTTTTATCATACCACTTAAGTTGATTCATTCCACTTAACCCTTTGGCAGGTAAAGACGTTGAACTTAAGAATAAGTTATGAGAAAGGAAGATAAAGTTGGGATAAACAAGCTTTTAGTCATTATAAATATATCAATTTTCCCTTTTAGTCGATCTAAATTGTTTTAGAAGTTTTGGTCCTAAAAATGTTTTATGACACATATTTTGGTCTATATTCTTAAGCCAACTCAAGCATACCCGTCACATTTTTGAATGAATTTTTATAAATATGTTGAGTATTAAAGCAATATTTAATTTTTTTTAACAAAATTAAATATGAATTTTACAGTGCTAAAAACTTAAAAGAGGTTTCTATAATGTACGAAATGTAATAGAAAAAACAATTCAAAATTTGAAAAGATACACATGAGTTTATTTAAAAAAAAGATAAAAAATCGTGATAGAAAATATTTAGGGTATCAAAACTTGCTGAATTTTTTTAGAGGGATTAATAATGAAATTTAAGATATTTATAGGCATCCAAAGCTTATTTAACCTTATAAAGTTTTATGTTTATGGATGAATTAATACCGACAGAAAGTATATCAAGGCCAATCAATTTAGACCTTACTTAAAGTTATGAAATAAGAGTTTATTCCTATAAATTTAATACTTCATCCGTTTCAAAATACACGTGACAATCAATCACTATACACATACCAATACACAACTTTGACAATTAATATTTTTAATTATATATAATAAAAAATTATAAAAATTTGATATTTTGAAAATATTCATCGACACAAATCAAACAACATCTTACCTGCTAACATTTGTATTTACATATTAGTTAAAAAATATGATCAAAGTAAGATATGTGAATAGTGTATATTGTAAAATTGCGACGTATATTTTGAAACGGAAGGAGTAATGCAACACTCTCAGTAATACTCACTTTATAATTAACTTAAATCATTGTGGATCCTAGTTTTGTAAATGAAACCCATATAAAGTGGTGGGACATACATTAATAATATTTGATGTTAGGAAATTGCTACACTCTCCATGTTATCTGATGTTAGTAACAATGTCAATGGGTTAATTTTGGAAAAACATGTTCCTTTCTTGCACTGAACAGAAGAATCAATACAAGCCACGAAGGTTGGAAATTTCAAACATGTGTTGTTTTGGTGCATGTAGGTTTCAATTATTTTGGCTAAAAAACCATCAAAATTATGTTGGCTCAAAAGATTTATGTTTATGAATGAATTAATATGACAAAAGAAATCAAAGAATCCTTGAAATTATAAGAGTAAATCAATTTAGTTTGTTGTTGTGAATTCGATCACTCGTTCAAAACTAACAGGATAATACGTGGAACACATAACAGTGACAACCAAACAATTAAAAAGTCCAAGCAAAACTATTCAAACAAGAACAAATCTAACAACCTATGTATATAGAAAAATTCACAATCAAATCAAAAACAAAGATAAAAAGAGTAGATGAATAAATATACCAAAATTGTTTACATAGTTCGTTTCTAAAGAAAATTAATTCATGAATTTTATTAATAATGATCAAGAGTATATATACAACAATCACAAAAGGTAAAGTCAAATTTAAGAGAGTAATTGCAATATAATTACAAACATAATTACAGGAAATCAAACTTAATTATAAGGAGAATATTATATTCTATCAATCCCCGCAGTCGAAGCGGGAGGTTCACATATGTTTAGATTGGTCCAGAAATCATAAAAAAGAACTCGAGGTAGGTCTTTGGTGAAGATGTCAGCAATCTGATGACGAAAAGGAACACAAATGACGTGTGTTTGGTCACACGCGACCTTTTTGCGAACAGTCACAAATAGATAATTTTAGTCCTTTAAACTAAACATTAGACAATTTAGTAATCTTTTTCTTCCAAATTTAGCACCACAACTTTTCAAGGTTATATTTTGTGTTAATGCAATAAGAGAGTATTCAAATCAATATTCTAGGTCTTTCATTGGTTTTGATGAATGATTATAAAACAATATTTTGGTGGAAAGAGTAAATTGATTGATTATCTTTAATTTAAGAGACTAATTTTCTATTTTTTAAATTTGAAAGCTAAATTGCTCAATCTTTACAATTTTGAGAAACTAAATGCTCATTTACTCAGAAGAATGATCACATTGATTTCTAACAACAATACTAAATAGACACCGTATCGTGGCTTATATACTACTAGAAAACCAATTGAACTAGAAAACCAATTGAACTATATAAAAGTTAACTGACCCTGCAAAATGAATGTAAGTAACAAATACATTTTTTTTAAGGTCAACCAGAACAACAACGTTAGTTATGGTACTAATAATAAGCATGAGGCACAACATTCACAAATATGTATAAAAAGTAGAGAAACACACTAATAATTGATCCAGTTCATAGAGAAACTACACTGAGCTAGCTAAGAAGCTCATAAAATGTTGGTGTCAATCCAACGAAAGAGTTAAAGGAACACTCTACTTTCTGATTTATGGTGCCAAGGAGAGCCATGACATGGATTCATCAATTAGCTTATTAAGGTTTGTTGGGTAACTTGTTTGATATGGCACCCCTTGCAGCAAATCTGCAGAAACATAAACTATGATATTATAATAGAAAATGTCATTCATATACTTCTCCCGATCATTATTATTAAAAAAATACTTTTTAGATTCCTTAAATAATTGATGTATCTGATCAATACATATATCAAATACATTAATTATTCAATAAATCTAAAAAGTGGTCAATCCAACGAAAGAGTTAAAGAAACACATAGTTGGAGCTACTTTCTGATTTGTGGTCTTTGTGGTGCCAAGGAGAGCCATGTCATGGATTCATCAATTAGCTTATTAAGGTTTGTTGGGTTACTTGTTTGATATAGTATCTTTGCATCAAATCTGCAAAAAACATAAACGATGATATTATGATAGAAAATAACATTCATATACTCCTTTCCGTCATTACTAAAAAAAACACTTTTTAGATTTGTTAAATAATTAATATATTTGGTCAATACAAAGATTAGATACATCAATTATTCAATAAACTTAAAAAATTATTTTTTTGTTTGTAATAGTTACGGAGGGGATATAGTTTTAAGAGGAAAACAATTTACTACAATTTGCTCCTTTACTTTTGTTATGTCGTCAATTTGATGGGTGAGTGTGGGGTCTTTTTGAGCTACTAAATGGTGACCTAGTTTGACTATGTTGTTGGATTTGTCTTAATGAATATGTTCAAATATCATATATTTATAATTTTTGCTAATACATTTGGAATGAAAGGAGTAATAATAAGTATACTTAAGAGGATCCATATCCCAATTTGAGTGGGTGAGGACATGGTTTCTTAGAAGTCCCAAGTTGACAAAGAACAAACAATAAATACTTTGAAGTTAAATAAGATTTGTTTTTCATTTGTTTAAGAGAGATCTAGCTTACCTATCCATCCTTTTTTCCAAGAACCGATGAAGTGAAGCCTTCCTAGTCGTTGATAAATCTGAATATATGTTAAAAGGAAAGTCATGAATATGAAAAACAAACAAAAAAAACCTAGTTTTAAATTGTGGTCTACTTCCGCAATTTGCAGATCCAATATCACTATCGCGGTAATTTTTGAAATGGCATTACACTGTAATTACAGTGTGATTTTCAATCACGTGTACAGACGAATTGTAATCTTACAATGAACCACATAAGATGATTTCAATCATGTTCGTTTAAATCATTTCACTAGATATTAAAATTTCAAAACCCCAAATCCAAATCTTCAAATCTAATGAAATAAATGTTACTTTTAATTAAGAGTCTCTCCACTACGTACTTCAAGCAACTCTTAATCAATATTTAAAATTTAAAATTAAATAGTATAAATTCTGCTATGGTAAGTGAATATTGTATGCATGGTGGTGTCCCTTTTACAATTTGTAAAAATTTAAAATTATTTTACGCTGCAATAGTAGCAATGCAGATTGCAACAAACGCGACTGCATACAAATGCAATGACCATAATCGAAATGGCCGCATCCGCGACTGCATGCAAAATTTAAAACCATACATAAAACCGTTACATAAATCAAGCACCCTTTCGAATATTAGATATCCGTTTATATTTTTGGGCAAAACTCAGGTACAATTCTTTATGTGCTTTTCGTATGGTTCTTAACTAAAAATATACCTTTTTGGATAAAACAAACTACGAGAAAATTTTGGATTTGAGCAAATCATGATGAATCTAGTTAAAAACCATACAAAAAACACTTAAGGAATTGCACCTAAGTTTTTTCCTATATTTTTACCACATATAACAGGTGTGGATGGTATTTGAGCAGAATTGTTGGCAGAATTTATAGCAAGAAATGAAGGGTGACTCTGAGCAAATCTGGAAGCATAATTATTGCTGTGGTTTTGAGAGGTAGAAGTAGTTCCTTTGGTGGAAAAGTCCATGATCTCCTTGACTTTTTCAGCTGGAATATCATCAAACACAATTACTTTCCCATCATAAAAAATTGTCATTTGGGCACATCTAGGCTCTTCCTTGAGAATATTAGCCTTCATTACACTGTAATAGTACAACATTAACAACTAATTTAATGTAAATTGACCATGTTATAAACATGAATAATGATTTAGTAGCTAAAAAAATATTGATGGACTTGATAAGTTAAAAGTAGCAAAAGAACACGCACCTGGAATTTCCCAAATTTGAAATCTCGTGTAGAAAGAGATGAGGAACTTGTTGAAAATTCATCGGTGTACGTTTGTAGTGATTTATGTTGTTTTGTACTATCGAATGAAGCTTGAATGAAGACTGAAGAGGGTGGTTGAGGAGGGTGAGAGTGAAGAGAGCGGGAAAAGTTTTAACTCATATTTATGATTGCGTAAAAAAAAAACCTTGTACATTTATGAAGGAACTTGAGTTCAAAGCACGCACGAGTTATGTGTGTTTTGACATTTGAACAAATATTATTTAGACACAAACATAAATAGTTCAAACCATAAAACCAAATACACTCGTATGAGATGATCAAATATTTCTTTAAATGCAACATTGTTAAATCATTTAGTAGATTTTTTTTATGAAAATAAATGAGTACATCTAATTTGACATCAGAGAAAATTAAACTTGCTACCTTGAGTAGAAGAATATAAAGTTTTATTATTCATTGTGGTTCTACCCGCTCAAAGGATTATCCTTTACGATTACACGCATATGATATTCGATCTATTAGGTAAAAATAATTATATCTATGTATAATGTAATAATTGTATTTATGTATAATGTAAGACATTTCAATAGACACTCCTAGGATATTGGCATTAAATGTCCACATCCGTTGTTTCCATCATTCATTTTAAAAGGACTTGTTTTAATTAATTGGGAGTCCCATTCTACGGCAAACTCGTACGTGTTAATTAATTTATATGCCTTGATCTCTTTGGTAAAGATAGTGGTTATCTCTTATTCCCTCCGTTTCAAAATACATGTCCAAGTCAATCACTTTACATATGTCAATGCACAATTTTGACCGTTAATATCTTTAATTATCTAAAGTAAAAAATTATAAAAAATTAATATGTTGAAAATATTTGTCGAGACAAATCAAACAACATTTTACATGCTAATATTTGTATTTATACATTAGTTAAAAAGTATGGTCAAAGTAAGTCAAGTGAATAG
>Ga0209282_1002112_pt1 | contig 11327 bp, 8 predicted proteins | sample Mtrugardesep15_FD_187529 | JGI IMG/M metagenome (GOLD analysis project Ga0209282, IMG submission 187529) | Root nodule microbial communities of legume samples collected from California, USA - M. trunc garden sep15 (SPAdes) (version 2) | ecosystem: Host-associated > Plants > Roots > Nodule...
CGACGGTAATGGAGAAAACGACAAAAAAAAAAAATCCTCCAAAGTGGGTCATTTGCGTAATTTTTTTTCAAAGTGGGTCAAATATATCATTTTTTTTAAACAAGGTCATAAAAAAAAATCCTGTTTAAAAGCCTATTTCATATGAACATCTTTAAATCAGCAATGTGATCTAAGTTTAAATACACTAGCGAACTAATATATCAATTAAATTAAACTATATTTTGATAATCAACACGAGTTTTTAGGGAATTTGACTATATAATGTATCATATTTCAATTATAGTTTATAATAATACATTTAAATATGCAAAAAATTAATGTATACTAATAAGCTTAAATTACTGAAAAGTTAAGACATTTTTATTTTAATTCAAATTACAAAATATAATATAATATAATAATAAATAATATTATTCATATTTATTTAAATAGGCCGGCCTAATAGGCCTAAGAGGCTTTTTGAATGGCATGTGGCCTGACCTATTAAGTTAAATAGGCTTTTAAAAAAGCCTAGGCCTTCTCTGTTTAAGAAAAAAGCCAAGTCTGGTCTGACATGTCGTAAGCTAGACCATAGGCTCCCTGTAGGCCGGTCTATTCCCATCCCTACGCACGCACAATAATTGGTGAGTCACTCAGTATCGGGAGTGTAACAATAATAATAATGATATTATCACGCTGGAGTCGATTGAGTTGCAAAGAGACGAGTAGAAGAAATAAAATGAGGAGAATGTAGCAGAGCAGTAATATTGAATGAATTGACGGTAGGTAGGGTTAGAGTGGTTTCTATCTATCTGCTCTCATTAGAACTTTGCATTCTCTCTCTCTCTCTCTCTCTGTTCACACTTGACTTCACACTAGATCCGTATTTCAACCAGGTGCGTACAACCGATCCCTTAAATTAATTTCCTTTCCTTATTTTCTCCTCTGGATTTTTAAATAAAATAAAAACTTAATTTTAGAATTAATTTCTTGTATTGTTGTTGCCTCTTTGATAGTAAATAAATAATTCAGATTGTGTTGGGTTTAAGTTTCAGAATACCTTGTGTCCTGGGTTGAGATAAATGTTTCAGAAATTACTTGCTAAAAATTATATTTGTGTTTTGGTAAACAATTTCATTCATGGTATTTATAGATCATCCTCTTAAGTAAGCATTCACAGTTTCTCTATGAAACTACAAATTGTTAATGTGTAAATCTAAATTAACTTATTTTGCAGGCTTGTTTGAGAAGAATAGAGGATGTCAAGTAGTGGGGATACTCATTGGTGTTATAATTGCATGAGGCCGGTTCGACTGGGACGGAGACATACTGTTTGCTCTAGTTGTGATGGGGGTTTTGTTCAAGATCTCAATGATATGCTCCATTCTAGCTATGGAGTGGACAACGTCGAAGAACTCAGACAAATGGATTCAATTCCGGAACACGCTCCAAGGTTTACTACTCCTTTGTTAATCTATGGTGGCCAAATTCCATTCAGGTTTTCTAGACAAGGTGGCATTGATGCTCTCTTTAATGGGACTCCGGGAACCGGTGTCACAATAGGTAACTCGGTTAACTATTTTACCGGTCCTGGTGTTGAAGAACTCTTAGAACAGCTTTCTGCTAATGACCGCAGAGGCCCCCCACCTGCATCGCGGTCATCTATAGATGCAATTCCTATTGTGAAGATATCGTCGAGGCATCTTCGATCAGATCCACATTGTCCAGTATGCCAAGATAAATTTGAGCTTGGGTCTGATGCAAGACGAATGCCATGTAAGCATATGTTTCATTCAGATTGTATTGTACCATGGTTGGTTCAGCATAACACCTGCCCTGTTTGCCGTCAAGAATTGCCACAACAGAGTGGAAGAAGGAGAAACCCTTTTTCGTTTTTGTGGCCTTTCGGCTCTTCTAATTCTAGAAGTAATGACGGAGCAACTGGAAGCAGCTCACTAACACCAGGTATCCCTGAAAATAGCCAGAATGCACAACATTCTGGGTGGCCATTTGAGTGACTTTATGCTGCTTGAAAAATGCAATGGAATGATGATGATTGCTTGGAGTGAAACCGCATGAGACCTGAGTCTATCACTCTGTATTTGTTTTCTAAAGGTTTGAACTATTTGTATAAACAATTAGTTACATAAATTGTTTAAATTGATATTTATGTTAATATCACTCAAAAAAGAATTCATTTATGTCAATATGTTTTTTCTTTAATAAGTAAATAATTGATAATATTTGAATTAGTAGCTTTCAATAAAGCTTATGCATGTGATTTTTGTTTAAAAAGTTATTTATAATCTTTTTTTTTTGACAGAAAGTTATTTATAATCTTGTAAAATACAAGAAAGAAAATTATTTAAATTTTCATAGACTATTGATTCAGAGGACGCTAGCCGCTAGGGACTAACATGATGAATATAGCAAAACCCGATGCATTTAAGACTTTGTTTGAGAGTTTGGAGGAGGAGGGAGGGGAAGACTTTGGAAGGATGAGATTAGAGGGAAAAATAGAGAAACCTTCCAATTTTTTTGAGTGTTTTTCTAGCGAATGAAAAAAAGACATTGAAAAATTCATTGTAATATGTATCACTAATCTTTTTTGGTCAAATGTTATTTTTATTTATTTATTTTAATAGTTAGTGTTGTTTTACAATTATAATATAGAGCATCAATGAAAATTAAAAAGCATGAGCTGATAAAAATAAAGACATACTTGAGTTGGATTGCTTTATTATCACGACATGGGATGAAAACCTTTATAGTAGTTCATGCCATCATTCTTTCTACATTTTTCCACTTGAGTTGAGAAATGTACTCTTTTGGTTGTGTGTACTTTTTAGCAAATTAGTGATTTGATGATCAAGTAATCAACAAATTGTGAGAACTCTGATTAGTTGCCTTATGTACTTTCTGCTACCAAGTTGGGTATTAAGGAAAAATTATCATTATCTTTGGTATAAGTATAGTCTTCGGTATGTTATCTATTTGTTACTTCATATGCTATCAATTTTGAGTTCCTGCATCTGAATTCAGTTCTCATGATTATGAGATTTGGAATATCATTCTTCCCTTATGATTAATCTTTTGTTACAATTAATTATGTACTTCTCAAGCTATCAATTTTCAGTTCTTGCATCTGTTACAATTAATTATGTACTCCTTAACTGCTTGTGTTCATATTCTACAAACTTTCTCATTCAAATAAGTCAGCCAAATGATTAATCTTTTGCCTTGAATTTTCCTGAAAATCAGCTTATATAAACCAATGTTTTCCATTTCAAGACAGTATTGGGACTGTCATATGTAAATTGCGAAACATGTAGAAGAGGCACTAAGGCCAAAATGCATATCATGACTGTCATATTTATAGGAGATAGTGTTGCAATGAGACCATGAATATTAACACTATTGTGCTCATCCTGACAAGTTCCATTGTGGTCATTCTGATAATGTAGCACATAGACCATGAAAATTAAGATATATTATTCCAAGTATGGTAGCATTTTTTTTATTAGAAGTACTGAAATCTAATGAGCAGAAGGTCCGGTTGATTTGACACAATATTTGGACCTGATTCAAATTGGATTAATCTTCTGACTTCAAATTACTTGAAAATAATTTTATAAAAACTAATGGTTGCCATTTGTTTATGTTATTGCCCTGCTGTTACTTAAAGCTTAAGCAATAATTGTCAGTTAGATACCTCTGCACATTATTCAGGTGCAGATATATCCTAACCACTATCAACTAATTTAAGCTTATGCATTCCTGTTGCTTGACGATTAACTAATCAAAACTGCTTTCTTTTGGTTATGCTTTGAACTTATTTGTGTTCGAAATAGAACCGTAGCAACCAAAAAATATGCAGCCTAATTTTCTATTCAAGGTACACGAAGCAATAAGGAGAATTTTGCTATCAAAAACATGGTCATCCTAGCTTTAATAATCAACATTCTTCTGCAAATGCTTCTTCTTTTGAAAATAGTGCAGCTCCTCGTTTACCAGCAAACACTGATGGTTTGGTAAATAGTCTCAGTACTGGTTTATCTCAAGAGAAGTTTGATCAACTTGTATCCTAGCTTCAACAATCAAATTTGTTTGCTCAAACTTCCTCCACTTCTTCTGGTCCTGTTTCCAATCATGTCAGTGTCCTTTCTGTGCTTACCTCATGCCAATCTCCTACTCAATCTAGTGCAGGTAATCATAGTGTTGTTTCTTTCTTTTTATCTACATCATCCAATTTTAGGCTTATTGATTATGGTGCCATTGACCATAGATGTTCTTGTCTTCAATATTTTAGTTCATTTTACAGTATTAAAATTGTTAGAGTTAGCTTACCTAAGGTGCATATTTATTTTTATTTTGAAATTGAGGTTCTTTATCGTTATTTCTATCAGCTCATGCTTTTTAATTTTCATTGATGCTCTATATTGTAATTGTAAAACAACACTAACTATTAAAATAAATAAATAAAAATAACATTTGACCAAAAAAGATTAATGATTATTACAATGGTGTTACATATTTTTCAATGTTTTGGAAGCTGTTTTCCTTCCAAAAAGGCCTTAAAAAGCACCAGAGACCTCCCTGGTTGAGAAGAAGGAGCTTCATGGCCTGCTCCTCTGATGGTGGCAAAGGTCAGTATGTCCCCGTATACATGGGTCCAGCCAGCAACCTAGACAATCAATTAAAAAATAAGTTAGTTTCAAAGTAGGGATTTATAATAAGTGAAACTTAAAATCACTTTCAAAGAAAGAAGACATAGTGATGTTAAGATGATAAAGTGATGTGAATGACTTAACAATTAATCAGGATGTGGTCATGTAGATATGATAGGGTGAGATTTAGAATTGTTGTTAAGTCATTATTCTCAATAGTATACTCATTATAAAAAATTTCACACGTTTCAAACATTTACCTGTCTTCCCTTAAACCAAGCTCTATGGGACTCTGTTGTGTTCAACCCAAGCTCTTTGGCCAACCCAGCCATTAAGGATCTTGTTCCAGTAAATGGTATGACCGAATCTTGGTCACCACTGCAAGGGAAAAATAAAATATTGATTATGGTATGGATGTAATAAAGTTAAAAAGTAAAGTATAGGTTAGAAGAAAAAAATTGTGTTACCTGTATGCTAGAACCCTTACACCAGATTTAACAAGTTTCCCTAGCATAGAAATGGTAGGATTCTCGAGGTTTTGAAAATCATATGCGGTAACTCTAACAGAAGGAAAATATTGATATTAGCGGTCAAAACAAACATTGGACAAAAATGAGTTAATCTATTCTCCAATATAGAGTAGTACTGAATGGATGGTTGTTAAAAGGTTTTTATTTTTGACTCATTATGATTAGAACAAAGAAAATTTGTCGTTAGGACTCATATCTTCAAACAGGACTAGAGTTTAAAAAGCGAGAGATTAAACAGAATCACATTTTCTTCTCAATTCCATACATTTTAAAAAAAAATACGAATAATGGAATATATTACTATTGCTATTTCATTTAATTTAGACTGAATCACCGATTCGGTCTCTTAAGTTGAAGAACATTTGGTAATTCCAAACTCTATTGTTAAGCCATCTATGTATCTACTATCAGAATATAAAACTTACGATGAGCAAGTTGACCAGCGGCTGATCCCTACAAGCTTAATATCCGTGTGCAATGCTTTCTGCACTTCTTTCCTATTAAGATATGTGATGGTTTTATCTTCCACACACACATCAATCTTCTCTTCCGCTTGCTAAATTGGAGATGGAATGAAACATTAGAATTTGAACGTAAAAAAACAAGAAATTAGATTGAGACAAAATATATCAGTATATACCAGCTTGGTCAACACATATGCCTGTTGACTTTGTTGTGGTTGACAAGTGTCAGCAGTAACATCAAATCTATCAGTATATCCGCTAACCTGTAAATGAAAAATCTCAACTGTAAAAGCGCAATCTTTGACATCAATTTAATTATAGATCCCAATTTTTTTATAAAAGAAACATCTACATATACAGATCAAATGAATATTTATCTACTAACCTCGGTTGACAATAACTGGCTTGTTTCTTGGCAGCCTGTACTAAGGTTCCCAGACCGAATTTGCCTTTTAATCTCCGCAAAGCTGCAAATATTTTTCAACATTTGATATGTTGATTCGGAGATTTGCCCGTGTGACCACAAAAATTCAGCTCCACTGCTGAAATCTGTGTCGAATTCAAGAAGGGGATTTCCCATCTGTAAAACATCAACAAAGGAACAATGTTGGTAAAAAATCATAGTTTCGTATCCGAAAATTATTTAATAAAGTATTCCGCATTTATATTTATACTCACTGCTATCCCCTTTAGTCTTATGTTGGCTTTGGTTTGAAGGATTAGCTCTGCAAGCTGAGGGGCAAAGTGACCTGAAAACAGTAATTAATGAGTTGTTTTGTTAATTAACAAAAAATACAAAATAAAAATACAAATCACTTGACAAAAAAATTTACTACCTGCGTAGCTCTCTCCTGTGATGAAGAAATCGTTGTTTTGATACATGGGGAATCTGGAGAACCAGCCTTGTAGAAACAACAGGTTATCCCTAGCTGTATGTATAACAAGGGATTGGTAAAAAATATCAGAACTTGAGGTTTATTTAAGTGATTCAGTGAAGAAAATTAAGTAAAAAAACCAAAACCTGTAATTTGGTCATTCACAAAAGCATAATCAGACTTGTTAGCTGAATATGAGAAACCAACACCAATTGGAGTGTCTAAGTAGATCATGTTAGCTACTGCAAAATGTAGAAAAATAATTTTTTAGCACAAAAAAAATAAATGTAAGAAAGTTGTTGTGTTACCTTTGTTCCAACTGAATGGGTTTTTAACAAGACCCTTTGTTGTTGGCCGGAAAGGACCGTGTTCTGAAAAGGCACCTTGGCCAACTGATGAGCATCCAGGTCCTTGAAGAATTTAAGAAGAATGTAGTTAGTGTTTTGAAACAAAAAAATAAAAAATAATTGATTGTGTAAAATTACCTACCTCCGTTTAACCAGAGTACCACAGGTTTTGAAGCAGGATCTACCTCTGCCTCTACAAAGTAGTAGAAGAGTGATTTAAGGTGTGTTTCATGATCGACTGTGACGTGCCCAGCAAACTGGTTGAACCCGATTTTTGGCTGATCGGGTAAATTTCCGATCTTGTCAGAATTCACTCCATGGATTAACAGGTTCTCCAAAAAAAGAACTACAAGCATTAACACGAGAGTCATGGAGAAAATGCATGGCTTGGTGTTAGATGTTGCTGTCATGGTAAGAGAGATTTGAGGTTGCATAAAACAAGTGAAGAGAGGTTAAGAATGAAGGAGGCAAAAGTGTGTTGAAGAGTGTTGTGTGTAATGAAGTGAGTGAATGGGAATATTTGTAATGAAAGTGGTTTGTGTAATTTTAATGAGGATGGGTTAGGGAAGAAGAAAGAAAGAAGGAATATTTGAGTGAGAGAAGAGAGTGTTGTGTGTTAGTGTAGTGGGAATATAACTTAAAAATAAAAAGTTTTCGTTTGACTCATCAATCAGTACACACTTTGCAGCATAGTGTACCACTACGGCACTACCATGTTTCCCTTTTCATAAGCCAAACCAAGACTTCTTTTTTATTTTATTTTTTCCTGCTTTTCCTGTTTTTACTGACATTCACCACTGCCAGGGCGCCACCTGTCCTTGAGTGTGTGAAAATTGCGAAATAATACAAAGTGAGAGTGGGACTAATAATACATATAATTTTGGCCCATAAAGCACAACCACTGGGCTATCAAACTATTGTGCCATAGTATTAGACAATTGAAACAAGGATTTTGCTCTTCACCCTGCACATTTTGCTCGCGCCCTGCAGTCGTTTTAAATTTACCCTTGCGCAAGTTAACTAACGCAAGTGTAAATGTCTGCGTTAGTTAAGTAACGCTGCGTCAATTAAGATGCGTAAGTGTAAAACACTGCGTGAGTTAACTCACGCATAGTGTTAACACTTGCGCAAGTTAAGTGACGCACTATTGATCGCTGTACTGATATGCATTGAATGCAATATGTGTCATCAAAGACCCGTAACCTCAAGATGCCCGTAATTGAACCTACTTACGCTAGTTTAACAATATTATTGGATAATACGATACAATCGATCAAAATTACACTAAAACATCGTTTTTTTTACAATCACATAACGATCGAAACGGTGTAAATTACACGAATTTGCCGGTAACGGCCCGTAATCATTTAAAAAATCGCAATTTTTGGGTTTTTGAAGGTGGAGGGAAAGAAAATGGTGCTTGGAGTTTGGATTGATGAGTTTTGTACGAAAACAATAACGTTGCGTCACTTAACTTGCGCTTTGTGAGTTAAGGTGCGCAGCGTTACTTAAGATGCATAGCGTTACTTAAGGTGCGCAAGGGTAAAATTGGAACAGCGGCAGGGCGCGAGCAAAATGTGCAGGGTGGAGAACAGAATTCGTGAAACAATATAAATGGTAGAATCCTACTCTTTACCCAAACAGTTTCGCTCATTTCCAAAGTAAATGTCCGTATTGCCCCTGCGTGAGTTAATTCTCCTCAATTCTTTTCAACCACCGAACCATTTCTCCTCAATTCTCAGCCTTATTGTGGAAAGCTATAATGATTATGCTACAATCATTATGGAATACACGATGCTATAATCATTATGCTACAATTGTTATGGAATATACGATGCTACAATCCTTTTCTCCTCAATTCCAATTCCTCGATTGACTTAAACCATTATTCCTCAATTCATATTCTTTTTGGTGCTATAATCATTATGCTACAATCCTTATTGTAACATAATCAATTCCTTTTACAGAAAAATCAATATGGAATTAGATTGGTGAATTTTCCCATCCATATGAATACACGATGCCGAAAATAATTGAAAAAGATGTTGAAGAGAATTTTAAGATGTTGATGAGAATTGAAAAAAGATATTGAGGTGGAGAAAGAGCTTTATATGGATGGAAAAATTCTTTGGTGAATTAAGTTTCTCAGCTTCAACGGTGACTGCCATCTATGTTGGGAACAGAAATCTGCACATTATTAAACGTGAGTTAATTCACGTTTATATTTTTTTAATTTACACTAGCGTGAGTTAACTCACGCTGCGTGGGTTAACTCACGCTTATCCTTTATTATATAAGCTAGACTTGCTTGGCCACCATGTTTGTCCTAATTCACCCTATTTTGCCCTAACACCTAGCATTTTTCCCTCCTAAACAAGTACTAATTGCTACTCTAATCTCACCCGTTCAGACTCTCTTTTCACACTTGATCACACCCGTTGATTCAAACTCTAAAAATGTTCCCTTATATAACTTCGTTAATGCAATTGAAGACGTGTTAAATGCTAATCAATTCGTTCAACAATCCCCTACACTAATTGCTAATAAAAAAAATCATAAACATCCATTGAAAAGTGCAGGAATTGCTTTTAATTGTTTTTAATCTCGCCCGTTGATTAAATCTCTGTTCTCATCGTTTTCTATCATAAGACTTACTTAGTGCTAATTAAAAACGAATAACACGCTTTTATTACAATTAAAACGAATGACACACTATTAATGACAATAATTGTCGTAGTTAATGGCTTGAAATTGTAGCTAATGGCAAATGAAAACTTTTAACTTGCATATTTTCGTATAGGAATTGCTTTTAATTGCTTTTCGGCATTATGCACTAACTACTCTACCAATTACTACCTATTAAAATCAATTATGACGTACTTATATCAATTGGTCACGAAAAAATTAATACACGAAGAAGCTTAGCAAAGTCATTGTTTTGCACATAGCCCTGAAAAACTTTAATTGCTTTAATTGCCCTAATAATAGCTCTACCAATTACGCCCTAATAATAGCTCCACCAATTATGCCCTATATGTCAATCCTCTTTGTTAGTTAAAAGCAATTATTCAATTTTATGCTAATCAATTATTATGGCTCTAATTGCTTTTATGGCTGCAATGAATAATAATTATTACCAATAGAAGACTGTGATCATTCACATTTGAAACTAACAAAGAGAATTGCCAATTACCTATTTAACTATCCAGATTATCTCTTCAACCGTTTGATGTTAAAATTCCTTTCAAATTTCAGAGAAGAAAATTTCCAATATCTGTTTCATTTGCCATGACAATCAACAAAAGTCAAGGGCAATCACTTAAAAATGTTGGAATTTATTTGCCGAGTCCTGTGTTCTCGCATGGTCAGTTGTACGTTGCAATTTCTAGAGTCACTTCAAAACAAGGTTTGAAATTACTAATTGTTGATGGAGATGAAGAGAGCACTAATACTACCTCAAATGTTGTTTATCACGAAGTCTTTCGTAATGTATCTTGATGGTTAATGTTCAAACCTTTTTTTTATGTATGCTACAATTTCATTTTGTTGTCTTAGAAGTGAACACGTTTTCAATAATAATATAAAACTTCTACAAACTATATATATTTACATTATTGCTATTGAATCGATTACCTTTGTAAACAAACTATATATGTTTACAAAGATTAATAATATTATTAACTTTTTGTTTCAAAAAAAATATTAACTTTTAAATTTTATCAGTGTTATTATTTTTTAGTATGTTAATTTAATATAATAATATACGAGGAAAATTTAATGTAAAATGTAATTACATAAAAAAAGGAGTGTTAGACGACGGTTATATTTCAATGAGGATTTATATTTTTTTGTCTTATTTTTTTTTAATGGGGTATGCAACTAGGACCACCCAATTTCAATTAAATAGATTTTTTTGGTTTAAAAAAAAATGCTCAAATTTTTTTCATCTATTTATACCATATTGATTAACCGTCGACTAACACTTTTATTTTTTTTTCGTATATTAATATATTTAATTAACATACTAAAAAAATATATATTTTTTTTGGTACAAACATACTAAAAAATTATAATATAGATAAAATTTAAAAGTTTTTTTTTTCTAAGAAGCTAAATTAACTCATTCAAATTAGCACTGGAGAGAATCGAAACCTTGAGGAGGAGCATACTTCCAAGTCTTAAATCAATACCATCAAACTAACTAAAGTGAGTTAAAAGTTAATAATATTATCATAAGTAATGTGAAAACTTTAACAAAACAAAATGTAAGTAATAAAATAAAAGTCGTATGTTTAACATTAAACTCTTCATGGCTAAGTGGTAGAAAAATATTCATTACGTGAAGGAAGTCAGTGGTACGGTACGATGCCTACCCAAGCCAATATTTATTTTTTCAACGCAAAAAGCCAATATAACGAATTAAAGCTTTTTTTTTTTTTTTTAACAAAAAAAAACGAATTAAAAC
>Ga0209282_1002114_pt1 | contig 11326 bp, 3 predicted proteins | sample Mtrugardesep15_FD_187529 | JGI IMG/M metagenome (GOLD analysis project Ga0209282, IMG submission 187529) | Root nodule microbial communities of legume samples collected from California, USA - M. trunc garden sep15 (SPAdes) (version 2) | ecosystem: Host-associated > Plants > Roots > Nodule...
AAAAAAAAAAAAAAACTGATTTTTAAAATAGAAGGACAAAAACTTCAACAAAAAAAAATAAATCAAAAGTGCAATTTTTTTTGTAAATGCAAAAGCGAGAAAAACAACGGGAAAGGACCAAGGCTGAGTATGCATCATCCTTGAGGCATCAAATTGAGCAAAGTCTTCAAGTATTCATGAAGGTGATTCCAATCTTCATCTTGATGTCATTTCTAGAACCAAACTTTGCAAGAAAATCTACACATGTATTTCCTTCTCTAAGAGTGTGAGAAAGAATCACTTCCCAATTCAAATTTAACAACCCTCTGATGTTAGCAATCACTGTGGCATAACAATTATACTTATTGGAAGGCTTAGTGATGATATCAATAACAATTTTTGAATCAAAGTAGAGCTACAAAGATAGGTGCAACCATTATTCCTTGCTAGGCTCAAACCATAGAAAATAGTCATAAGTTCACCATAAGTGTTATTTGTTGTTGATGATGGAATTCTTTGCATTTGAAGGTAAATTAAAAGTCAGATAGAGGAGTTGTCAATGGTTTGAAGAACTTTTTCGTTGTAATTCACTTTTATCCTAAACCATACAACTTCATAGGTGTTTTGAGTATTTTGTAGCCAACCACTCTTTTTGTCAATTTGATTTATGACTTGATTCTTGAAGTGTTTTGAAGTTTGTATATAACATATCCTATCAGCTTATGTTTTTATAGTATATCACTGGGTTTTACTCTAGAAATATCATATTTTTAGTGATCATGTATCTTAAAATTCACAAGTCATTGTTCATAATTCAGAAAATAGGTCTTCAAATTCATGATTTGAATTTTGATTTAATAACCATGATAGAATATATGATGATCAATGAGTCAACTTGCAAGTAATGGAAATGAAACCAAGAGTAATGAATTTGAGGCCAGAAGTTCAAAGTCACCAATCCATTTGCACTTTACCTGAAATGAGAAGCAGAATAGCCTCTAAACAAGACTATGGACTATGGACTCAAAATTTGTGGTCTATTTGCAGTTTCTTATCCAATAATATTAAATTTTATGTAGTTTTTTTATATCAATTTGCAGTTTTAATTTGAATCAGTTTGAATATGAACACAAATAAGATATGCATGCATATCAAATAGATTTTTTTTAAGGATCAAATACAATTTTAAAACTGTAAGATTTTTTTGAAGAAGAAAAAACTGTAAGATTTTGAAAATGATTTAAATTATAAATATTAGTTTTAATTGTGATATGATATGTAAACAAAAATGACATTGTAGCTATATTGGTTGAAAAAAAACTTGAGTGATCATTGAACAAATTACAATGGAATTAATTCAACATCAAGAAAATATATGACAGAAACCATCTTTTAGTGCTTTAAGGCTTAATCTGACATTGTATTTAGAAATTGACAATAAACAATTCGTCTGCTTGTTAATTCACAATCTTGTGTTGATAATTTGGTCTAAGGAATGATATGTTTTACATGATCAATATCAATTAATTAAGATGTTGTTTTGTCCAGAAAAATTGTGGTGATTCTAACTCACACTCACATCACATGTAATTGTGAAATGGAATACAATTAAAATGAACTTTGGAGGAGTCTTCTGCACCCTTATACAAATGTCATTCCTCCAAAGCCTATATATGTCTTCCTCTACCATAGCATTAGATATATATGGGTAGGAGTTAGGGCAGTCTTATAAGGAGAGCTCAAAAGCTTAAACACAATGAAGCCTTGAAACCTACAGCAATAAAATTAGCATATATTTAATTCAAAAGCTTAAGCCAGCAATCAAAGTTGAATATAAGTCCCACATCGTGTATTTCATTAAAGAAATAAGTGTTTATAACCTTCTGACAAGGCTGCCAGCTTGCCGAGTTGGATAACATCAACTTGTAACCCAAGTGGGGGCATCAATGTGGTGGAACATGGCTTAGGATTTGCTAGGTTGGGTTAGTGGCTGCACCATGCTGGCCTGCCCACTCCAAGCTGAGGGTTGGCCAATGGGACCTAGTCGAAGGCTTAAGTCTCCTTGGTCCTAGACTGGTGGACACTGCGTGAGGCTGGTTTCACAGAGCAGCGAGTACCACCGGCTCTTGACAGTGGAGGGATAACAGGCTGCTGCACTTCTAACCCACAATGCCTGGTGAGCCTAGCCACATGAACCACCACTTTTTTGTTTTAGTCCCCCACCTTTTTCCTCTATTGAAATCACTTTTCATTTCTCTCCCTTAGGATAATTAGGATTAGAATTTTGTATGACAAAATTTAAATGTTAATCTTCCATTCATTCAGCCTTTTGAACTTTATGTTCTCTTAATTATACTCTTTGAATGACCAAACAATGAATTGTTTTAAAAAGAGTAATTATACTGAATGATTAAAATGTTTTTGTAGTTTTAAAAGAGGGATTCAAGATTGAAAAAACAATTGGAAATTTGTAATGTGAGATTTAAGATGTTGAGTTTACTTCTAAAACAATGACATATATATATCTTCTCTCTATTTTTCGAGTAACTAATATAGCTTTCTCTATTGAACTCCGCTAATTGTGTTATTACTTTCATTCTACATGGTGCACATGTCTCATTCTGGTCTGTGTCTCTTCAACGAATAGGACGACAAAATGTGGAGCCAAATGTGTCTTTATCAGTTTTATATCTTTGATAATTTAAGGGATCTGTACACAGATTAAGAAAATGGTTATTGACCAGTATGTGTTTGCATCAAAATATCGTTAAATTTATTTTTAAATGTTTTTACAAATGATCACTTTTCAATAAATAGAGCATAAATACTTTAGAGGTATAGCTGCAAATAAAATTAAAGATATGTTGTGAATATTATAAATGGATGACCATTAATTATTGGATGATACTATTTATCACATCATTGTATTTTTCTATAAATAGAACATACATGTAACATAAATGTAAATTTACGAGGATAATATAATACTCTCCTTGTCTCTTTCTCCCTTCTATTTCCTTCTCCTTCTATCTATTATTGTACTCTTAGTTTCATTACATGTTATCGGCACAAAGTTCCAACCAATTGAGTTAAAGTGATTTTTAAATGATATCTTTAATTCTTAAAACACTTATTATTATTTTTAAAAATTAAAATACCAAAACCTTCGAAGATTTGAATTAGATGGAGTGTTTTGTCAAAAAAAAAAATTGGATGGAGTAGCCATATTAGATAGAGTGTTTTGTCATCCAAATGGTGATCTTTCTTATTTCTTTGTTGTGGTTGTAAAGTCAAGACTCGAGACTAAGGTTGTAAATGAATCAAGTTGAGCTCATCTGAGCTCGACTCGAGCTCAATATAAACCTTTTCTTTAACTCGAGTTTAACTCGATAACATTTACTTCCAAAATTTACTACTTTAATCAATCTATTTTCTCTAATCTCACAAACTCCAACAAGCTACACCATAAAATCGGTGTCAGAAGATCCTTTTGGAAGACATATTGTGATGAAATTTTGTTTTTGGATTTGACTCCATGCAAAGTATATTACTGATTTAAGGGAAATTTTGTTTTTGGATTTGACTCCATGCAAAGTATATTACTGATTTAAGGGAAATGCTGCTGAATATAGCGGGGAAACCATCATGACTACTCCCTCTATCTCAAATTATTTATTACTTTGACAATTTTACATAAATTAATAAATATATTTAATTTTGTATGACGAAAAAAAATAATGAATTTACAAAAATATCTTTCATTAATGGTGTAGAAAACCTAAATCAACATAATTGAAAAAAGATAGTACTAAATAGAGACGTAACAAGAAAAGAAGCATTCTTTTTTAGAGGGAAAAAGAAGCATTATTGTTTCATTAATATTTTAAAATGATATAATTTGGGACAAAAATATTTTAATATAATAACATATAATTTGCGACGGAAAAGTATTCTAAGTATTCTAGAACATTAAGCAATGTCATCATGGTACTAGTTAACATTTCTTTAAAAATGCTTAAATTAAACTAAATTGAAGGCATAGATGTGATTAATAGGTCATTGTCAAAAATCTAACTCAATGAGTCAACTTCCTTGGCAGAAACATAACTCGGTATAGTCATTGTCAAAAAATTAATTGAGTAGATCAACTTCCATAAAAAAATCAGCATTGCATTATTCATAATCAGTGGGTTAAAAGGTATAATCAAACATTGAATACATATAATTTGCTAACTCTAACCATAGCTTAATGGATAATTTGCTATCACGTTCTTGTCAAAAAAATAAGGTCTCCCATCATGTTTAGCATACGACAAGCTGTCTAAGTTTGGAACAAATTACATTGATCGAAGAAAAGAACAAATTACACAGTTTTTTTCCTCACATGTGGCGCTGTTTTTAGAAGACAGATGCTAGTGATTAATTTATTAAGGGGAAAAAAATTGAAGACAGGAACACTCCAAATCGACACAGCTGAATCTATGGCACATACATGCATGCTGATTTCGAAAGGAAAAAAAAAAACAAAGTCATTATTTATGAGGTTTTCACCGTCGTTTAACGGTAACTAATATCCATCGAAAAATCTGTTAGGCGCACAATCCCTTGCCAGTTGGAATAACATGTTGGTGCTGCTTTTGTAACTTTATTTTTTATGTTTTCTATCCAATTTTCCCCATAGAATTTTGGGTATTCAAATGATAATGTTTCTTCATAGGTCAATTATATCTCCTATCTACCGGGATTCTTACTATCATTCCTCAAGCATATAAAGAGTTACAATATACTATCAAAAGTTAGGACCCAAAAACTTATAAAAATGGATATAATTAACCTTGTCATCATCAAATCTCAGTTTAAACGTAATTCACTATATTATGGAACAAATACAGACAAATATAGTCGGCTGCAATTGCAATTGTTATGCAACTGGAAAGAGATCAAAAACAGTTACATTGATACCGCGTTATTGAAATTGCAGACAGTCAATTAGTAATTACATGGTTTCTAGCTTCAAAACAAACAAAATCGACTAATAAGTGATTCAGTGTAGCATATGAAACCCACATAGGATACATTGAAATGCACTTATCTGGTGAATCCAATGCTGGACTGTTGCCTTTAAACAAAAGGAAGAAGTTTATTTGAAATCAACAATCAGTCCGAAAAATTAACTCGAGACAGATAACCCTGGAACAGCTCATCTCAATAACTTGATTACATTAAATAAAAAAATCCAGTCGATTAGAGATTTACAATAGCAATCAGCCTTTCAGGCTAGAAAGAAAATGAAGATACAAAACGAGGTATGATTTACATTGACAAACTAAATAACCATAATATTCTCTTCTCTCCTCACCAGGTAACCACATCTCTTAATTATATATATTGTTTCACGTAACTTTTTTAACCTTTTTTAAGAAAAATAGGAAAAAGGCATTTTCTGTATGGTATATTGCATCTGTATCTATTTCAACTTGAACTGAATGGATATAATGTATAAGTGAGGTGAAAGTTTTTGGTAGTTCATTACCTATGATCTCTTCTGCTGATGCTTATCTCGGTACTCTCTCATTAGAAGTTCAGCATAGAGAATTTCATTCCACGCATCAGGAACACCGGGAAGGCACCAATGACTGCAGTCTTGGAATCTCAATGGTGATTTTCTTTCTTCAGGTGATAGATTTTGCTTCCGGTATATCGAGGGGTGACCATCCTTCCGAAAATCTGTCATCCTCGTGATATTCAAGTAGGATACAGGATTTTTCATATTCTTAAGCACCTTCTCCAACACCCTCATCTTAGGCGGGTACTCTGTTAGGTACTTCTCGTTATCAATGGGCGCAGTTTCATGGTCACATTGTCCACCCGAATTCCATTGTCCACCACTGCATTAAAATAAAAACGATGGTTATCAGTATTTGTATACAAGCAAGTCTTGCTTGATTTGAAACTAAACTCGACCAATAAGAGTTGTCATGCATTTATTTTCTGGACATGAATTGCAACAGAAATCTCAATTCATTTTGATGAATTGCACAAATCACACCATTATAAATCACACCATTCCCTTCAACTTGTAGCCAACAACTTTTATTTGTCATTTTGATTTATGACTTGAATTATTTTGAAATTTGCATATGACATATCATATCAGCTTATGTTTTTATAGTATATCACTGGTTTTTACTTTAGAAGTATCATATTTTTATTGATCATGTATCTTAAAATTTAGAAGATTTTGTTCACAATTCAGAAGATAGGTCTTCAAATTTATGATTTGAATTATGATTTGATATTTTGATAACCAAGATAGAAACAAAGAAGATTATACGATCAACGAGTCTTTCTAGTTACATGGTCTAAAAATGAACACTGAAGAAATGCATTGCAAGTAATGAAAATGAAACCAATAACCAATAGTAATGAATTTGAAACCAAAAGAAGTATGAATTACTGATTCATTTGCACTTTACCTGAAATGGGAAGCAGAATAGCCTCTAAACAAGACTATGGACTTGGTTGGATTTACATTAGCATCAACCCACCTGCCCCAAGTTGTTATAGCTCTTCGGAACGCCTCAAGAACATTCAATTCATCATAGACATGGCTACCTTCTTGGTAATAGTCCTTCCTGAAAATATTCACACCAGACTTAATTAACATTCATAACAAGGTCTGCACTATCTTTGAACTTAGAAAAACAATTAGAATTCAATAGACAAGTTGACAACAATAAACAGAAAATGAGCCTCAATTGCAAATTTGCGATCACTTGAATAATGCATTTACCCTTTAGAAGTTTTATCATGAGTCCACCAGTGGCCAGTATTGAAAACAATGATATCTGCATTTTTATACTGATCTGAAGATCTACCAACTAAATCAAGACGAAGTGTTTCCTTCTTTGTCCCATTTTTATCAGGCATTTCCCACTCTTGAACTAAGAATGGTGACACAAAAAGCTCCACAGAGAATTTATAATCCTACAAAACCATTGATACCAAACCAAATAACCAATATCATTAGGAAAAGAGTAATAAAACAAGGCACAAATAGAAACCCATAAGAAATCAATATTGAATTACCTTAAATACAAATGAATAAGAGGCTTCCCCTCTAAAATGGACTCTTCCATTTGCTTCATAAACTTTCTTTTTATCTTTCACAGAATTTTTCAATATACAAATAAGTGATTCCCACATATTCCTATTGAGAGAATCACCAACAAAAACCAATCTCTTGCCTTTCAACAAATCAAGCATTCTATGTCCATCCAATCTATTAGCAACACACAAAAGTTGAATTACACACACATATTAACAATTCAACCCACTTAGAGTAAACTACAAAATAAATTAAAAAACTCCAAAATCAACCAATGAAAATTACAAAAAACCAACACAAATAAGACAAATCTCATTGAATTTAAACCAAACAAAGACATTCATCATCTCGAAAACAAACAAAATCAAAATCATTAAATAATCCAAAAAATTAGTAAAATTAAACAGAATTAGATACCTTGGAAGGCTGCAACCCTTAGGTTTCCATTTATATTTCTGATAATCTTTATCAGGTCTTCCATTTCTAATACAATTGAACTGTTCATCAATTATTGAACAAGAACCTGGTTTATAAAGAGGATAAGAATCATCTTTAACCCATTCTCCATCAAAAAAATCACACTTCATCAAAGACTCCATCAACTCAGCATATTTGTTGGTTCCATTGTTCTGTTTCCTAGCAAGTGAAGCTGTGTAATTATGCAAATCAACACCTTTCAATGAAGAATCAGAACTCAAATTCTTGTTAGGGATAATTGGAACTGCTTCAACAGTAGCATTTGTAGTTTGATTTGAGTTCTTCATAGCTTTGGTTTCATCAGAATTTGATGTGTGATTTGTTACTAAAGATGGTTGCTTTTTCACAATCTGTGAAGTGGGGTTGGCGATTGAAGTATTGTTTTTGCTTGGAATTGGAGTTTGAACAGGAACTGCATCATGTGATGAATTTTTCACAGTGGTTATGTTACTATTGATGGTTTTTTCACTTGTGTTTGGATTATGAGATTGAGAAGTTGCATTGGTAGATCTAGTAATAGAAGTGTTATTTTGAAATGGATCAAAAGGAATAGTGGTATTATTTGGTTGTGAAAAAGTGGTGGTATTTGGAAAAAAGTATGAAAAAATGGAAGAAAATTGAGAAGTGGAAGAAGAAGGTGATGAGGTTATTGTAGGAGAAGGTGAAAAAGCTAAGAAAAGAGTGAAAGCAATGAAAACAAGCATAAAAGCATAAACAAAAGCAACAGTGGTTTTAGTTTTGAGAATGGTGAAGATGTTTTTGAAGTCTAGTTTGTGTAAGTTGCCATTATTAGTAGTTCCACCTATAGGAACATATTTGGTTGTATCAGCCATGAAAGTTGTTTCAACTTTGAATGGTTATGTTTGTGAGAAGTGATGAAGATGAGAGATAGGAGAGATCTAAAGACAAAGATAGAAAATGAAGTGGTTGTAATGTATGTATGACTATGATGCAGTTATTTTGGCACATGAAAGTGAAAAAAGAAGAGAACAAAAAATGTGTGGGGTGGGGTGGGTATGTTTGGTCAGTTACATTAACTAGATAAATCTGAAGTATGATTTACAACAACACTAACTAAACTATTAAGACTTTGAGTCAAAAGTGTGGAAAGAGAAAGAGAGAGGGAGAATAAATAATGTAGGTGATAGATTGAGAAATAGAACGAAGGAGAGAGGGAACATTTGTTTGCGGTGCCGACGATTTTCCTTGTCATCATGATGGATTTTAATACAAACTTAAAACAGTTTAATTCATTTCTAAAAAGACAAAATTAAATAACAAATTTTGAGTGATAATGTGACACTTAAAATAGTTTCATTTAACTTCCTTGTATCCTTAAAAACTACTCCCTCCATCTCATAATATAAGTAAAACTAGTTTAATAACACTTCAAATACTATAATGTTAGAGTAGTTTTGATAATTGATTAGCAAATAAAGTATAGCTCACTCGTTAATAAAGTGCAGCAATTTACACCAAATTCTCATTTATTTTCTGTTTAATTTTGAATGAAATACAATCAACAAGAGGCTATACATAACATTGGTATGAATAGTAGTATTTTTTTTATCAAAGTCGAAAAGTATGACCCACTAGTATGACTCATGCTTTTGTGTGATGAATGAATGTACAGCGGGAGATTGCACCAATCGTAGTGTGTCGGCGAAGGCGCGTTAGAAATTGGAATATTTTCCTGAATTGGTTTGCAATTGGAACATTTTTAAAAATAAAATTTGATTTTTCCTAAAAAAAAATATTGATTTGAAATTATTGTGATGCGAACTCTCCAAAATAAGATTTTTGAAAAAGAATTAGCTATTTTAAATAAGAAAAAAAGTTATTTAGACTAGATATTATACAAAAAATATTTGAATTGCTAATATTACTTCAATTCAATCATTATAATGGCCGAAACAACATTACTCACCGCAATAATCAGTTCAAATCCATAATGCTAGGTTTAGAAATGTCATGATAAATGCTATAAAAATGATCATAATTGTCGTAGAACACCTATCTGAAATTAAAATATCTTGTATGATCGTTTGAAAAAATCAGAGTGTGAATCTTGGGTGAAACAATGCTTAATCACACTTTTTTTTTTGAACTTTAGATTATCAAGATGTCATTTTCATAAAAATCAAAGGATTCAAAAAATATTTTGTTAATGCATTGGTATGCAATGACAATAAATAAAATTTAGATAAATGTTCAACTAAATTGTATGATTTAGACACCACAATATTATGTAAAAAATAATTACATAAATATTGAAATAATGAGATATAATATGTGCAAAACTATTTTACACCTAAAAACTTGTAAGTTAATTCAACATAAATAATAATTACTTTTAAAAATAAAAACTTAAATAATTTAAATGGTTCCAAAATAAATATTAAATACTTTTTTTTAAGAAAAAAATATTATACTACTAGTAATTATATACTACTGGTAAGTAGTAAGTACTAGTGTCCTCGTGACCTTTACTCAGTTGGTAGGGACATTACATATTTATGCAGGGGTAGGGGTTCGAACCCCTGATATCTCACTTCTCACATTTAAAATATGTGAACTCTAGCCACTAGACTACTTAACCAAAAAAAAAGTAGTAAGTACTAGTAATATATTTAGTACGAAATTAAAAATTAAAAAATATCAATGAATGTCTAATTTAATAAGAACATTTGAAGATGAATAAGTTGACCACACAATCCACAAACAATATCTGAAGATGAACAACATATCTATTATCAACCCCATACTACACCGTACCACTAAACCTCCGTACGTGTGATCGCGTGAGCATTGCGATTATCGATCCAAATTCAACTCAACGTCTTCGATTCGATCTATGTTACTTATGGACCTCTGCCACTTTTACACTCACGCTCCTTCATGTGTACGTCAACCACACGCGCTTTACTTTGCTCTTCAATACTCCTTTTTTTTGTACTATTTATTTTTCTCTTATTAAAAAGAAATCCTGTGTGTAGACATGTCCATCTCCATTGAAATGCATGGTCAATTACATATTCCTGATTATTATTTTGTCTATATTTAAATGTGGTGCATTTGAACTACACTTATGCCTAAACAAGTAGGAGTAATTGTCATTAGCACTATTATGTTATGACTATGACTATTTCATTTATCTAATTTCTCTAGTTTTGGCACACTAGCACGATGCTGCATTGAATTTGTGTCACATTCTTAAACCAAACACTCCCCCACACCACCGACTTCAAACATCTTAACCACTGTCTCAATTTTATATCATATGAATGCCTAATAAAATGATTTATTCCAATTTCAACACCTTGTCGTCACTCTTTGTAATAATGTGCATAAACTGTACTATTTTGACATTTTGCACATTTTTCCTCCTAGCTAGTACTTGGAGTACTATTTTGGTGTCATGGTGCTTCCTAGTCAATTTAATTATCTGGCCTTTCCACCCTTTCAGCAATGAACACGTGGCGCCTGATGTCCATTTCATTGTCCTAGATTTGAACTTTCTAGACTAGAGTATGGGTTTAATACGATTTATATTTTTGGTAACTCTCTTCCCTTAAAAACTCAAGCTTATTAGTTGATCAAAAGAAAAAAAAACTCGACTTATTTTTTTAAGTTTGATATTTATTTTGGATTAATCTTTTAAGTTTTATTTTTTTAAGCTTATTTTGTTTCCATTTTTTTGCCTTTTAAGTTTTTTTTTTTTTTTTAATTGATTTTTTATGTTTTTTATTTTTTTTATTTTTT
>Ga0209282_1002115_pt1 | contig 11316 bp, 9 predicted proteins | sample Mtrugardesep15_FD_187529 | JGI IMG/M metagenome (GOLD analysis project Ga0209282, IMG submission 187529) | Root nodule microbial communities of legume samples collected from California, USA - M. trunc garden sep15 (SPAdes) (version 2) | ecosystem: Host-associated > Plants > Roots > Nodule...
CGGCGTGTGGCGTTGCTCGATCCGGTCAAGGTCAACACCAAGGTCACGGTTTTCGTCTCCATTCGCACCGCCTCCCATTCCATCGAATGGCTGAAGCGTTTCTCGGAAGTGGTTTCCGAGTTTCCTGAGGTCGTGGAGTTCTACCGCATGAGCGGTGATGTCGATTATCTGCTGCGCGTCGTCGTGCCTGATATCGCGGCCTATGACGCCTTCTACAAGCGGATGATCGCCAAGATCGAAATTCGCGACGTATCCTCCGCCTTCGCGATGGAACAGATCAAATATACGACGGAACTGCCGCTCGATTATATGCTGCTGGATAATCCCAAATCCGGCGAAGAGTGATCCGCCGTCCATTGTGTCTTTGAACGATGCCCTTTCCGGCCGCCGGGGAGGGCGTTTTTATTTGGGGATTGCCTTTCTCCGGCGGTCTGGACCGTCAGCTAGTCCTGTCCGAAGGTCCATCCGGTATGCACGGCCAAGGCACGACAATCTTATTCCGCCCTATCGGGCAAATTCGCACATTCAATTCTCTCTGCGCCGTCTCCGCGCAACATGGGAATTTGATAAAATCTCTCGAATATCTACGCTTTAAATATCTGATGATGGCAACAGCGAGGGATATCGAAATGATCACACGACGCGGGACATTGGGACTGCTTGCAGGTGCGACGGGGGCGGTGTTCCTGCCGCATATCCGCCGGGCTGGGGCTGCAACGACCACATTGCGGATCGGCTGGCAGAAGAATGGCGTGATCGCGCTGGCGAAAAGCCAGGGCGCGCTGGAAGCGCTGTTGAAGGATCGCGGCATCGAGGTCAAATGGGCGGAGTTTTCCTCGGGGCCGCCGCTTCTCGAAGCGCTGGGCGCAGGTGCGCTGGACATCGGGCCGACCGGCGATGTGCCGCCGCTTTTCGCGCAGGCCGCCGGTGGCAATCTGCGTTATGTCGGCACCTACAAGGCAGCGGCCGGCGGATCGGCCATCCTCGTGCAGAAGGACTCGCCGCTGAAGACGCTGGAAGACCTGAAAGGCAAGAAGGTCGCCTTCAAGCGCGGTTCCAGCGCCCATAATGTCACCGTCAAGGCGTTGCGAAAGGCGGGGTTGACGTTGAGCGACATCACGCCGGTTGATCTTGCGCCCCCGGATGCCGCCGCCGCATTCCGCAGCGGCAGCATTGATGCCTGGTCGATCTGGGATCCCTATTTCGCCGTGGCGGAAAAAGAGCCGACGACGCGGGTTCTTTCCACCGCCGAAGGCATCGTCGACCCGTGGAGCTATTTTCTCGCCAATGGCGACTTCGTCGAGGCCAATCCCGATCTCGTGCCGCTGATCCTAAAGGAACTCGCAAATGTCGGCGCCAAGGCACAGGCCAATATCGATGCGACCGCAAAGTCTCTGGCGGCGATCACCGGTGTTCCGGAGGACGTCACCAGGGTTTCGCTGACACGGCCTGGCGCCGATCTCGGGCGGGTGTCGCTGGTTCCGGATGAAGCCATCGCTTACCAGCAGGCGCTGGCCGACGAATTCTACGATCTGAAGATCGTGCCGAAGAAACTCAAGGTGACGGATATCGTCTGGCGGCCGAAGGCCAGCTGATGGTGCCGGAAATCTGAATCTCTTCAACCGGCTGGCGGATGTTGTTGAGAGGTTGATTCAGGCGTGTTTTTTAAATGTGGGGCGCGTGGATCCCGCTTGTTTCTTCTCCCCGACGGGGAGAAGAAATCTGCCGCAATGACGGAGGCTCAGCCCTTGAGCTTCGCAATCACCAGATGACCGGGCGTCGGATTGCCGTCCTGCATGCGCACGTTGATGTCGGTGACTTCGACGACCTCGAAACCGGTCGCGGCCAGTCGTTCGCGGACGTAGGTTTCGGCATGGGCGAAACGCTGGTGCGGGCCGACCATATAGGGACGTCCGGCCATGATGTCTGCGGGCAGGGTTTCCGAGGAGAAGATCAGCAGGCCGCCGGCATTGAGATTTTCGGCGGCGCCGAAAAACAGCGGTTCCAGCGCACCGAGATAGGGCAGCACATCGGTGGCGGTGATGATGTCGAAGGGCTCGTCGTCATTGTCCTCCAGAAAATCCTCGGCTTCGGCGACGTAGAGCGTCTCGTAGAGGTCCTTCTCATGGGCGATCTCGACCATGTTTTCGGAAATGTCGATGCCGGTGATATCGTCGGCCATATCGCGAAGCGCCTCACCGGTGAGGCCGGTGCCGCAGCCGAGATCGAGCAGGCGCTTGAAAGGACCAAGGTTCAGTGTCTGCAGCCGCTGGCGCACCATCATCGGCACGGCGTAACCCAGCTGCTCGACAAGAATATCCTCGAAGGCTTCAGCATGTTGGTCGAACAGGGTTTCGACGTAAGCGTCGGGCGCCTTGGACGGCTGTTCGCCGCGCCCCATGGCGGCGATGCGCACGGCTGCGCCGCCGTGATCGTCAGGATCGATGGCGAGAACTTCCTCATAGGCCTTCACCGCTGCATCCACATCGCCGGCCTTTTCGAGCGCCAACGCACGGTTATAGGCCTCGGCAAGCGCCTCTTCGTCAATCTTCTGGTTTTTCGTCATCGTGCGGTATCCGTCAGCGTCATCAGTTGACGTTTGCTGTAAGCCGCAACGGTGGCCGGCGCAATGTTTATGTGGCCAGATGCATCAGTGGAGGATGAACTCTCCCTTCAGCGCGCGCCATTCCTGCGCGGAGATCACCTGTCGGTGCACGTAGCGGACGGAATGCAGGGGACCGTCGAGCTTTTCCTGCCAGAATTTGAGGAAGCCATGCATTTCGGGGAAGTCCGGGGCGAGATCATAGTCCTGCCAGACATAGGTCTGGAGAACCAGTGGATGGTCCGGCATGCGATAGAATATTTGCGCGGTGGTGAGGCCGTAGCCTCTCAGCATCATTTCCATTTCCTTGTTCATGACGGCGGTTCCCGTATTCATGATTGCGATCACAGCATTGCCGCTGTATCTGACATGGGAACACGACAGGGTTAATCCAAGCTTGCCAAAGGCACGGACCCGTCACAAATTTGTTATATTTTTCAAAACGTTGGCAGCCTCCGTTGATGAGTGCTGCCAACCTCGCCGTTCAGCGCTTGAGGTGTCGCGTCAGGCGGGCTTCCAGCCACGCCCAGATATGCCGCAACGTTTCGACGATCGTCAGGTAGAAGATCGCGGCCCAGAGATAGGCCTGATAATCGAAGGTGCGGGAAAAGGCGTAACGGGTCTGTCCCATCAGGTCGAAGACCGTGACGATGGAAACGACTGCCGAGCCCTTGATCATCAGGATGATCTCGTTGCCATAGGGGCGCAATGCGACGATCAGCGCCTGCGGCAGGATGACCTTGCGGAAGGTTATGAATTTCGAAATGCCGAGGGAGGCAGCCCCCTCATGCTGGCCGCGCGGCACGCTCCGGATGGCGCCGCGCAGGATCTCGGCCTGATAGGCAGCGGTGTTGAGCGTTAGCGACAGGAGGCCGCAATACCAGGCTTCGCGGAAGAACCACCACAGATCGACGGCCTCCAGCGCCGGGCGGAAGCTGCCAAGGCCGTAGTAGATCAGGAAGAGCTGTGCGAGCAACGGCGTGCTGCGGAACACATAGACATAGGCATAAGCGAACGCGCCGATGATGCGGTTTTCCGACATGCGGGCAAAGGCGATCGGCACGGACAGGATTGCGCCGAGAATGATCGAGCTGCCGACCAGCGTGATGGTGGTGATGAGGCCATCGATGTAACGAGGGCCATACCGCTGGAATTTATCCCAGTCCCAGCCTTCGATCATGGCGAAGATCAGCCCGGCGGCGAGCAGCAGCCAAAGCGTGATGACGGCAATGCCGACGACGCGGGAAAGATTGAGCGGCTTGTCGGCGACAACGGGGGCGGGCCGCGGCGGAATGAGTTCCTGGATATGGCTCATCGTCTGGCCTCCGATTTGCGAGACCAGCGGTCGATGAAACCGATGCCGACCGACGAGATGAGCGCGAGAATGAGATAAAGCAGGCAGGCAATGCCGTAGAAGAAGAAGGCTTCCTTGCTGACGCGGGCGGCAATGCCCGTCTGGCGGATGATATCGGCAAGGCCGATGATCGAGACGTAGGACGTGTCCTTCAGGAGGATCACCCAGAGATTGGTCATGCCGGGCAGGGCGATCCGGACAAGCTGCGGAATGATGATGAGCACCATGGTGCGGCTGCGGGAAAGACCAAGCGCGTCACCCGCCTCGTATTGCCCCTTCGGTATGGCCTTGAAGGCGGACAGCAGCACTTCCGACGCATAGGACGAAAACACCACCGAGAGCGCCAGCATGCCGGCCACGAAGGCATTGATTTCGACGGGGCCGCTGAAACCGACATAACCGGCCACCGATTGCAGCAGCATCTGGACGCCGTAATAGACGATGAAGAGCGTCAGCAGTTCCGGCAGGCCGCGGAAGATGGTGGTGTAGATGCCGGCGGCCAGCCGCAGCGACTTTTCCTCCGATTGCGCGGCAAGCGCGATGAGGAAGCCGATCAGCAGACCGACGGGCAGGGTGGCGAGCGCCAGCGAGATCGTGACCTTGACGCCGAAGGCGATTTCATCGCCCCAGCCCGCATCGCCGCAGGCGACCAGAGTGCCGTTTCCGAAAAGCGAGAAGAGACCGACCGGTCCGCAGAAGGGATCGAGAAGTGTCGAGACATAGGTCCAGAACGCACCTATGGCGGAAAATGCTCCGCTCATGCCAGTTTTCCCCTGCGGTCTTAAGCCGCCGTGATTGTTATAGTGACGTTTTCAAACAAAAATGGCGGAAGGGCAAGCCTTCCGCCACGAGATTTCAACAGATCGAACCGGCTTAATCGCCGTAAACGTCGAAATCGAAGTATTTTTTGTTGATCTCCTGATACTTGCCGCTGGCGCGGATACCGGCGATTGCGGCCGTGAACTTGTCGGCCAGCGCCGTGTCGCCCTTGCGCACGGCAATGCCTGCGCCATTGCCGTTGATCTCGGGATCGACCTTGAGCGGCGTCAGGATCTTGCAGCACTTGCCGGCGTCGGTCTTCAGCCACTCCGACAGCACGACGATATCGTCGATGACGGCGTCGATGCGGCCATTGGCGATGTCGAGCTTATATTCGTCGGCGGTCGGATACATCTTCACGTCGGCATCCGGGAAATGCTTTTCGGCATAGTTGGAGTGTGTGGTGGAACCCTGCGCGCCGAGCGACTTGCCCTTGAGATCGTCGATGGACTTGATCGGCGAATCCTTCGGCACGGCGATTGCCGGCGGGGTGTTGTAATATTTCTTGGAGAAATCGACCTTCTGGAGGCGTTCCGGCGTGATCGACATGGACGCGATGATGGCGTCGAACTTCTTGGCTTGCAGGGCGGGGATGATGCCGTCCCAGTCATTGGTGACGAAGGTGCATTCGGCCTTCATTTGTTCGCACAGCGCCTTGGCGATGTCGATGTCGAAGCCGGTCAGCGTGCCGTCGGCTTCGAGATTGTTGAAGGGCGGGTAGGCGCCTTCGGTGCCGATGACGATCTTGTCCTGCGCAAGGGCTGCGCCTGACAACAGCGAGATGGCGGCAATCGATACGGCTGCGAGCAGACGGGTGGAAATAGGCATTTCGATCCTCTCTGTTGGTCGTTCATCCGCTGTCTGTTGTTGTTTTCAGTGCGGATGCCATGGGCGCTGGGCGCGGCAGAACGGGGGATACCGCCTGTGGCCTTCAGCGCGGATCAGATTATTCATCCGGTTGGTCAAAAAATGCAACTGCAATATTAGGGGTCGCGTTTGTGCCGCAGAGCTTCCACGAAAAGGCCTTGATCTGTTCATTTCCGGTACAGAAGGCTTTGGTCATCATGGGAACCGGAGCGTGTGTAAGGCGTTGAACAGCGCCTGCGTGCCAAGCCGGGCCCACGATGTCGCATAATTTGCGACCCATAAATGACGGCAGATGAGGAAGCACTGATGCTGAAGAAGAAAAACACATTGCTGACCGGGGTGGTTTTTCCGCTCATGTCTCTCGCGATTGCGGTTGAGCCAGCAGCCGCGGGCTTTGCCGGCGCAGCCCGCGCACAGGCGCCGATCTCCCAGACACTTCCCGGCCAGGTGATCCTGGCGCAGGCGGAACCGGCACAGGAAAGCCCCGAAGAACAGCTGCGCAAGAAGCGCAAGCAGGCAGAAGAGGCACAGCCGCAGGCCGAGCCGAAACGTGAGGAACGCGCGCCTGAGCCGCAGCGCGAAGCGGAGCCCAAGCGTGAGGCGGCTCCTGCCGAACCTCGCCCTGAACCCAAGCGCGAAGCGCCGCCCGAGCCGCAGCAGCGCGAGGCCCGCCCGGAACCTGCGCCGGCACCTGCCGAACAGCCGCAGGAGCGTCCGCGCAAACCCGAACGGGCACAGGAGCCTCAGGGCGAGGGCGAACAGCGCCCGGCACGCCAGCGGGAAGCAGCACCTGAAGCAGCGCCTGCCGAACAGCAGCCGCAGGAACGTCCGCGCAAGCCTCAAAAAGCGGAACAGCCGGCCGGCGAAGGCGAGCAGCGCCCGGAGCGTCCCCGCAAGGAGAAGGAGGCCGCGAAGGAACCCGCTGCCGAACAGCAGCCCGCCGCACGCCCTGACAATGCCGAGCAGCCCGCCAAGCCCCGTGAACCTGCACCTGGGAAAAAGCCGCAGGTAGAGGAAAAGGCCCCGGAACAGAAAGCCGAGCCGGCTGAAAAGCCCGTTCCGGAGAAAAAGCCGGCAGCCCCCGAGCCCGCCACAAAGGAAGCACCGGTTCCGACAGAAGCACCGACGCCCGCGCGTCCGCCGGCTCCCGAAGCGCAGCCCAACCCTGCACCCGGCCGGCAGCCTTCCGAACAGCCGCCGGTGAAGTCCGAACCCGCAGCGCCGCTTCCCGGTGCCCCCACGCCGCCGCCGAGCGGTGCAACGACCGGACAGGCTCCGGCTGGCGAAGCCGTGCCCAGTCAGGTCGCCGTTCCGCAGACGGAAGCACCGCCGACGACGAAGGAAGAACTTGATAAGGCCAAGGCAATCGCCAAGGACCCATCCAAGACCGCCGACACCGTCATCCTGCCGGTCGACAAGGGTGCTGCCGTTCTCGACAGCGACAAGGAAGTGGAACGCTCCGGCAACCGCCAGACCCGCGAGGAACGTCGCCGCGAGCGCGAGCAGGCCGGTGACGTCAAGGTCCCGACCTCCGACGCCGAGGCGCAGCGCGCCGGTGCCGCCGAAGGCAAGGCTCCGCCGCCGCCCGTGAAGCTGGAGGCGATCACCTCCCAGCAGGGCGAGCGCATCGACCGTCGTCCGCAATATGAGCGGCCGGATGGCGTGCGCGAATGGCAGCCGCGCGAAGGCCGCCCGCGCGACCGGGACATGGATGCGCCGATTATCCTGCAATTCGGCGACCGTGTCGTGGTGCGTGGCGATGACAATCAGCGCTTCATCCGCGATGGTGGCGAACCCTATTATGAGCGCTTGCCGGGCGGTCGCGTGCGCGAAACCGTGGAACGTCGCGACGGCACGCAGGTGGTGACGATCCGCAACCGTTACGGCGATGTGATGCAGCGCTCGCGCATCGACGATCGCGGCCGTGAATACGTACTGTTCTACGCACCGGAACTGATGGATGATCCCGATCGTGATTACGTCTATCGCGATCCGGGTCTCGACCTGCCGCCGATGCGCCTGCGCATCCCCGTGACGGACTACATCATCGACACATCGAGCGATCCGGACCGCGATTATTATCGCTTCCTGGAGCAGCCGCCGGTCGAGCCGGTGGAGCGTGTCTACTCGCTGGATGAAGTGCGTTATTCGGCCCGTATCCGTGACAAGGTGCGCCGTATCGACCTCGATACGATCACTTTCGCCACTGGCAGCGCCGACATCCCGATGGCGCAGGCCCGTTCGCTGCGCAAGGTCGCCGACGCGATCAACAAGGCGCTGCAAAAGAACCCGGCGGAAACCTTCCTGATCGAAGGTCACACCGACGCGGTCGGTTCGGATGAAAGCAACCTCGTGCTTTCCGATGAGCGCGCCGCCTCCGTCGCCAACGTGCTGACCGATGTTTACGGCATACCGCCGGAAAACCTTGCGACGCAGGGCTATGGTGAGCGTTACCTGAAGGTTCAGACGCTTGGCCCGGAACAGCAGAACCGCCGCGTCACCATCCGCCGCGTGACGCCGCTGGTGAAGCCGATCGCGCAGAACTGATTGGGTTCTGGAAGAAAAAGAAGGCCCGGAAGCGCAAGCTGTCCGGGCCTTTTTGTTGTCGGTGACGGGTCTTTCCTGCAACTCGAGGTCATCCTCGGGCTCGTCCCGAGGATCCAATCACGTCTCACCGGGCGAGGCGTCGCAGATGCTCGGGACAGGCCCGAGCATGACGGAGGGGAAGTTTGCGACCTCCCACGTCCGGGAAGTCAAAAGCTCGCGGCTCTTCTTTATTTTGACGAAGCCGCTCTGCTGTCGAACGGAACGAAGAGGGCAGGCACGGCCTCAGCTCAACGCCACGGCGATTTCCGCAGCCAGCTGCGCATTGTTGCGTACCAGTGCGATGTTGGTCTCGAGGCTCCTGCCATCCGTCAGGCGGAAAATATCGCCGAGCAGGTAAGGCGTGACCGCCTTGCCGGTGACTTCGTCGCGTTCTGCATGGGAGATGGCGCGGTTGATGTAGATCTCCATCTCCTCGCGCGGAATTTCGTCTTCTTCCGGCACGGGGTTGGCCACCAGCATGCCGCCATCGATGCCGAGCTGTTCGCGGGTCGCCTGGAAATTGGCGATTGCTGCCGGGCTGTTGAGCGAGAGTGGGCTGGCCAGGCCGGAGGAGCGCGACCAGAAAGCCGGGAATTCTTCGGAGCCGAAGGTAACGACAGGCACGCCGTTGGTTTCGAGAACCTCGAGTGTCTTTGGAATGTCGAGGATCGCCTTGGCGCCGGCGCAGACGACGATCACGCCGGTCTTGGCAAGCTCGGTCAGGTCGGCGGAGATGTCAAAGGTTTCTTCCGCGCCCTTGTGCACGCCGCCGATGCCACCAGTGGCGAAAACGCGGATGCCGGCGCGGGCGGCGGCGATCATCGTGGCGGCGACCGTGGTGGCACCCGTGCGGCGCTCGGCGATCGCGAAGGCGATATCGGCGCGCGACACCTTCATGGCGTCGGTGGTCTGGGCGAGCGCCTCGAGCTGATCTTTCTCAAGGCCGATATGCAGGGTGCCGTGAATGACGGCGATGGTGGCCGGAACCGCACCCTGATCACGGATGATCTGCTCGACGCTTTCCGCCATCTCGATATTGCCTGGATAGGGCATGCCGTGGGTGATGATGGTCGATTCGAGCGCGACGATCGGCGCACCGCGCTGCTTGGCGGCGGCGACTTCCTGAGAATAGACGATGGGCAGGAGCGGGGAGATGGGGCGGGTCATTTCATCTGTTCCAGTTTTTAAAAGCGGTTCATGCCAGCATTTCGGCCTGGGGAACAAGCCCCAACATGGCTTCGACAGTGTCTTTTGATAGGTCCTGGGAGGTGGCGAAAGGTGACTGCACGGTAATGGCCGCCGCCGCCGCCCCCTGTCTCAGGGCCTCCCTGATTGTTTTTCCCGCGGCAATGGCGGCGAGATAACCCGACGCCATGGCATCGCCGGCGCCGGTCACATCCTTCACCTCGCGGATGAGGGGCGGGTGGAGAATCGCTTTTTCCGTCCCGTTGAAGGCCACGACTTCGCTTGCGCCGCGGGTGACGACGCCGCCGGAAAGCCCAGCCTTGCGCAGGATATTTGGCCAGTCACGGACATTTTCCGCCGTTTCGCCGGTGAGCGCGCGGGCTTCCGCCTCGTTCATGAAGAGGATGTCGATATCGCCGAGCGCCGCTTTCAGCTTCACCGCCTTGGCCGGCGAAATGGCGATGGCGGCGAGCGGCTTTTCGCAGGCGCGGGCAATGAGGCCAAGCGCCGTCAGCGTATCCTCGGGCAGATTGGCGTCGCAGAGTAGAAAGTCGCTCGCGATAATCGCCTCGCGCACCGCGCGTACTTTCAGGCGGCGCGGGGTAAAGAGCTTGTAGAGGTCCATGTCGGCCAGTGCGATCACCAGATTGCCGTCACGCTCCAGAATGGCGGTGTAGCTCGGCGTGCGGCGGTCGAGGAAGGTAAACGGCGTGTCTTCCACCCCCGCCTGCCTTGCTGCTTCCGCCACCACTTCGCCGGTGACGTCGCCGCCGCGCGGGGCGATGATGCGGACTTCAAAACCGAGGCGGGAAAGATTGCGCGCGGCGTTGAAACCACCGCCGCCGGCCTCTTCCATCCACGAGCCCGGATTGCTGGCACCGGGCGCCGTGTCGGTCTCGATCATGCCGCGCCTGTCGATATGCGCGCCGCCCAGAACGAGTATTTTCTTCACGCTTGCGTTTCCCTCTCTGGCGCATGGAAAAGTCGGACGATTCGGCCTAAACTGACGTCATCCTGACCTCGCATCCGGTTTGCGGCGATGGGCCGGGCACGGAAAAACGAAAGCAGAACAAACTACTTATCGTTATTTGTTTTCAATATGCTGGCTCAGCCTTGCGAAATGAGAACAAATAGAGTACATACCGTTTCCATACTGCTTCGTTGCCTGTGCGGCTTCAATAACCTAAAGGTGGTTCGGATGGCACAAAATTCTTTGCGTCTCGTAGAGGATAAATCGGTGGATAAAAGCAAGGCACTGGAAGCGGCGCTCTCCCAGATCGAACGGTCGTTCGGCAAGGGATCGATCATGAAGCTCGGTTCCAATGAAAATGTGGTTGAGGTGGAGACCGTTTCGACGGGTTCTCTCAGCTTGGATATCGCGCTCGGCATCGGCGGTCTGCCGAAGGGGCGCATCGTTGAAATTTATGGCCCGGAAAGCTCGGGTAAGACGACGCTGGCGCTGCAGACGATTGCGGAAGCCCAGAAGAAGGGCGGCATCTGCGCCTTCGTGGATGCCGAGCATGCGCTCGATCCGGTCTATGCCCGCAAGCTTGGCGTGGATTTGCAGGGCCTTCTTATCTCGCAGCCCGATACGGGCGAGCAGGCGCTTGAGATCACCGATACGCTGGTGCGTTCCGGCGCGGTTGATGTCCTCGTGGTCGACTCCGTTGCGGCGCTGACGCCGCGGGCGGAAATCGAAGGTGAGATGGGCGACAGCCTGCCGGGTCTTCAGGCCCGCCTGATGAGCCAGGCGCTGCGCAAGCTGACCGCTTCGATCTCCAAGTCGAAATGCATGGTCATCTTCATCAACCAGATCCGCATGAAGATCGGCGTCATGTTCGGTTCGCCGGAAACGACGACAGGCGGTAACGCTCTCAAGTTCTATGCGTCCGTTCGCCTCGAC
>Ga0209282_1002116_pt1 | contig 11315 bp, 9 predicted proteins | sample Mtrugardesep15_FD_187529 | JGI IMG/M metagenome (GOLD analysis project Ga0209282, IMG submission 187529) | Root nodule microbial communities of legume samples collected from California, USA - M. trunc garden sep15 (SPAdes) (version 2) | ecosystem: Host-associated > Plants > Roots > Nodule...
TCGATGCTCTCCGCCAATGGACCACCGTGGTCGCCGACACCGGTGACTTCAAGCAACTCGCCATTTCAAAGCCGCAGGACGCGACCACCAATCCCTCGCTCATCCTGAAGGCGGTGCAGAAGCCCGAATACCGGCCGCTGCTCGACGAAGCCGTCAAGAAGCACGTGGGCAAGCCGCTCGACGAGGTCATTGACCGCCTGCTGGTGCGCTTCGGCGCCGAAATTCTTTCGATCATTCCGGGCCGCGTCTCGACCGAGGTCGACGCCCGCCTCTCGTTCGACACCGCTGCCACCATTGCGCGCGGCGAGCGCATCGTGGCGCTCTACAAGGCCGAAGGCATCGACACCCAGAAGCGCCTGCTGATCAAGGTGGCCTCCACCTGGGAAGGCATCCAGGCAGCGCGCGCGCTGGAGCAGAAGGGCATCCGCACCAACCTGACGCTGCTGTTCTCGTTCGCGCAGGCCGTGGCCTGTGCCGAGGCCGGCGTGCAGCTCATTTCGCCCTTTGTGGGCCGCATCTACGACTGGTACAAGAAGTCGGCCGGTGCCAAGTGGGACGAGGCAGCCAGCGCCGGCGCGAACGATCCGGGCGTCAAGTCGGTGCGCGAAATCTTCAACTACTACAAGCAGCACGGCATCAAGACCGAAGTGATGGGCGCGAGCTTCCGCAATGTGGGACAGATCCAGGCCCTCGCCGGCTGTGACCTGCTGACCATCAGCCCCGAGCTCCTGGCCGAATTGGCCGCCAGCGACGCACCGCTCGAGCATGCGCTCGACGCGAAGAAAGCCGCCGCTACCGCCACCATGGAAAAGCTGAGCTACGACGAGGCGGGCTTCCGCTTTGCGCTCAACGAAGACGCCATGGCCACCGAGAAGCTCGCCGAGGGCATCCGCGCCTTTGCGGCCGACGCCGTGAAGCTCGAAAAACTCATGCAGGAAAGCGGCAAGTAAACATGGCCATGACCCTTCGCTGCGACCACGCGCCTGCCTGGGCGCAGCTGCAGAGTTATTTCGATACCGCAGGCCGCCAGTTCGATGTGCGCCATGCCTTCGTGGACGATGCCGGGCGTTTCGAGCGCTTCAGCCAGGAGGCGCCGCATGTGTTTGCCGACCTCTCGAAGAACCTGATCGACGCGCGTACCGAAGAGCTCCTGCTCACGCTGGCCCGCGAGTGCGGCCTGGAAGCGCACCGCGACGCCATGTTTGCCGGCGAGCACATCAACAACACTGAAGACCGCGCCGTGCTGCACACGTTGCTGCGCGCGCCGGCCGGTGCTTCGGTGGGCAACACCGCAGCCGAGCTGCGCGAAGTGCACGCCACGCTCGACGCGATGCTGGCTTACGCCGAAAAGGTACGCGGCGATCACACGATCACCGACGTGGTCAACATCGGCATCGGCGGCTCTGACTTGGGCCCGCAGATGGCCGTGCTCGCGCTGGCCGAGTTCGCCGCGCCGGGCAAGCGCTTTCATTTCGTCTCTAACGTCGACGGCCATGAACTGGCCGGCGTGCTGCGGGACTTGGCGCCCGAGCACACGCTGTTCCTCATCGCGTCCAAGACCTTCACCACGGCCGAGACGATGACGAATGCGCACTCGGCCAGGCGCTGGTATGAGCAGTCGGGCGGCACCGACATTGCCGGCCATTTCGCCGCGCTCACCACCAATGTGGAGGCCGCGAAGCAGTTCGGCATCGACACCACATTCGGCTTCTGGGACTGGGTGGGCGGGCGCTATTCGCTCTGGTCGGCCATCGGGTTGCCGATTGCGCTGGCCATCGGCGCCGATGGGTTCCGCCGGCTGCTGGCCGGCGCGCATGCGATGGACGAGCACTTCCGCACCGCGCCGCTCGCGCAGAACCTGCCGGTGCGGCTTGGGCTGCTCGACGTCTGGTACCGCAACTTCCACGGCTTCACCAGCCGCGGCATTGCGCCGTACCACAGCGCCTTGAAGCGCCTGCCGGCCTACCTGCAGCAGCTCGAGATGGAAAGCAACGGCAAGCAGGTCGACGCGAGCGGGGCACCGCTGCCTGGCGGCCTGGGTACCTCGCCGGTGCTCTGGGGCGAGCCCGGCACCAACGGCCAGCACGCCTACTTCCAGATGCTGCACCAGGGTACCGACGTGATTCCGCTCGAATTCGTCGCGGTGCGCGATGCGGCGCACGACCTCGACGGCCATCATCCCAAACTGCTGGCCAATGCGCTTGCGCAGGCGCAGGCGCTGATGGTCGGCAAGCTCGATGCCGGCGGCCACAAGAATTTTCCGGGCAACCGGCCGAGCACATTCTTCGTGTTCGAGAAGCTCACGCCTGAATCGCTCGGCGCTTTTCTCGCGCTCTACGAGCATCGCGTATTCACCAGTGGCGCCTTGTGGGGCATCAACAGCTTCGACCAGTGGGGCGTGGAGCTGGGCAAGGTGCTTGCCAAAGACATCGAGCCGCGGCTGGCGTCCGGCGACGTCATGGGCCTCGACGCGTCGACGGCGGGCCTCTTGAAACGGCTAGGTACCCGGGCCTGATTCGCCGGAGGCCGGGTACTAGGCCATTGGTTTGAGAACCAATGGCCGAATTTGCAGTTGAAAGACCCACCGATATGATCGGCCCGGGGAAGTTTCCCTGGGAACAATCATGAGGAGTCGATCAATGGACTTTCAAACAGCGGTCAAGACCTGTTTCAGCAAATACGCCGATTTCAATGGGCGTGCGTCGCGTTCGGAGTACTGGTGGTTCGTGCTGGCCGAACTCATCGTTCTCATCGTGGCGAGCCTGATTCACCAGTACGTGTATGTCATCGCGGCACTGGGCTTCCTGTTGCCCGCGCTGGCCGTGGGCGCACGCCGCCTGCACGACATCGGCAAAAGCGGCTGGCTGCAGCTGCTGATGATCATTCCGCTCGTCAACCTGGTGCTGATCTACTTCTACGTGCAGCCTTCGCAGCCCGAGACAAATCCGCACGGCGTGCCTGCCACCTGAATCTGGCGGCGGCCCCACGCGCGCACCAAAAGATGTATCGCCCAAGGGCCGCGCAAGCGGCCCTTTTGCATGGCGCCTTACATGCTGTATTGCGTTGATTAGGGATTATCCTAGCCGATTGGTGCATGAAAGTACCGTTTCGGCCTGACGCAGTACCAAAGCCGCAAGCGCGTTTCTCCAGAATCCAGGCCACGGCGACCCGACACAGGGCGTCGCTCACCTCTAGGAGACAACATGAAGCGTTTTCTGAAAGCGGGCCTCGTCCTCGCACTCGCCGGCACGGGGCTCCTGTCCCAGGCCGCCACCACCGAACTCGTGATTGCGACCGTCAACAACGGGCACATGATCGAGATGCAGAAGCTCACCCCCTTCTTCGAGAAAGCCAACCCCGACATCAAACTCAAGTGGGTGACGCTCGAGGAAGGCACCCTGCGCCAGCGCGTGACGACCGACATCGCCACCAAGGGCGGCCAGTTCGACGTGATGACCATCGGCCTGTACGAAGCACCGATCTGGTCCAAGAAGGGCTGGCTCCAGCCCATTGCTACCGACGCCGCCTACGACGCCGACGACCTGCTGCCCGCCATCCGCGCCGGCCTGTCGTATGAAGGCAAGCTCTACGCCGCGCCGTTCTACGGCGAGAGCTCGATGCTCATGTACCGCAAGGACCTGGCCGACACGGTCGGCTTCCAGATGCCCGAGCAGCCCACCTGGGCGCAGGTGAAGGAACTGGCCGGCAAGATCCACGACCCGAAGGCCGGCGTGTACGGCATGTGCCTGCGCGGCAAGCCGGGCTGGGGCGACAACATGGCCTTCCTCACCACGCTGGTCAACACCAACGGCGGCCAGTGGTTCGACATGCAGTGGAAGCCGCAGATCGACACCAAGCCCTGGAAGGACGCGATCAACTTCTACGTCGACCTGATGAAGTCCTACGGCCCGCCGGGTGCCTCGGCGAACAGCTTCAACGAGAACCTTGCGCTCTTCAATGAAGGCAAGTGCGGCATGTGGGTGGATGCAACCATCGCGGCCTCGTTCATTAGCGACCCGAAGCAGTCGAAGGTGGCCGACAAGGTCGCCTTTGCGCAGGCCCCCGTGGCCGTCACGCCCAAGGGCGCCAACTGGCTGTGGACCTGGAACCTCGCCATTCCCGCCAGCTCGACCAAGGGCGCGGCCGCACAGACCTTCGTGAAGTGGGCGACCTCCAAGGACTACGTGAACCTGGTCGCCAAGGAACATGGCTGGGCCACGGTGCCCACCGGCACGCGCAAATCGACCTATGCGAACCCGGAGTTCCAGAAGCTCGCCAAGTTCGCTGCGGCAGAGAAGAAGGCCATCGACACCGCCAACCTCAGCGACAGCACGTTGCCCAAGTCGCCCTACGTGGGTGTGCAGTACGCGGCCATTCCCGAGTTCCAGGCCATCGGCGTCGCAGTGGGGCAGCAGATGAGCGCCGCGCTGTCGGGCAAGGTCACGGTGGACCAGGCTCTGAAGACCTCGCAGACGGCGGCCGAGCGTGAGATGAAGAAGGCTGGGTACTACAAGTAGCGCCTTTACCCTCTCCCCCCGGGAGAGGGCAGGGTGAGGGGGCGGCGTGCCCATGAGCACCGCCGTATGCCCTCACCCCAACCCTCTCCCGCAAGCGGGAGAGGAGGCAACAGCCTGAGAGGAACACAAGATGAACCGACTCCTGCCCCGGGCCCTCATGGCGCCCGCCGTGCTCACGCTCCTCCTGTGGATGATCGTGCCGCTCGCAATGACGTTGTACTTCTCGTTCGTGAACTACAACCTCATGCAGCCCGGCGAGCGCACGTTCGCGGGCATCGAGAACTTTCACTACTTCATCACCGACCCGGACTTCTGGCCCGCCACCTGGAACACGCTGATGCTGATCGGCAGCGTGATCGTCATCACGGTGGTGTTCGGCGTGCTGCTCGCCCTGCTGGTGAACGATCCCTTTCCGGGCCGCGGCATCGTACGTGTGCTGCTCATCTCGCCGTTCTTCGTCATGCCGGCGGTCAATGCGCTGCTGTGGAAGCACATGATGATGAACCCCATCTACGGCATCCTGGCGGACGTGTGGCGCTTCTTCGGGGCGCAGCCGATCGATTGGCTCACTGACTTGCCGCTGTTCTCGGTGATCGTCATGGTGGCCTGGCAGTGGTTGCCCTTCGCCTGCCTGATCTTCATCACCTCGCTGCAGTCGCTCGACCGCGAGCAGATGGAAGCCGCGCGCATGGACGGCGCGAGCGCGTTCCAGCGCTTCTTCTACCTGACCATTCCGCACCTCGGCCGGCCGATGGCGGTGGTGATCATGATCGAGATGATCTTCCTGCTCAGCGTTTTCGCCGAGATCGCCATCACCACCAATGGCGGCCCGGGCAACGAGAGCACCAACATGACCTACCTGATCTTCAAGCAGTCGCTCATGAATTTCGACGTGGGCGTGGCCTCGGCCGGTGCGCTGTTTGCAGTGGTGCTGGCCAACATCGTGGCCGTGTTCCTGATCCGCATCATCGGCAAGAACCTGGATTGAAGGAGCAACCAATGCAACCCAGCAACCTCCTTCCGCAACTGCTGCGCACCGCGGGTGCGTGGGCCGTGGCGCTGCTCCTGTTCTTTCCGCTTGGCTGGCTGTTCCTCACGGCCTTCAAGACAGAGTTGCAAGCGATCCACGTGCCGCCACTCTTCATCTTCGAGCCCACGCTCGGCAACTTCAGCGAAGTGCAGCGCCGCAGCGACTACCTGCTGTACGCGCGCAATTCGCTCATCACCAGCCTGGGCTCGACCATCATCGGCCTCTTGATCGCGGCGCCCGCTGCGTACTCGATGGCCTTCTTCCGCACGAAGAAGACGCGCGACATCCTGATGTGGATGCTCTCCACCAAGATGATGCCGGCCGTCGGCGCGCTGGTGCCGATCTACGTGCTCGCACAGACAGCGGGCCTCCTGGATTCGCTCACCGCGCTCACGGTCGTGTTCACGCTGTCGAATCTGCCGATCATGGTCTGGATGCTCTACAGCGCCTACAAGGACATTCCGAACGAAATCCTTGAGGCCGCGCGCATGGACGGCGCCAGCCTGTGGACCGAGTTCCGCCATGTCGTGCTGCCGTTGTCGGTGGGCGGGCTCGCATCGACCGGCCTCCTGTGCCTGGTGCTGAGCTGGAACGAGGCTTTCTGGGCGCTCAACCTCAGCTCGGCCAAGGCCGGAACGCTGGCCACACTCATTGCCTCTTACTCCAGCCCCGAGGGCCTGTTCTGGGCCAAGCTGTCCGCCGCTTCGCTGATGGCCATCGCGCCCATCGTCGTGTTCGGCTGGTTCAGCCAGAAGCAACTGGTGCAAGGCCTGACCTTCGGCGCCGTCAAGTAAAGAAAGGGAGACACCTCATGGCCTACCTGCAACTCAAAGAAATCAAGAAGAGCTTCGGCGACGTCAACATCATCAAGGGTGTGGACCTCGAAATCCAGAAGGGGGAGTTCATCGTCTTCGTCGGTCCTTCGGGCTGCGGCAAGTCGACGCTGCTGCGCCTCATTGCCGGGCTTGAGCCCATCACCAGCGGCAACCTGCTGCTGGACGGCAAGGACATCACCTGGGCGCCTTCGGGCAAGCGCGACCTGGCGATGGTGTTCCAGAGCTATGCGCTCTACCCGCACATGAGCGTGTACGACAACATGTCCTTCGCGCTCAAGCTGGCGGGCGTGCCCAAGGGCGAGATCAAGACCAAGGTCGAGTACGCGGCCAGGACGCTCAACCTCACGCAGTACCTCGACCGCACGCCGAAGGACCTGTCGGGCGGGCAGCGGCAGCGGGTGGCCATCGGCCGCGCCATCGTGCGCGCTCCCAAGGTGTTCCTGTTCGACGAGCCGCTGTCCAACCTCGATGCGGCGCTGCGCGGCAACACGCGCGTCGAGATCCACAAGCTGCACCGATCGCTTGGCGCGACCACCATCTACGTGACGCACGACCAGGTAGAGGCCATGACGCTGGCCGACCGCGTGGTGGTGCTCAGGGACGGTCTCATCGAACAGGTCGGAACGCCGCTCGAACTCTATGACCATCCCGCCAACCAGTTCGTCGCGCAGTTCATCGGCATGCCGTCGATGAACATGGTGGCAGCGAGCGCGATTCCCAGCTTCTCCGCAGCGACGGGCGGGCGCCTTCCAAACGATGGGTTCCTCGGCGTGCGGCCCGAAGGCCTGCGCGTGCATCCGAAGCAGGCCGCCGCCGCGGGCGTGCCGGGGCGTGTGGAGCTGATCGAGGCCCTCGGCGCCGACACGCTGATCCACGTCGACGTGGGCGGTGTGCCGCTGATCGCGCGGCAGAACGAACGCACGCCGCTGAATGCGGGCGACGACGTGGCGGTCGAGCTCGATCCCGGCGTGCTGCATCTCTTCAATCGCGAAGGCCGTGCGGTCTCCGCCTGAGTCTTCTTCTTTTTCTTCCGGACATTTCCCGTGACCCTCGCAGCAGCGCCTCTTGACGCGCCAACTCCGCCGCCTCCTTCCGATTTCATGGTGCTCCACCTTGGACTCGGTTCGTTCCATCGCGCCCACCAGGCCGTCTACCTTCAGCGCTTGATCGATGCGGGCGACACCCGCTGGTCGCTGTCGGGCGCCAACATCCGGCCCGACATGGCCGACGTGGTTGCAGCCCTGCAGGCGCAGGGCGGGCGCTACACGCTCGAAACCGTGTCGCCGGCCGGCGAATACCGCTATGAGCAGATCGAAGCCATTCGGGAGGTTTTGCCTTACGAGCCTTCGCTGGCTGCGGTAGTGGCGCGCGGCGCGGCGCCGTCTACGCGCATCGTGTCGTTCACCGTGACCGAAGCGGGCTACTACCTCGACACCAAGGGCAAGCTGGACTTGTCGTTCGGCGATCTTGCAGCAGACATCGAGCGCGCGCGCCGCGGCGAAGCGGGCGGCGAAGGCGTGACGATCTACGGCGCGGTCTGCGCGATCCTGCGCGCGCGCAAGGCCGCAGAGGCCGGCGCCGTGACACTCCTCAACTGCGACAACCTGCGCCACAACGGCGATCGTTTTCGTGCCGGCTTGCTCGAGTTCATTAAGCGTGCAGGAGATGCCGAACTGCTCGCATGGGTGCAGGCGAACGCCGCTTGCCCCAACGCGATGGTGGACCGCATCACGCCCCGCCCGCCGCCCGAACTGCGCGCGCGCGTGAAGGCCTCCACCGGGCGCGACGATGCGGCCGCGATCACCGGCGAGAGCTTCATCCAGTGGGTGATCGAAGACAACTTTGCGGCCGGCCGTCCTGACTGGGGCCGCGTGGGCGTGGAACTGGTCGAGTCGGTGCAGCCTTACGAGGAAGCCAAGATCCGCATCCTCAACGCCACGCACAGCTGCATCGCCTGGGCCGGCACGCTGGCCGGGTTGAACTTCATTCACGAGGGCACGCACCACGCGGCCGTCCGGAAGATGGCCTACGACTACGTGACGGACGACGTGATTCCGTGCCTCAGCCCAAGCCCGATCGACCTCGCGGCCTATCGCGACGTGGTGCTCGACCGCTTCGGCAATCCCGCGATCCGCGACACCAATCAGCGCGTGGCGGCGGATGGTTTCTCGAAGATCCCGGGCTTCATCGCGCCCACGGTGCGCGAGCGGCTCGCAGCGGGGAAGCCGATCGACAGCGTCGCGATGCTGCCCGCGCTTTTCCTTGCCTTCCTGCAACTCTGGCATCGCGGGGCGCTGCCCTATGTCTACCAGGATCAGGGCATGGACGAGGCTGTGGCGCACGCCATCTGCGATGCCGCCGATCCGGTGCTCGCGCTGTGCTCGGACTCCGGACTGTGGGGGCCCATCGCGGGCGATGTGCGGCTGATCGACGCCGTGCGCAGTGCGGGCGAGCGCGTGAAGAATTTTGTGAATCCAGGAGCAACGATATGAGCGAACGTTTGAAGAACCGCCACGTGCTGCTGACCGGCGCCGGTGGCGGCATCGGTCTGGCCGTGGCCGAAGCCTGCATTGCCGAGGGCGCGCGCTGCAGCGTGATCGACCGTGCAGCGGCGGCGCCTGATGCCGTCCGCACATTGCAGCAGGAGCACCCCGACAAGCTCGCCTACATCGCGGCCGACGTGACCGACACACGGGCCATCGCTCACATGCTGGCCGAGGCGCAGGTCGCCTTCGGCCCCATCCACACGCTGTTCAACAACGCGGCGGTGTTCGACCTCGCGCCGCTACTGGACAGCGACGAAGCATCGTTCGACAAGCTCTTTGCCGTCAACGTGAAGGGCATGTTCTTCGTGATGCAGGCCGTGCTGCGCCACATGGTCGAGGCTGCCACGCAGGGCGCGTCGGTTATCAACATGGCTTCGCAGGCGGGACGCCGTGGCGAGGCGCTGGTGTCGCACTACTGCGCTACCAAGGCCGCGGTCATCAGCTACACCCAGAGCGCCGCACTGGCCATGGCGCCGCACGGTATTCGCGTCAACGGCATTGCACCGGGTGTGGTCGACACGCCGATGTGGGACCATGTCGACAGCCTCTTCGCCAAGGCCGAAGGGTTGCCCCCCGGCGAGAAGAAGCGCCGTGTGGGCCTGGAGGTGCCGCTTGGCCGCATGGGCCTGCCGAGCGACATCGCTGGAGCAGCGGTTTTCCTTGCCAGCGACGAGGCGCGCTACATCACGGCGCAGACCTTGAATGTCGACGGTGGCAATGTGATGAGCTGAGATGAAGTTTGCTGTGCATGAGTTGCCGCGTTCGGGGCGCGCTCCCGCCGATCGTTGGGCAGTGCGGCGGCTGTTCGAGCGGAACAACTGCAGCGCTCAGTGGGCACAAGGCGCCGGGTGCTCCCCGCAGCGAAATAAAGGAGGAGCCGAAGGCGGGGGACATTCGCGGAGGGGAGTACCCGGTGGCCTGTGCACGCGCCCTGAACAAACGCGCTCCGAATCCTTTGCACAGTGCAAGCCATGAACCAAGATTTCCACCTGTATCTAGACAGCGCCGATTTGACCGAGCTGAAGACGTGCCTGCCGCACCCAGTCGTTCACGGCGTAACGACCAACCCCACGCTGCTGCGACGTGCGGGTGTCGGCCGCAATGATGTGCCGGGCTTGCTGAAGCGCTGCATCGAACAGGGCGCGCGACAAGTGCAGGCCCAGGTGTATTCGAGCGATGTCGACGGCATGCTCGAAGACGCTGAAAACCTGCTCTCGCATTTCGACTGCGGACAACTCGTAGTGAAGATTCCTGCCACCCGGCAAGGCCTTGACGCCGGCGCACGGCTCATCGCGCAAGGCGTTCCGGTGACGTGGACGGCTGTGTACGCACCCGAGCAAGCTCACTTTGCTTCGCAACTGGGCGCGGCGTATGCGGCACCGTACCTGGGTCGGCTCGAAGACGCCGGCATCGACGGGCTGGCACTCATTGCGCAAATGCAGGCTCTGGTGACGCAGCGGCCCTCGTCCGGCACGCGCCTCCTGGTTGCCAGCATTCGCTCGCGCGAGGCGTATCTTTCGTTGCTGGCGCTGGGCGTGGGAGCCATGACGATTCCGCCGCGCCTCTTTGCCGAACTGCTGGATCATCCCGCTACGCTGGCGGCGGAGCGCGGCTTCCTGGCCGACGCGCACACCCTGCCCTGAAAGAAGAGAATCCGAGAACCATGCGCATTGCACTCACGGGCGAAGCCCTGATCGATTTCACCGCCAACGAGCCCGGCACGCTCGCGTTCCTGGGCCACGAGGGCGGCTCGCCACTCAACACCGCCGTGGCCTGCGCGCGCCTGGGCGAACCCACCGGCTTTCTCACCCAGCTGTCGACGGACCTTTTCGGCGAACGGCTGTTGCGCTTTCTCGAACGCAACGGCGTGGACACCAGCTTCATCTTGCGCAGCGATGCGCCCTCCACCCTGGCCTTTGTCGAGCGAACGCCGCAGACCAACCGATATGCGTTCTACACGCGCGGCAGCGCCGACGCGACCTGGGCCCCCGAGCCGCTGCCGCAGTTGCCGGCGGACTGCCGCTTTCTTCATTTCGGTTCCATCTCTCTGTTGCAGGAGCCGGCGGCCACGCGCATTGCCGAACTGGTCACGGCCAACGCCGGGCGACGCGTAATCGTGTTCGATCCCAACGTGCGGCCCAGCCTGATTCCCGACATGCCGGCCTACCGCGTGCGCGTCATGGACTGGTTGGCCATGGCCGACCTCGTCAAGCTCAGCGACGAGGACGCCGAACTGCTGGCACCGGGCCAGCCGGTCGAGGCGCTGGCGGCAGAGTGCCTGCAGGGCGGCGCGCACGCGGTGATCGTCACGCGCGGCGGCGCGGGCGCCACGCTCTGGCGCACGGGGCACGAGCCGCTCACCGTGGCGGCGCCGCGCGTCGAGGTG
>Ga0209282_1002117_pt1 | contig 11310 bp, 6 predicted proteins | sample Mtrugardesep15_FD_187529 | JGI IMG/M metagenome (GOLD analysis project Ga0209282, IMG submission 187529) | Root nodule microbial communities of legume samples collected from California, USA - M. trunc garden sep15 (SPAdes) (version 2) | ecosystem: Host-associated > Plants > Roots > Nodule...
GGTAATGTGAGAGAAGAGAGAAGAGGTTTGTATGGAGAGAGAACGGCAAGGAACAGGGAAAGAAGAGGATAAATTGGATTTTACAAATCTGTCTTTGGTTTAATGTTGAAATTCCGAAATTGCCCATTCTTAAAAATATGGTGTCTGTATTGTGTCATATTTAATGTGTCCAGTTATCAAAACTGGTTACTTTAATATGTGAGAAAACGTTCGTAACCACAACTCAGCCAAACTCGTGTGTGAGCCTTTTTCTAATTCACGAAAACAAATACTATAAAACACTCGTGATTTTAATTTCATTTCTAAAAGTGTTAATGCATCATATGGTCATTGTAATTTGGTGTGGTCAGAAAATAACCTATATAAAAGAAAATTTCAGGAATTATTTAATGTATTAACCATTTCTAAAATTAAAACTTGCATGAGAACAAAACAAAAAGTACAAGCTAGATCAACCTCAAGACCCAGAAGACACAATCTGGTACGTGTTTGATATCGCAACGTGTTTTACAAAATTATGGCTAGACATTGTAATCTTGCAAACGTTACAAGTTATAAACTCGCTAAATCACTATGCTACTATAATTTTGTCCAACATTGTAATATCAAACATACACTTCAAATTACCGATAGCAACATGTTGAAATTAAATTACTGTTCTGTGTTGATTATTTTTTTGCCCAAAACCGTTGCTCGTGGGTCAGAAACATCAACCTCGTTGGTGTTCTCCGGTTTATAGTATCCAGTGACTGGGTCTGGGACCCACGCCACTTTGTTAGCATTTACCACCTTGTCTTCCCCTGATTTGGTAGAGGTTGCTACTCCTCTTTTTGCGTTTTGTGTTGCTGCCGTAGCATATCCTCGTCTGTACCATACCAACAATTATTACAAACCAATTATAATGATAAAAATTTGATTAAATTCTTTGAATTTTTTTTTTAAGGGAAAAATTCTTTGAAGTTATGAGTAGAGAAAAAACTAATAAGTAACCCCTTTTTTTTTTATCAAGTGGCCCTTTCAACAAGCAAGATGACATTAGATTTTCATATAACGAATTAGGAGATAAGGAATATGAGAAATTAAAACATTGTAGTACCTAAAAGAGTTGGAGAATCCATCAGCAACAAGAGCAGAGATAGCTTTGACGTTGTTGAAGTTGCGAGCCATTGATGATTCAAAATAGTAAAATTTTGTGAGAGAAGAGTTGAATGAAATTTGATGGAAGTGCTTGTTTGTAGCTAGGAACCTCTGGTGTTTTGAGCTTCCAGCAGAAAGAAGCTATTGTGTTGTAATGTGTTGCAGTGTCTTAGAAACAAGGTGGTGGGGTTACATATATAGGCAAATGAAATGAGAGGAGGTGCATAAGAAAACATAAAATTCGTTGCATCGATCGTTAATTAGTCGAAATAAGAGCCACGTCAAAATTAGAATCTACTTACAACCTCTCCTTTTGTGACACCTATTGGTTGATTCCTAGAGTCGTTTTATATTTGTCATTGTTTATTTCAACCACTTCATTTTTTTAATAAAAAAAGACAAGTGTATATAGAAATCCCTTCATTTGTCCAATATTTATAAAAACCACTAGTTTGGTAATGATTTGAGGCCATGGCCTTCTTTAACAGAACCGGTCCATTTTTAGAGGTCGGCAAAATAGTTAACGTACAAAAATTGATCGACTAGTAGAAGAAGAAGAAGAAATATAGAAACTACTCTAGGAAAACAAAGTATTCTTGTAAAGATCATTACAAAAAAAGTAGTAATACATATATTTTAAATATAACTTTGAAATTTGTTACAAAATAAGAAATTGAAATAGAAACTGCTCCTATATTTACATGGACAGACAACGATGGTGGATGAATTGGAAAACATTAATTAATTTGTATACGAGTGTGTGAGAGACATGACATGAAGTGTGTTTTTTGTGTTACACTTACACGAGAGTTTTTTAAGATAGGCGACATGAAAAGAGGCAATGTGTTTGAAAAAATGACTGATTGGTATTAGTCCGGCATGGTTCAAGAATCACCACCTATTTGTTAACAAAGTGTAGCTTATTTGATTGAATCGCGGTTTCGAAATGGACCGGGTCTTGACCCAATTCGGAATAATAAAGGATAATTATATGGTTGCGATAGAAAATGTTCTTCCCTAATGCATTTTTTTTCGTGCGTTTCATTCTTCAACATCAATCACTCTTTTTGCTAAGAGACAATATGTCGGTAGATACGAAAAAAAAAGGTTATCTCTCGTAATTTATAACTGCATACAACCCTATCAATTATACTACAAATTTGACTATATATAAGATTCATTTTACTAACAGGTGCGCATGGTAGTTGGCTCCCCGATAACCTTTGACTTCGTGTAGGTAATGGTGCTAACTCTTTGTTTTGGTTAGATAGATGGGTTGGTGATGTTTCCCTTAGCGTTCGTTTTAGCAGGTTATTTGATTTATGTGATGATAAATTGTGTACGGTGGCGCAAATGTGTGCTTGGGGGTGGGATGTTGGGGATGAGGCGTGGAAGTGGCGAAGGAGGATTTGTTAGTGGAGTGTAGGAATTTGTTGTTGTCTGTTGTGTTACAGATTCGAAGCTGACTTTGTGTTTACTCTGCGGATCCTTATAAGATTATTGATCACTTTTTTCAATTTGGTACTATGTCTGGTGCCGCCAAATCTGGGTGCTCACTTATGCATTTGGTTTGGTTTGCTTGTATTTGGGTCATTTGAAAGGAAAGAAACGACATGATTTTTTGTAGAAAAGAGAACCATCAAGTACACTTGCTAGAGAAAATTAAGTTTCTCTCTTTTTGGTGGTTTAAAGCTCATATAATATTTCATTATAGCTTTCATAATTGGTGTTAAAACCCATTTTTGTGTGTAGGAATTGGCTAATTTGAACTTTCATTGTTTGAACTACCGTTGTAATTTTTCAGTCTCTTCTCTGATATACCTTGTACCAGGAAGATAGTCATGTAGTTATTAATATCATTTTGATTTCTTAAAAAAAAAATTGAATTTGTACAAATAGTATACAAATAATTTTCAATACATCATTCTAAACATACTCTTAAGATACTCTAATCATTCTAAACTTCTAACATACTCTCAAGACACTCTGCATTCAACTTGAAATTCTTAAAAATTTAGGCGGTTTTCTTGTTACTGTACTAAACAGTTTTGGGAAGGAAGGAAATCAAAACAACAACTAGGTCACATTGGATATCTATGAAATATTAAAAAAACACGTTCCTTTAAAAATAAAATAAAAAACAAGAAATATTTAATAATAGGGAAGAGTGACGCTGCTAGCTAGCGCCGCCGCCGTGGTGAATTATGCAAAGAAAAGTCGACGCTAGGCAAGTTGAAATCGTTTAATTCCAGTCCATTGCATTCTAGTTCTAGTTCTAGAAAATAATTGTTTAGGGAGAGAATGTGACATCAGACAATGCATTTTACATATAACTCAACTACTGGCCACGAAAAACTACAAATTTCAGAACATATCTCACTCAAACAATTAGGATGAAAGTCCTCTTTTATTATTTTTAGAGTTTATTAATTTTGGCATACCATTGGTGTAAGAAAATTATTTATCAAAATTTATTTATCTAAAAAAAATTGTCTCATCCCACTCCTTTTATTTATTTTTTCAGATAAACATGTGAAGTTTTTACTGGTTCAAAGATTTACTCTTAAAGACTATATTTTAATATTATTTTAATAGAATTTTATATGTAAAGAATGGATTTATTAATTCATGTATATTCTGAGAACTGTACTTTGCACTTATGCTAAGGCAATGATTTAATTTCCACAATAATTCGACTCAGTTATTTACTTATCCAATATCCGGTATTATTTTGCTAATAAGCCATTTCCATTAACTTTTTTTTAAATATAATACTAAATATTTCAAATTATTTAAAATATAAATATGGAATTGAATAGTTATACATTTTCAATCTAATAGTTCCTTCAAAAAAATCAAATAGTAAATTTTTTATGATTTTATTTCTAACGATATAGTAGACATTTGTACCATTTCCTTCTAGTATTCTTGAAAGACCGAGACGGACGGACACATATGCGTAAGTCAGATAGTGGTTGTTGTTTGGTTTGAATCTTCTTCAATTTGAACTTTCTGGCTTTGCCAACTTGTTTGATAGTGACATTAATTCCACACGAGTTAATGTGGAAGAAAGAATGAAGGTCAATAATATGAATCTTTCAATTGCATGGGATAATTTCAAATATAGATGGCTTTTTTGTGTGAGGATTTTTCACAAATTGGTTGGGTACAGTCTACCTGACTTTGGGGTTCACTCTCAGCTCTTTGTATCATGAGCTATGAATTTGATAGCAAAAACTGTGAATAAAAATCTAACAACTTGAATCAATGGTTAAAATTGATAGTTAAATCGGTCCCTATAAAATCCTTGCTCAAATCAGACACTAATCAACTATAATAATTATTTGGTCATTGAAGGGTTATGGGACCGATTTGTATGGTATAACGACCGAAATTTCAGTCTTTTAATAACATTTTTCTTGCCCTTTATGTAAATTAACAAATTGCTTGCACATCACCGGTGTTACTTTGGTCTAAATGGAACTGATTTAGAATCTATTTCATTTATAGGATTAAGCTTAGAAAAAAAATGGTTAAGTTTATCGTAAGTTCTTAGACACTTTGCACCACAATATAGTTGAAAAAGTTTGTGGTGTTGACTTGACACCTTAGATTGTGCTCATCCTTAAAATCTCAGATTCAATTCTTACAATATCAATTTGATTGAACTAATTTATCTTCTTACAAAAAATATAGTAGAAAATGTATCTCTACCTTGACATCAATTACCTAATCGCAAAACTCATTAAAGAAAAGTTAAATATCCTTTAGAAAATAGTAGGGTCGTATATATTCTTTAATTTCACCTGTACAGTTGCTATATATGTTGGCTCCAAGGTCCACCAATGAGCCATTCTAATACGACCTAATTCTTCTCCATTTGCTTTTCATGTTGATGTTGTAAATTAATAATGCACGTCACTTTATGTAGTGGCGAATAAAGAATATTTTTAAAAATATTAGGTCAGAGGTTTTGATGCTCTGTAACAGAAAAAAATAGTTTCTTGACCTAACCAAAAATAGAAAAGTCGAATTAATTCATTGAAGACATGAATCTGAGAGTCAACTACACTTGTGGTGTATCCCCCATTTTGATGCATCCCTTATCCACTAGAGAGACCAACATGGACACTTCTTAATCTTAATTATGCGATTGGATTGAACTATTATAAGCTTATAAATTACTATAGTTTAAGCTTCAAGATTAAGCTTATACATGCTTCTTTTAGTCCACATGTATCTGAGAGTCAGCATGGACATTTCTTAACGGTTTATCCAATTTCTTTTAGTCCATAAAAACAAAACTATAGACAAAGCTTATACATGTTTCTACGGAAAATAGGAGTAGAAAAATTTGTGGAAAAAAGACATAATAAAGGAGAAAAAATCCATTTGGAACTTGCATCAAAATTTGCTGAAGTACCTTTCTTGAAAAATAAACGAAAGAAAAACAACAAGAAAACTAAATTTCAGCACTTAAAATAAACAAAATACTTCTAGATTCAACGCTAAAAATTCTTCCTCTAAAGCAAAAAGAACACTTAAAATTTTTAAGCTAAATTACCTTTTTAGTCCCTTAACTATTTAATTAGTATCGGTTTGCTCCTTTAACTAAAATTTGATTTATTTTGGTCATTTAACTTCTCTCCATTATATATTTTGGTCCTTTCCGTTAATTTTAATTCAAAAACGTTAGATTTTCTTCATTTTCTTTTAGAATTTTTCTGGGATTCTTGTTGTTGAATGTTAATGGAGATGATATGAAGATGAAAAAGAGGAGAAGAAAATGAAGAAAACCTAACGTTTTTGAATTAAAACTAACGAAAAGGATCAAAATATGTAACAGAAAAAAGTTAAGGGACTAAAATAAATTAAATTTTAGTTAGGGACCAAACCGATACTACCTAAATAGTTAAGGGACATGTATTCACAAGCATATAAAACTCATTATTTTTGTAAAAACGCATTTACTTAAAAAGCCTCATAATTTACTTTGTTAATCGACCAAACAACTTTAGGTCTGACCGGACTGCTTTGGTTCAAGTCAAACTATAAAATCTAACAAAACAATAGTAGTATTTTTTTTATTTTATTTTTTACAAAATAGTAGTTAAAGTTTGGCTAGGACGTTGGGTTGATCAAATCAACATGGACCCGTGTTTATCTCTAAGTACATTTACTTGTTCACACTTCTAGCGATAAATTGTGCCAAACAGTTTGTAGATAGGTCAAGGATTATTTTTTTTGAAGAAAGATAGCTCAAGGATTATATATTATTAATCGGATAGATAATATGAGAATTGGTCCACCATGGACCAACTATTTTAAAATATATAAAAATAAGTGTTTAATTAACTTTGTGGAATTATATTGTTGTCCTTACAACTAGTAATTAAAAACATAAAAACTTAAAAACGCGGCGGGTATTCGAATTCCGTACATCCTATTTCATTTAATATGTGAGAACACCAACCATTATTTTTTAAGATTGAATTGTACACACACGTATAATTTATCTATCTATATACTTATAAAGACAAGATTCATTAACATTGATTGAATGCAAGTCAAAAGAATTACATCAAACCATACACAAAAAAAAAAAACCTGTAATAAAAAAAAAATTAAAAACTAAACCAAGTTGTTTGGGCTCCAGTGGCAAAAAGCTCCCTCCAAATATGTATCTGGGGAATACCGGGTTTGATTCCCAGTAGGAACAAGGCTTGGCCAGTGCACATACTTTTACGCATGAGCCGAATTAATCGCTCACCTTTAATAGGTCGAAAACCGATGCAAAAGCAAGAAGAAAAAAAACTTGAAAACCTTTGTCAATTTTCTCCTTATCTGAACAAGCCTTCCTCATCGGTTTAAAACTCTCTCATCGCCAATCAAATAAGTTTTAATTCCAATTTTTGGTTCATTGGACTAAGCCACTTGATGCCACCAATTTGTTTAAATAGTTTACAACCTAGCACCTATGCAATGTGTGACCAAAAATCCCTAACGGAGGATCCAAGAGCTTGTTCAATTTTTTAGTTGAAATACAATTAGGACAAATATATCCATAAATACTAATTCGTATAACAAACAACAACAACAACAAAAAACAACAATCAATGTGATTTTTACAAATTTTCTTTGATTGTGTGCTGTGTCGAAGGGGAAGAGTTTTTTAGGGAAAGTAGAATAATCGGAAAGGGTTCTCCCATTATTTTGTTTGTTTGTTGGTTTTTTTGGCATGTATAATTTGAAACATTGAATTGATTAAATTTGATATAAATCATCATAGTGTCAATAGACTGTGTCTCATGCGTATGTATGATAAAATTATCTTTGTTGTCCCTTTATTTAATTTTAGTTATGATTTCGTCCTTTATTTTTTATTTACGTCATTTTCATCTTTTAGATCAATTTGTATATGAATTTTCAAGATTCAAATATATTGTTTTACTTTGATATAAACTCTTTATATTTAAATATATGGTTTTTCACTCATGTTGTCATATGAACTTTAAATTTGATGTTTGAAAATTCATATGCAAATAAACCAAAAAGATAAAAATGATATGTAAAAAATATAAAGGACAAAATTGTTATATGAAATTAAGCTAAAGGACAACGAGTGTAAAATTTATAAAAATTTGTGTCCACAAGGATTATGAAATTGCTACTCAACTACTACAATTGCAATTAGGGTGTGTAACTTGGGGGTTGCACTTGACAATAGTTTGTTCACGGCTAACAAAATAAAAACATATTAAAAAGCAGTTATGTTATGTTCGATTTCCTTCTCTTTCGCTACTCGGTATCTGGTTCCAAACAATTGTTTACTTAATAAAAATAGTTTAGTCCAATGTCTTGGTACTTAACCTGTTTCTTTGGTCAAAACTCTCTAGTGTCGTAAGTGAGTCTGTAACCATTAAAGTCAGTGATAGATATGTCTAAAACTATTACAAATTGAATAATTAATGTTAAGTTAAGCCTTGAAATCTAGGGTTAATAGACATTTGAGACCTATATCTATTCATAACATTCGTAAACGAAAAAAAAATTAAGAGTAAATATTAATTAAATAAAACTAAGTAATTTCACTACATTTAAAGGTAACTCAACATATTACATGCGGTTCAAATAGCTATTGAGGATTTCATCTACATGACGTAACGTATAAAACTTGATACTCATTATAACTAATTATAGACAATAGCATATGTAAAGAAATAGACGGACAAAGGATCACCGTTTGATGAATCCTCGCCTCCGAGATGTTTTCGGTCGCTCCTAGCCTTCCAAATAGTGATTTCGACGTGCTCTAATCGTTAAAGAGATGTTTTTCTAGTGAAGCAGAGCTTCTCCAACTAGGCACGTGTTTCCTCTATTTCAAGATAAGTTTGTGCATGATACACATAACCTTATGCCCATCGTGCATGAGGCAAAGATCAAACATCTTCAATTTCTTTTTAGTATGTGCGACATGTAGCTCAATGCACGAATAATGTATTAGCTATTAGTTGAACACTTATGAATTCTCCTCAATTGTGTGACGCCCAGTTCATAACACACCTCACACATGTACCAATAACTTATCCTTATGCTTTTCTTCATTTTTTGTCTGATTTCCTCTCCCTGAAACGTCAATGGTGACTATACCCCAAGATATTACTTGATTCATTATGAAAGTAATGTATAGCACGACCATAAATTGTCTAGTTTAGATGATTTGAAATGGTTCAATGTCTTATACGCACAATTACTCTTATGTGCTCATCCATTAATTTAATTACAAAACTCAACTAAAACATACCGAGAACTTGCTAAAATGACTTAAAATTAATGCTAAAAATAATATATGACTTAAAATATTTTATACAAAATTTGGACGAAATATTTTTGACTTTAATTGTTTTTTTCTGTCTTTTTCTTATATTTGACTTCGGAGAGACTAAATGATCAAGAGCCCAATCTTACGGAGCACACCTCAGTCACTGTACAAACGGAATCGTATAAAGCACACCAACGCGGTTAACCCTCTTCTTCAAAATCGAAAATCGATAGTGAAGCTCCTTTCCCTCTCAAACCAAAATGGCGACGACGACGACGACGGCGACAAGTAAAATGAAGGTGGAGGAACTTCGAATGGAACTCAATCAACGCGGCCTCACCACCACCGGAACCAAACCTACTCTCGTTCGTATCGTCTTCTCCCTTATTTTCTTTTCTATTACATTTCAATTTTCATATACTAAACCTTCACCTTTCAGGTTCGTAGGCTTCAAGAAGCGCTTCACAAAGAAAATCAGGATTCGAAACCCGACGCTGATGCTCCTTCCTCTCTTGGAAAGAGACCGAGGGACTCTGCAACTCGCACTCGCCGCGGAGTTTCTAAGAAACAATCACTCGAAACGACGCATCATGTTGAACAAGGTATGATGAATGATCTTAATTTCTAATTTTGTTTATTGCACTTCAAATAAACGATATTGATTCAAATAGACGGATATATATTTTTTCGTAGGCAGGCAAATGTTAAAAAGTTAGTGATTAGGTTAGTCGCTAGAGTTTGAATCCTCGTTGATTCGTCAATTGGTTGACAATTGATATTGTCCTATAGCTTCAATTTTCATGCATTGTCAGAGCGCCCATCACGACCAATCATGTGTGTAACTTCATAGGTGGTTGAGGTGAAATAATATCGTTTCTAAAGATCTGGTGGTTATGATTAACTAATACTGTTCAACATCTTTACACTGTCGGTGCATATGAATTAAATCCTTGTATTATAAGGTTATCCTTCAAGAGACAAAATCAGTCTATGCTTTCATCATAGTATTATAATGACGTCTATGTTGATAAAGAAATAATTAATGTAGTTAGAAATTTGATGAGGTCACATAAAAAAGACAAGGAAAAACTTAAGAAAGTCCTATATATTGGGACAAATATAATATTATATATTGACATTACAAAATAGATGCTCGAACTTGTGTGCCTCCATTTTGATTTTGGAGCATAGACATTTTGTATTGTGTCTTCCCATTTTTCTCATTTGAATGAGTTGTTTGTGATGGCTGCAGAGGAGGAGGTGATAGAAGAAGAAAAGATAGTGACTGCAACCAAAAAGGGTGCGGCTGTTCTCGATCAATGGCTTCCAGATCACATAAAAGTGCAGTATCATGTTCTTGAAATGGCAAGTCTAATAAACAATAGCAATATCATCCTCGTCAAGTAGTTGTTTATGTTCTTGTTTTTGTCAGTGATATACTGCTCAATTGATAGCTTTTGTCCGGGGAGTGGCTACTCAATGGGTCTCGGACTTGTGTGGTAACATTTCTTTTTACTTCGTAGGGTGGTGAAATCTATGATGCTGTGTTGAACCAGACAAATGTTGGGGACAACAATAATAAGTTCTATGCCATTCAAGTTCTTGGTCAGCTCTCTTTTCCTTCTTTGTATTAATGATGTTATGATAAGATTTTTGAGGACCTTGGTTTATTGTTGCGGTTAACTATAGGAATAATGAATCTTTTCAGCTGCAAAATTTTGAATTATCGGAACTCTGGCTTAGTGCTCCTTTGAACATTTATTACACTATTAATCCTTTTCTTTATTTTTTGGAATATCAAATGATGGTTGGCAGATATGTTAGTTTATTAGTCATTCCCAAACATGTTACAACAATCTGTCACTTGTAGAAAAGAATGCTTAATCAGCCTCTTGTTACTCCAGTAGTTTTGTTATTCGAATTCAACTACTTTTTCTTACTTCCTAGGTTAAAATTTCTTGCAGAATCTGATGATGGTGGTAAGTTCCTTGTTTACAATAGATGGGGAAGGGTAGGCATAAAGGGCCAAGACACGATACACGGCCCTTACTCTTCACGTGAAAGTGCAATCCAGGAGTTTGAACAAAAGTTCTTAGCCAAGACCAAGAATGCTTGGTCTGATAGGAACAATTTTGTTTCCCATCCAAAGTGTTATGTATGGCTGGAAATGGACTACAGTGGCAAGGAAAAAGAATCTTCGGTGAGTTGTGCTAACTCTGTTCCCCTTGCAATTTTCCCTCTCGTTATGTATCAAGGTGTGCTCTTTTGCAATCAACTCTAGTCATTGTCCCTTGATCCATGAACTAGTTCACTGTTTCTTTTATCAAAAGGCACCTGTTCTTGTATTTATA
>Ga0209282_1002120_pt1 | contig 11298 bp, 6 predicted proteins | sample Mtrugardesep15_FD_187529 | JGI IMG/M metagenome (GOLD analysis project Ga0209282, IMG submission 187529) | Root nodule microbial communities of legume samples collected from California, USA - M. trunc garden sep15 (SPAdes) (version 2) | ecosystem: Host-associated > Plants > Roots > Nodule...
ATCCTGGCTTTCACTCTTCTAAGTATCTCTTTTCTATATAAAACTTTTCAATGTTCAAGAAGTATATCTATTCCAAGCTTATGACGAAGGTTAAATATGTTTTCCGTCCCTATAAACTTTATATTAATCTTTAGTCCCTGTATTTATCAAGAATTGTATGTTTAGTCATCTACAGTCTCATTATGGATTATAAGCATACAATCTCTTTGTACTTTTTGGGACAAAAATGATTAATTTTTTGTTAGGAACCGAAGTATAAATATGTCAATTCCATGAGGATAAAATATATTTACCCCTGTAACAATTGATATTTTAACATATATAGTTTCAATCCCCCTATAACATATATTAATTGGGCTACTTAAGTTACTATCCCCCCCTCACCCCCAAAGCATTCATTCATTCACCATTCTTTTGTTTAAAATGAGTTGATTAATCAAACCACTTTCAGGTCAAGAAGCTACATCTGGAAGGAAAATTAAGTCAAATGGTAGATAAAGATCTGAAGGGAAACTTTGACATAGTTGAATTGGGAGAAATGGTTCAAGTAGCACTCCTGTGTACACAATTCAATCCGTCACACCGTCCGAAGATGTCAGAAGTATTAAAGATGTTGGAAGGGGACGGTTTAGCTGAAAAATGGGAGGCGTCGCAGAGGATTGAAACACCAAGGTTTCGGTTTTGCGAAAATCCGCCTCAAAGATATTCAGATTTTATAGAAGAATCATCACTGATAGTAGAAGCAATGGAGCTTTCTGGCCCTAGGTGACACAATCATCTTTGTTTAGATACCACTATAGCTCTCATGGTTAAAGAGGACATTGTTCTTAGTGTCTATAGCTAGCTATGTAATGCTTGTATTCATCTGTAAAAAGGAAGAAAAAAAACAAAAAAGGAAAGTCATGTATAAGAGTATGTTCTTTGTTTGAATGTTGATGTTGTTGCTTCATAATTTTTTTGAATCAATGTTAGAAAGTTTTACCATTATTGATGTCACCTAGCCATAGTATTACATTGCGTCGTTGTGATTGGAACGATCAAGGTTGGATGTTCCATAATTTAAAGCGAATTTTGATTTTTCTTAAATATGGTAATAATTTTGTTTTAAAATATGGATCTTCCTATCTTGATCGGAACATCGAGATGTGTCTGACTGCATGGAGTCGCACTGCACCAAATCCAAGGTTTCCAAGACACCAACCTTAACCAAACAACTAATCCTAAACTACTAAACAAGAATTATGTCCAAAACTATGACATTAACCAAAACAAAAATTTGAAATACACCATGACTAGAAAAGATAGAACATGATGCACAAGTCTGCAAAAGCTACCAAAACAGGGAAAGATAGAACATGTATAGTTCCATTCAAGCACTAAAGTTAACACCACCAGAGCCAGCTAGAGGCAACAAAATTACATTAATACCATACTGCTTCACCTGCTCAAAATTTGGGCCCCATCACTAAGAGTGCAGTGGTAGATCCATCTTACAGTAAGGGTGTACATTTGTACCTTGGAGTTTTGGAAAAGAAAACCTACTTAGGACCTAGTCTTCTCACCCTCATAATGTTAATAAATCTCCATTTTGTTCTCCATAATTTTTACAATAAACCAGGAAATAAAAAAACTGGGAAATATTAATTCTTATGCCTTAGTCTTGTACATGTTAAAATTGTCAGAATTTGTAATATTTACAAGTTTGCAAATGATTGAAAACTCCTATGTACTTTATAATAAATGAGTTTGCAAAAGGACGGGAGTAATTTAGAGTTCGACCAAGTGTGAGCAAGAATAATATACATTAGGAATCAAACTTAGATTCTTTTTACACGAGTTGTCTTTAAGGAGCTAATTAATCATTTGAACTCGATCAATTAGTTAAAGATCTTTTAACCTTTTTGTCACATCATATTCAAAATGAAAACTTCCAATCCCATTTTTCTCTCTCGTTTCCTTGGTGCTATATGATTGACTAGTGTGGGCACTCAACTCTTTTCTTATTATTGTAGTTGATTATGCTCTTGCCTATTTACGGTCTATTGTAATGTGTGATGCTGGTGGTTTTTATCACAGACGTTGAATTAATAAATTAGCCTTTTTCTATAAAAAAGAAAGTGCTACAATGTTAAAAACAGAATTTTAAAATTAAAAGAATTTTGAAAGGATTTTAAAATCACATGTTAAAAAGATAAAACAGAATTGAATGACATTCTAATGGAGTATTACACTAGTGTGTATAAATTAATCAATATTTCTAAGTTTAGAATTGATTTACTACTCCATTTCCATTTGTTATTCATCAATTTATTTTAGTTAAACCACGGGCTATGGGTATGAGTAGGAGTACTTAGATACCCGACATGTATGAATATTGAAGTTACTATCCAGGAGCCTATCGATTTGAGCATGGTTTTTTTCCCTTCCAAATTGTCGATACGAGAACGGGTAATATTGACAAGTCCATATGTATGTGTTCTCTAAATTTAAACTTTTCACCTCAACTCATCTAAACTTTATCTAATAAAACAAAAACCACACATTTATAAAACTAAACTATGCACAACAAACTTGAAGCAACATTCAAATAGAAGGGATTAGATACATAAGAACTGACGAGCTTTAACCTACGTGAAGGACCCAAAACTCAATATTTAGAAGATGACGAGGTTCCATGATTACAATGAAATCCTTTAATATAATTTTCATTAGTCTCTATTTTTTTTGAAACCACATGGATCTTATGATGGTAATGAGGTCAAGCTTTTAGAGTGTCATCAAATTAATGAAGTACCCCAGTTAACAAGCTAGTCTAAAGAATCATTGGCTTCTTTAAGCACTAGACTCTTGACCCGTGCTACCGCACATGTCATACCACGTAATAGTTAATCGAATCAATCGCAATAATGTAAACATATATAGTTAATAGAAGTTTTATAACAATTTAAAAATATGTTCCCTTCTAAGACAACAATATCTGCCAAAATAAAATGGTAGCATAGATAACAAAAAGGTTCGAACATTAACCATCAAGATACATTACGAAAGACTTCGTGATAAACAACATTTGAGGTCGTATTAGTGCTCTCTCCATCTCCATCAACGATTAGTATTTTCAAACCTTGTTTAGAAGTGACTCTGAAAATTGCAACGTACAACGGACCATACGAGAGCACAAGACTCGGCATATAAATTGCAACATTTTTAAGTGGTTGCCCTTGACTCTTGTTGATTGTCATGGCAAATGAAACAGATATTGGAAATTGTCTTCTCTGAAATTTGAAAGGAATTTTAACATCAGACGGTGAAAGAGATAACCTGGGTATAAAAACTTTTTCGCCGATGTTACTTCCAGATATAACATTTGCTTCAAGTACAAATTTTCTCGTTCTGGTTATGATTAACCTTGTTCCATTGCATAATCCTAACTTTAGATCAATATTTCTCAAAAGCATAATTGGAACTCCAATCTTCAATCTTATCTTGTGATGTGGGAGTCCTTGAGCATTTATTGTGTTGAGAAATTCTGGAGTGTGGACATCATCAACAACATCGCAATTTCCATTATGTGTCAATGTAGTATCATAGCTCAAATATGTTTTCTCTTCACCAGGCATCAATTTAACATGTAATCGTTGATCTAATCCACTATTGAGTTTGTTGGAGCAAGTATTGCTTTGTCCTGAAAATATGATATATCAGTCATACAATCTAACAGGTTCGGATAAGTGCTATCAACAATGGATTGAACATGATTGCCTGAACTATGTATAAGTAAATCTAGAGGAATCTGAAGTGATATGTCCACGTCAGTTATGAGCCCAACTTTCCCATCACCAATTGCCAAAACTCAATAAAAGAACAATCTTATTTCTTTAATATCAGCGTCTGATGCACCACTTAGTAGTCTCATATTTTTTGTAAGGGTGAAAACTTCACAATAATTCCATATATATGAAGAATTGATTGTGGCATTTAATTTTTCTTGTCTAGTACCTTTCGGCACAACAGGGTGAATCTGTCGGAAGTCTCCTCCAAAAACAACTTTTTCCGCCAAACGGAACGTGCTTCAATTTCTTGTCAACATCTCTCATCACATCGCGAAATGATCGATCAACCGCTTCAAAGCAATGTCGGTGCATCATAGGAGCTTCATCCCATATAATGAGTTTTGCCTTGACTATTAACTTAGCTAATGGTGAATCAGGTTCTATAGGACATGTTGAAGCTTCGTAGATAAGAATAGGAATGCCAAATCTTGAGTGTGCGGTTCTGCCTCCAGGTATGATTAATGCAGCTATGCCACTTGAAGCAACTATTAAAACGATTTCACCTTGTGATCTCAATGCAGCTACCATAGCCCTCCATAAAAAGGTTTTCCCTGTGCCACCGTAACCATAAAGTAAAAATACCCCAGGTTTTCCCTGTGCCACCGTAACCATAAAAAGGTTTAATATTGTTTATCTTGGATGAACTAATATTGAAAACAGATGTGATATGTACCAACATGAATTCAAACACGTTCAGAGGCACATTGTTTGCATTCACCTTAGTAAATCTCGCATTTCCCATCATGTTAAGTTTGTACTTGTGTGGCAAGAGTTTGTAATTTCCCTCGTTAAATCCTACCAAGACATTCTCTACCTTATATGTTCCTCCTTCTTCAACCATTCCTTGAATCGTTGGCACAAGGTATTTATGAACAGTGGCATGGATCCGCCCTCGCTGAACAAAAACAACATGTCAAAAACATAAACCATAATAAATGTAATCGTAGTGACAACTTGAATTAGTGTTCGTGGTTATACATAAAGTTTATATAATATACTTTCTCATCAACCAATATCATGTTCATGAAGATGATATCGTCTGGATTTTCCTTATCACGGATCAGCCATATATGGACCACACGTACAATCAGCTTCAAATCCTTCTTCCCACCTGTCACGGCTGAAATGGGGGTGAAAATGTTTGCCATCTTAGCAAGTGAAAGAAACAATTATTTTTTATAATAGAACAGAATAATGGTATACTCACATCTCTCTAGTATTTATATAGATAATTGGTAAGTTGAATTTGAACGTTTTAAATGTGAATGGCCATGGTCTTCTATTGATAATAATTACTGTTAATTGCAGCCATAAAAGCAATTACAGTCTAATGTTTTGTTGCGCACCTATGTTTACTACTTTACCAAGAGTTGACTATTTTGGCGTGGACTATGGTTTAGTACTTCACCATCTAATTACGACCTCTAATTTCGATTAATAATAATGTGCAATAAGTTTCCTTTATTCACAATGAAATATCATTAAGTTTCATAAATATTTAACTTGCTACATGGATGACAGTCAATTTCAAATTCGATTAGCAATAACTACGTGGTAGTTGTTCTTTATTCTTCATGAAAAATCATTAAGTTCCATAAATATAATTAATTTTTTCTTTTATTAGAAATTCAATAGTCAACTGTTATATTTCGTAAGCGCAATAAATTTCTTTTATTCACAATACAACATCATTAAATTTCATAAATATTTTGAAATATGACTTGTTACATGAATGACAGTCAAATTCAAATTCACAATTACATCATTATGCTTTGTAGCGCATTTATGTTTACTACTTTCCTAAGAGTTGACTATTTTGGCGTGGACTATGGTTTAGTACTTCACCATCTAATCATGACCTCTAATTTCGATTAGCAATAATGTGCAATAAGTTTCCTTTATTCACAATGAAATATCATTAAGTTTCATAAATATTTGACTTGCTACATGGATGACAGTCAATTTCAAATTCGATTAGCAATAACAACATGGTAATTGTTCTTTATTTTTCATGAAATATCATTAAGTTCCATAAATATAATTAATTTTTTCTTTTATTAGAAATTCAATAATCACCTGTTCTATTTCGTAAGCGCAATAAGTTTCTTTTATTCACAATACAACATCATTAAGTTTCATAAATATTTTGAAATTTGACTTGTTACATGAATGACAGTCAAATTCAAATTCACAATTACAGCATAATGCTTTGTAGCGCATGTATGTTTACTACTTTACCAAGAGTTGACTATTTTGGCGTGGACTATGGTTTAGTACTTCACCATCTAATCATGACCTCTAATTTCGATTAGCAATAATGTGCAATAAGTTTCCTTTATTCACAATGAAATATCATTATGTTTCATAAATATTTGACTTGCTACATGGATGACAGTCAATTTCAAATTCGATTAGCAATAACTACGTGGTAATTGTTCTTTATTCTTCATGAAATATCATTAAGTTCCATAAATATAAGGCTAAATTGCATTTTTGGTCCCTTAACTATTTAGGTAGTATCGATTTGGTCCCTTAACTAAAATTTGATTTATTTTAGTCCATTAACTTCTCTCTGTTACACATGTTGGACCTTTTCATTAGTTTTAATTCAAAAACGTTAGGTTTTCTTCATCTTCTTCTCCTCTTTTTCATCTTCATATCATCTCCATCAACATTCAACAACATGAATCCTAGAAAAATTCTAGAAGAAAATGAAGAAAACCTAACGTTTTTGAATTAAAACTAACATAAATGACCAAAATATATAATGGAGAGAAGTTAAAGGACCAAAATAAATCAAATTTTAGTTAGGGGACCAAACCGATACTAATTAAATAGTTAAGGGACCAAAAAGATAATTTAACCTAAATATAATTACTTTTTTCTTTTATTCGAATTTCAATAAGTTTCATTAAGTGTCAGCACTGTAAACAATGGAAACATATAATGTAAACTATCCAACACGTATGTTTTCCTCAAAGACAATGACATAAATTTCATCAATTTGAAATGATAATTCGAAAACATGAAAATAGATCCATCTACATAAACCCTAAAAACTGAACTCCATTAATTGCACTGCAGAAATCAAACTTTCACAACAGTTGGGCGTTTGACTTGAATATAAATGGTGTCGTTCATGCCAGCAAGTGGAAACCCAACTTTAACCATGACACCTTCTTCAAGTCTGCGCGCCAGAACCATTCTTTTCCAACTTCCACCAAGCTTGATGTGGCGATGTGGCCTGGATCCAAATATAGCGATACAATTCCACTTGTTTCCACAGTCATCAATCATTGTAAATGAAGTGGTCTTTTTCCCGATAGTTAAATCACACATGCCTTTGTAAATAAGCATTTGCATAAAAATTACAACTTTAAACACAAATTTTTATATCATATGATAGAAATGTCTCAAAAAAATCTCACTAAAACAAAAACAAAATACCATAAATCCAGAAGTGACATCAAAACCAGTTAAATACTTCTCCCACCAGATTTGAAAATTACGCTCATCATGATGGAATGTGAGGATTTCACTTGTGACCAGATACCTTCATATGCAAAGGCTGGCACGATAGTTTTCTCAATTTCAAATTTCATAGAAGGAATAAAAAGAGGAGGATCGACAACACGCCCTGATCGATTAATCACATTAATCCCAAATTGTTCAGCACTTGTAAACACAATCACAATAGTTCCACCCAAACGGACATCATAAAAGTCGCGTATGACATTGAACCCAGTAGTTAAAAACACGCTATCACGTATCCTTTCAACCATAACCTCAAACTGGTTGTTGTTAGGGTCGATAAAAGTTGCGTAATCACCTAGTGATTTGCCAAAATCAGAGACAAAGGTTTGTGGCAACATAAGTGCACCCTGGAAAACATATATATCTGAAATTAGTAAGTGAGAAAAATGATCAAATGAACTTTCTGCTTGAAATGTCGCTTTTAAAAAAACACAGTATCAGTAATCTTGCACTCACATCTGTTACACGAAACTCAAGTCGAAGAGTTATATACTGAACTCGCAATCTGTTAACAAACTTGTCCAAATCAGTTATAGGATTTGGATCCAATGGAGCTGAAAAAGATCAAAGATGTCAAGAAATTAGGGCAACTTGAAAAATATATATAAAACTCGAAAATATATATAAAACAAAACATAAGAGATCAAGAAAGAAGATGGTAGGATTTTGCTGTGTTGTTTATACCCTTAAAGCAGTGCAAGGCTAAGAGAGTTTGTGCATCACTTTCCATTGAAAAGTCTAAATTGTTTTGACGTAAAAATGATGGCAGGAGAGGATAATGAGAATGCAATAGCTAATATACATGGAAGGTAATGAAATCTACGGCTGAGATGTAATGGGTGGTTGACTGAGTTGATTTGCATTAACTACGTATTAGTGATTGAGAATGAGGATGATAAAAACCATATTCAATTGCCATTATGAGGAGTTTGAAAATTGCTCTTGATCCAACGGTTGTGATTGAGTGTGTGTTTGGAAGATTAGGTTAGCAATAATTACATGTTTAGGAGGGAAAATTGCAAAGGATTAGGGCAAACATGCTAGCTCATCAAGTCTAGCTTTAATAATAAAGGATATGTTGAAATTGAAATGATAAATTTGAACTTTGAGTGAAAAAATGCCTAATTTGATCGGTGGTGAGCTTTAGTTTCTTTCAAGACTATGTAAAAAAGAGCAGCATTAGGGTTTAACTTATCTATGATATTTTTATCTTCTTTTACTAGAAATCTATGATCATGTGTGTGTAGTATACATTTTGAATAAATAGTAATCCATTCAGATTAGCTAGAAGGTAAGCCAACAAAGAAGTTGAAATACCATTATGAAAAATATTTTCAAAGCGTTAGATAAGCCTGACTTATTTACAAAGGTGGCCCTGTGATGGACAATTGGCAAAGCTCCAATTTTTTAGGGCACTAAATAATTTTTGGATCTTGTACTATAAATATTAAAACTGAAATTGAAAAAAGATGGCACTACATCTCTAATAAAAAGAGAAAAAATTACTACCTAATTAATTTTAAAAAAATACAAAAGAAAGTTAAAATCTTATCTACAATGTACTTATATATCATAAAAGATGGATTGAATAGTATTTTTTTTATAAGTAAACAGTCATACTTTGATAGCTATCCACATCTTATTTTTTAAATAACTTTGATTATGAAAGTATTATTACAACTTTGTAACAAAAAATAGAATGAGAAAAACATTTCAGTTGTTGTAAGAGCACTCATTTTTCAATTTGTTTAGGGCACTTAAAACTACAGAATTGGCCAGCTCATTAATATGAGACAAACAACTACATTACAAATGCAACCTAAATTCAAATTATTTAGGAGAGGGGTGCTTCATCATAATGATCAAAGGTGTACGAGAAGTTGTAACATGAATGAAGACAAAGATCATTTACTTATAAGATGTGATATTTTTGACAAAATTTAGTCTTTTGTTTTAAATTGGTTTGGCATTGTTACTGTGAATCACATTGACACTTCGGCACATCTTGAATATTTTTGTTGTTTAGGTGGTTTTATAAGCAGACTCAATTGGGTTTGAAGTTTATCTGAATATCTTTTTTGTGGATTATTTGAAAAGAAAGAAACATACACATATTTCAGCAAGGAGGAAAATATGCATATTTTATGGGAAAAAAAAATTAAACCTTAATTTTATTGGTGGTTGAAAGTGAGATACGCTACTTTCATTTAAGATTATCATAACAAGTAGTTTAACCCTCCTACAGTGTTTGACATCTATTTTCTAGTTTTTTTTTTTTCTTTCTTGCTTCTTTTTTCGATTTTGTATGCAACATTGGCATTTTTAGTCTTTGATGGCACTACTTGTGTTAGGAAACGACTTGTTTGGTTTAGTTAATATATTTCATGTTGGGGTTTTAAAAAAAATGCAACCTACATAATCCATTTATCATCATACCAAAGAGAAACAACTCTCTTGTCAATTATAGTTTTAAAACCAAATTGTAGCATATTAACAGTTTTAAAAATAGCATTCGAGACACATGCAAATTTTGTTTGGTAAACCTTCTTGAGAAATCTTTTTTTTTGAAGACACCGGAGGGTATGTATTAATAATAATAATGTGAGACTAACAACTTCTCTGCAACATGATTATCGTGTGGCTCATGAAGAATACTATATCGATATCAACAAGCAAAAAGAAAATGCTTGGTAAGGAGATGAAAGCACTCATTTCTTTCGTATATTATGTCTTTAGAAACGAAAGAAAAAAAGAATGATTGCTCTCCTTGATTTTGATAATAATTAAGTTTATAATGAGGATATTCTTTAGAGTATAGGCGTTACTTGTATGCGTCCTCTATGATTCATCTTGATCCTTATATCACAAAAACTACATTTCCTGGTATGTTTGATAATCATCCAACCATGTTTGGCTGCTTTAGTTAATTTTGAAGAGACCAGAAATGCTCTTTTCAATATTGAGAACTATAAATCTCTAGGACATTGTTGTGAATTCGAACTAATAATTACACCAATGAAACTTAGACTTGTGGAACAAAGGAAATAGTAATCAATGAGTAAAGTAGCCTCGAGCAACAACAATAAAATAGACCAAGATCTAAGTGAAGCAACACCACAAGCATAATCAAAACAACAAAGATAAGAAATAAGAGAAGGGAACAACACACCAATATTGTTTACCTATTTCGGTCCAAAATGACCTATTTTGGTGGAGAGAGCAGCTCTCTGATCCACTATAATAAAAATGATACAAATAGAATACAACAAATTAGCTTAAAAGCTCATAACGAACAAACCCTAATTTCGACCTATTTTGCAAGTCACTCACACTCACATGTAGGGATGGCAATGGGTATCCAATGGGTAGGGTACTAGAGTGTCCATCCCCATACCCACATTTGTAAAAAATACCCGTACCCGTGCCCATACCCTCGTGGACAACAACTTTAGTGCCCTTCCCCACACCCTATGGGTACCTAAGTGCCCATACCCGTACCCATTACCCGTACTTTAACTATGAAAAGACAATAAAAACATCATTATTGAAATAAAACTATGGCCCAAATTTTTTAAAATTAACTTATAAAATAATACGAATCGTAATATTTAGTAAAATAAAAAAACATCTAAAATATCCTTAAAAAACTGTACACCGGCATGTAGGGATGGGAATAGGCCAGGCCGGTCTACAAGGGCCTATGGCCTAGCCTACGACAGGCCAGGCCAGGCTTTTTTCTTAAACAGAGAAGGCCTAGGCTTTTTTAAAAGCCTATTTAGCTTAATAGGCCAGGCCACAGACCATGCAAAAAGCCTCTTAGGCCTATTAGGTCGGCCTATTTAAATAAATATGAATAATATTATTTATTATTATATTATATTTTGTACTTTGAATTAAAATAAAAATGTGTTAACTTTTTCAGTAATTTAAGCTT
>Ga0209282_1002121_pt1 | contig 11298 bp, 6 predicted proteins | sample Mtrugardesep15_FD_187529 | JGI IMG/M metagenome (GOLD analysis project Ga0209282, IMG submission 187529) | Root nodule microbial communities of legume samples collected from California, USA - M. trunc garden sep15 (SPAdes) (version 2) | ecosystem: Host-associated > Plants > Roots > Nodule...
TTGCAAATATCACATTGCCGAAGTAACCCGATGGAGGAGGAGGCTACAATCTTGCACGTCCATCAGTTGCAATAGACAATTTGGTTTCTTGGCCATCAGGAAGTGATCTTGCTTTGCACACATTTCTCCAAATATGACCAGCTAATATCTCATAAGAGGTGTAGTTGATTGTGTTGTCAACTTCTTTGGACTTAGCTTTCAAAGTGTTGAGTTGTTCACGAGACAATTTAAAAATTGACACTGCTGCATTCTCACAGCTTGGTTTTGGAGGCTTTTCAGGAGTCTGCATGGATGGTGGAGGTTTGTATTCAATGTGATCAAAAATGGGTTGTGGCGGATTGCGGGCACGAAGTAGTGTCCTGTCAATGAATGGTGGGATGGAAACATCCCGACCACGAGTTACATCTGACCATGTATTGATGAAGTGAAGACCAGAAGTTCCATCTGCAACGTAATGGTGCATCCCAACACCAAGTGAGACTCCTCCACATTTGAAGTATGTTACCTGCATAAATAGTTAAAGTCTAGTAAGTTGATGTATACTCCTTCTATATGAAATGGTGACACAAATGACCGTTTTATAACTTTTTTATATGAAATTTGATGTTATAAAGTCAAACTCTATCTACCAAACTAATGTCGTGTAAACAAACACACATTTACCCCCAAGAGAAAAAAAAATGGTTTATATTACTATATGATTTGCTAAAGAAAAGTTGTGTATTTCAATAATAGATAAATATTCCTATAATCACAGTGGGAGAGGTAATGAAAATAAGGACAAAGTTAGAATATACGTTTTTTTTGTAATTTTCTTGTGTTTTTGTGAACGATGTACCCTTATGGTGAATTTGAATCTTTTACTTGAGTGGATTCAAGAATTTAGACCCTCTATTTGGTCACACACAAAAAAGTGAAAATACTATAATCATTTAAAAATTAATAATTATTTAATTATTATTTTATACTACTTTTTCCTTTTTATATGTGTGCAACCAAATAGAAGGTTCAAATCCTCCTGTCCATCCAAGAGTTACTCCAATATAAGACCCTCACAAGTTGCTCAACCAAATACTATCGGCATTAAAACAAATTAATTACATTTTACTATTTAGATATATATCAAGATATTTATAAACTAATCTCATTTCTTGACCCAAGAAAAAAAAAAGAAACTATAATATAATGATCAAACATGATTGATATTTTTATACTAATAACAGTGTCGATAAACAAATTAAAACTAACCTTGAAAATGCATAAGTATTGAATCTCTTAAAGGAAGTGTTTTGTCACTCATTACAGTTATATCGGATTCAATATATTTGATTCAATATATCAGTCCATGCAGTTGCATACAAAGGATATCCGATTCACGTAAATAATAAAAAACTAGGAAATATTTAAAATCATGAACATTTAATTCTCGTGGAATGCATTCTATCCCGACTTCTAAAGTGACATTGACAGCTAACTTGACAGGGTTTTTCTTTTTTGTTGGACAAACATTTTTGTCCTTAAATGTATTAGATCGCCAAATACATTATTGTCTCTTTTCTTTTATAAACACCCTCAATATTACTTTACTTACACATGAATAGGAGGCAAGTAGGTAACAAGTTGCGCCGTTGGGCCTTTATAGATGGCAAAACCAATCCTGATAAACACAACATTCATGGACTTATAAGACATAACATTGTTATGCATAACCCCTTTGGACTCTATCTAGAAGGTCAACAACCTATGTTATGAAGCCGAAAGTGTCAAAAACAAATGGTATAAAAGCATGTTGATTGTCATAACACGCTTCTCATGTTTGGTCACTTTGCTTGACGCGGCTTTTAGGGTTGTCTGTCCTACCGTAAAAGCCCTGATCCCTAAACCCACAAGTGGTGAAACCCATAATATTAAAAATATTTATGTACTAAATTGTTTAACAAAAATATTTATTTGAACACCGTAATATATAACCAAAGTCGTATTAGATGAACAAAATGACTAATTAAAAAGGTGTGTGATGATGTATTTGTAATTTCGACACATTCAAAGACTACAATGATAATATCTCATTCAAGGACCAAAATGGTTGTTTATCTGTTTTTGTTTTTCCTTTCCTTTAAATTTGTTTTTAACATAAGATTAAATTATTAAAAAAAATATTACAGTTTGTGAGACACTCTCTCCTATTAAAGAAAAAAGAGAGAGTGATAAATTACTCCAAAAAAAATTAAAAATTAAAAATTGTCACTCCTCCTATTTAATTCTTGAATTAGAAAAAATAAAATAAATAATTTCTTTGCTTTTTACATTTCATTAAGTTTTGTCCATAATTACTCTTAAAAATAAGAGAGAGTATGATAGTTCATAGATTAATTATATAAATCAAAACAATATACAAAAAATTATTTGTTTTTTTTATAGTTTATCTACCAAATACAATAGATTGATATATCTTTTTTTGAAACAACAATAGATTGATATATCAATGTATTCTTCAGGGGATCAAATTAAAGATTACAACATAATAATTATAAATAACTGAAAAAAAATGAAAACACACCTGCAACACTAGGAGGGGATATGCTTCGAATCCGCACGAATAATCAACTGTAGGAATAAGCTGGCAAAATTGTTGTGTGGGCGTAAAGTCCCCAAAATCATCTACGGCCGCATTAGTGTTGGCTTCGACAAAGAGAACCCCTTGATTATCACAGTTAATCTCTACACGGTTGTCTTCATCCCAATGAAGACGACCCGCCATTGGATAGAATGGGACAAGCACCTTGCTAAGAGATTCCTTCATAATCTTGGCATCGAAGAAATTGGAAGTGTCATTAGTTCTATAAAATTAAACGCTTGGCACGTGAAAACTCGGCGACTTCAAATCGGCATTGGAGATCCACACCTTTCTCCGTGAAACCTCGTCTTGCAGATACACCATTGTCGAATCTCTCACAGTTACGATCATCTTTGTTTTTGGTTCGAATACTGCTAACAAATACCCTGAAAAAGTTAATCTATTAAAAATGTAAGAATATCTCTTTTCAATGCGTTAATATATAATTTTTCATAACAACTAACTTCTTTACACTTGTTATATTATGATATCATGCATTTGTCTCCATTAACATGTTAGTATATGTTCTAGATCGAGCAAACGATCATAGGCCCAATACAAAAAGGTTCGAATCTAGCATCTGGGTCATTTTACTTGCAACACAACCCCTCCCTGTGATGGGATGCTCGGAGCAAACGGAGACTCGTTCAAACTGAACGATAACGTCTCCTCCCATGACTCCCGCAAATCTCGATCGACGGTAACGATTCCCACGAATACGTAACCGTCGAGACCCACACGTGCCTTACAACGGCTCATGTGCCTCCATATTATATAAAGGGGACTCTTAGCAGTCCCCAAGGTTAGATTATCTCTACTCTCCTAATCCACATTCTAAAACTCAATAATTACTTGAGCGTCGGAGTATCTGCTGGTACACACCCTCCGTCGCAGAACATTGCATTGGTAGTCATTTTATAATCAGGTACGATCGGTATATATCATTGTCATTATTCATTTCATTTAACATAAGTCAAATCGAACATTAGTCATAGAAAAAAAAAGTCTAACATAGATTTTATAAGAGATTTTCTGATAAAATTACTAAGTAAATATTGATTTTATTTTAATGTTTTGATTTTTAAGAATAAAACTTAGTTGAGTGTACTTGATAAAAGTTTGAAAAATTGAAAAGAGTGGATAGACGTACACGGTTGAATCTGTCCAATGAGTGATAATATTCTTTTGAGATGATGAGTGATAATATTTCAATAATGTTTTTTTGAAGAGGCTAATATTTCAATAATGTTAACAACTTATGAAACACAATAGTTAAAAACAAATGTTGGTTTGATTTAAAAAGAGAAGAAAATAATTATTATCAAAATAACAACCGTATTAAAATGATACCCTTTATTATTTTTACATCTATTTGATACACTGTTTTTCTTATTTCTCTTTTTCTATCACATCATAAATCTTTAACATCTATTCTAACACTCTATTTTTTGAACAAGCCAAAAAGAAATATATTAACAAACAATTCTACTCTCTAGTACAAGAAGTGCTAAAAGAAACCGAACAAAGTTACAAAAACCAATCCTGATACATCAAAAGATGGAAGTGGTCAGTCAATCCCCAAACAAACAAAGGGTTGCCACCACCACATATTGTAACAAAAAAGAAAACAAACATTCTTAGCTTTCAGCCAAACAAGAGAAGTAACTTAAACCTTTTCCAAAAGTTGAACTATTGATTTAACTTTATTAGAAAACAACCTTCGGTTCCTTTCAATTATATGAGTGGACAAGGAACACACTAACTTTTAGTTTTCACCAACTCAAACTCTATACACAAGGTAACATTATAAGGAAAATGATAACAAATGCTATTAAGACATTATTTATAAGGAAAATACTAACAAATGCTTTTAGAATGTTGTTTAAACAATTAAAAATAGGACTTATTTTTTAAGACAAAAATCATTTTTAAAGGATCCTTGAACGGAAAATTCTAATATAGTCATAAACACAAATTCAAATCATTTAGGTACACACAATAATACATATTAATCAATATTTTTAGTAATAATAACAATAAATTGATCTTTTTCTCTTTTTACTTATTTCTATTATATGTGTGTCTAAATCAAATATATTTGTGGTTGTGACTACACAAGAATTGCTTGCTCTCCTTGAACAATGTCATAGGACATTTATTAAAATTATCAATATTATAATGGGACAAGGGACACACATCTAGCACTTTCCAGCTAATTAAAAGAATAGAAAATGATTGTGTATATCTTGTAGCTCTTATTTTAGAGGTCGTAAGACATTTTTGTTTTTAGCAAAGAGGTCGTAAGACATTATTGATGGTGTTAATTTGGTTTCCAGCTATTTAAAAGATTAGAAAAAACATGATCGATGGTGTTAATTTGGTTTCTAGCTAATTAAAATATTAGAAAATGATCTTGACCAAAAAATAAATAAAAATTGCGTATATCTTGAACATGATTGATGGTTTTAATTTTAGGATAAAACTCAAGTATATTTTCTTATGTATTTTGATTTAAATTTAAATATATAAATGATCCACGTAAATATCAGACATTTTGATTTTAGTTTTTTTAATAAAAAATTTATTTTAGTCCTTGCGAATATAGATATTTTTTTGTTTTGGTTTGTAGTTTTTATTTAGATCTATGTAAAATCTATTCATATTGAAATTATTGTTAAGAATATTCGTTTTAGTACTTAATTGAGAGACTAAAGTTAAATATTTTAAATATTACAAGAACCAAATCCAATATAAATCAATTTCACAAAAACTAAGACAAAATAACAAGCAACAAAAGCAAAAAATTGGTTATTTTCCATGACTACAACAAGCAAAAAAATTTAGAGAGACTAAAACCAAAATACTAGATATTTACATATCATTTGCATATGTAAGCCATGTAATTTTATGTTGTCATTCACATCAAATATTCATAACTACCCTGATTTCTTCAAATACATACTTCTTTCCAGATTTATTATATCTATCTATTTATAACTACCCTGATTTCTTCAAATACATTCATCTAAAAATATTAAGGAGTAAGTTAGCAAATTACATCCACTTACTTTTAACAAAAAAAATAAATCTATCTATTTAAATTTTGTTTTAGGCAAATGATCAATTTGTAAATTCATTTTATTTTATTTTGGGTTAAATATGTTTTTGGTCCCTATAAATATGTCAATTTTTTATTTTATTCCCTCTAAAAAATTTCTTCAACTTTTAGTCCCTATTTTTTTTTTCATTTTCACTTTTGGTCCCTCTTTTAAAGTAAAATCATATGTAGAATTCATATTTTTGAATAAAATTTTGCAGAAAAATTCATAATATTATAAGAATCTCTCCCAAAAAAATTTAGAATTTTTTAACTCCCTTCAAAAAAAACTAAACATGAATTTAATATGAATTTTTATATTTTTTACGGATAAAAATTCATATTTAATTTATGTTTTGTTAAAAAATTTAAATTTTTTTTGGGAATTTTTTTTCATAATATACTACATATTTCTGCACAATTTCATTAAAAAATACAAAAAATAACTTAAAAATAGGGACAAAAAAAATATATAATAGTAGGCAACACAAGGAGTAGGTAATAAATAATTGAAAAAAATGGAAACACGCCTGCAACACAAGGAGGGGATATGTTCCGATTCCACACAAATAATCAACGATAGAAAATAAGTGCAAAATTGTAGTGGGGGTGTAAAGTCCCCCAAATCATCTACGACAGTGTTGGTGTCGGCTTCGACAAAGAGCACTCCTTGACTATCGCAGTCAATCTCTACACGACCATCTTTGTCCCAATGAAGACGACCCGTCATTGGATTGAACGGGATAAACACCTTGGTCAGAGCTTCTTTCATAATCTTGGCATTGAAGAAATTTGAAGTGTTGTTGGTTCTATAAAAGTAAAGGTTGGGCCAGTAAAAACTCAGCGACTTCAAATCATTGTTGGAGATCTACACTGTGTGTCGTGCAACCTCCTCTGACAGACACACCATTGTCGAATCTCTCACGTTTACAATCATCCTTATTTTTTTAGTTTGGGTCTTGCTAACAAATACTCTACGAGAATTAAGTTATTAAAAATATAAGAATATATGATTTTTCATAATGACTAACTTATTTATGCTTGTTTTCTTATGATACTCATTAGCATTTGTCTCTCTTTAAAATAAAATAAAAAACATTTGTCTGAATTAACATGTTAGTATATATCATCGTGGTTATTCATTTCATTTATTCACCAAAATATAATATACATGCATACTAACATAAAGTCAAATCGAGCATTAGTTGTCTTTGTGAGTTTATCTCAATTGGTAAAGACAGTGCATAATATATACAAGGTCTGGGATTTGAACCCCGACCACAACAAAAAAAAATCGAACATTAGTCACGGAAAAAAAAAGTAGAACATATAATTTTATAAGAGATTTTCTGATAAATTACTACGTTAAAATTGATTTTATTTTAATATTTTGATTTTTAATAGTAAAACTTCCCTGAGTGTATACTTAATAAAAGTTCAAGCAATTGAAAAGATGTAGTTAATTTTTTTGTTCATAAATATTGGAATGGAAAATGAAATCAATGAGATTAGGAAAGATGAAAAATAATAAATAAATAAAAAGAAAAACATGGTCGTTACCTTGAGGTTGAGAAGATGATGGGAAGGAGCAGGAGAAAAGCTTAGAGATTAGAGGTGTTCTTTTGAGGTGGTTTGGACTTCTGTGTGTGTGAGAATTTAAGGAGAAGGTACACACTCCAGTCCAATATTTTGCTAACAAATACTAACAAATGTTTGCTAATATTTATGTAAAATTTTGTGTATTTATTACTTTAATATATATTTAACTTATATTTTTTAGATAAATTTATTTTTTAAAGATCTTCAAATAATGTCCTTAGGGCTTTATTAACAATATTATAATGGGACAGGGGACACACATTTTGTAGTTTCCAGCTAATTAAAAGATTAGAAAATGATTTCATTCCTTGAAAAAAAAAAAAAAAGTTAGAAAATGATTTCGTCTATCATGCCGACACTAGAGGTCGTATATCTTGACTTGCACATGACATGATTGATGGTTTTAATTTAGTTTCCAGCTAATTAAAAGATTTGAAAAAATGATTTGCGTATATCTTGCGCATGGTTGATGGTTTTAATTTTTTTTTGAAGAGGTTAAAATGGAATATATTACCAGATTAAAATGTTTTCCTGAGCACAAGATGTGTCAAGGAAAAACATGAAAAGTATGTAACAGTATTTACAAACGTGAAAAGAAACACAGCAAAACGACAAAACATAAGAAAAAGCAGCTAGCCATAGGCCAACGATGCAAGTGGATTCAACCACCAACCATGGTAATTGACTGTTTCAAGATCTCCACATCCCGTAACACACAGACAAGAACCATTATAAAGAACTCCACGCCGAACTAAGTTGTCTTTTGTCGGTAGTCGGTTTCGAAACAAGCGCCAAGCAAAGACCACGACCTTCAGCGGAACATCCTTTAACCAGAGCTTCTTCACATCTACAGGAGTGTCAACTGAATGCTGAGAAGTCTGAAAATTATAAGCACTGCGAACAGAGAATGTATTTAATTTTTCCAAATTCCATATCCACGTATCTTCCTTATTAACCTGTAAATTCACAAATTGAAGTAATAAACATAATTCCCCCACCTTCTCCTCTTCCCACGCGAATAACCTCCGCCTCCACTTCCACGCCTCTCCATTTACCCCCCACCCAATTGACATAAATCAAACACAGACACCCATTTGTCCACAGCCAACTCAAACAATCTAGTAAACCTATCCTTAAAAGACACCCCACCAACCCACACATCCGACCAAAAATAAGTCTGTTTCCCATCTCCCACCACTCGACAGACATGATTACTAAACCACGACTCCCTCCGCAAGGCAGCAATAACACGCCACCAAGCCGAGGCAGCCCTACCATCGTCCAATACCCAACCGCCCTCCTCTCCGTACCTTGCCGTCAACACCATATACCACAAACTGTTCTTATCTGTCAACAACCGCCAACACCACTTATCTAATAGTGCATTATTAAATTCTCTAATTCTCCTTACCCCCAAACCACCAACCTCCTTTTTCAAACAAACAGTATTCCAGTCCACCCAAGTTATCTTCTTATGGTTGTCATTCCCTCCCAAAAAAAAACAATTTAAAATAGATTCAATAGAAGAGACGATACCTGATGGAGCCTTGAAGAAAGAAAGAGCATAAACAGACATAGATGACAGGACAGACTTCAGCAGAACCAGGCGACCACCGAAAGACAAATGGTTTTAATTTTAAGATAAAACTTAGATATATTTTCTATTTTGACTTAAATATATAATAGTATGTACTCGTAAACTTAACTCAGTTGGTGTGAATAATGCATAATATATGTAAGGTTTGGGGTTTAAACTCTGACGACAAAAAAATATATATAATAGTCTCTGCAGATTTCAGTCCTTGCAAATAAATAATTCTTTTTGTAGTCCATGGTGTTTATTTTAGTCTTCGTAAAATCTATTTATATTCAAATTGGTCTTTATGAAATTCATTGTAGTTCTTATTTAAGTGGGCTAATTTAGCTTCTTAAAAAAAAATCACTTTAGTTCTTATTTTGAGAGACTAAAATCAAATATTCTACATATATTACAAGGATAAAAATCCAATATAAATCAATTTTACAATGATTAAAATAAAATAACAAGGACCAAAAGTAAAAAAATTAGATATTTGCATGAACTAAAACAAAACAAAAATATTTTTAAAGAGACTAAAACCAAAATACTTGATATTTCCAATATTAAATTTTTACATTTAGTTTCTTATCTTGTACCCTAAAGCAAAGTTAGCAAAACTCAATAATAAAACAAATTTAAAAAAATCCATAAAAAAAATATAAAAAAATTAAAAAATGTTCCATGTAGAATTGGACAGTGAACCAATTATGCAAAGTGTCGTGTAAGTTGATTTGAAGTTCCATTCAACACCTTATTTTGAAAGTTTTATTCTGGTGCTTTATTAAAATTGTGTTTGGCCCTACTTCTCCTTAGAAGTGGAAGATAAGTAGAAAATAAGGAGGGCCAAACATGCTCTATTTAATTTCAAGTGACTTAAAATAGTGGAATTTTTTTTTTTCAAAATAAAGTGGGTGTAACTTGCTAATTTACTCTATAATATTTTTATGTGAGTGTAAATTAACAACCTCCTTTAAATTAAGAGCAACACTAAAAACACTCAAGAAAATGCATATAAATTTTATCCTTAATTTATTTTACACGATTATTAATGTTTAATCACTCATGTTATTTTTTATTTTTTGAAAGAATCACTCATGTTATTGATTTAGGGTTACTTGGGCTTGGACTGTTAAAATTAATGTTGATAAAAGTTTCCTTGAAAATCCAGCTAATATTGGCTTTGGTGGTTTATTCAAGAATCAACATAGTGAGTAGATGTATTATGAATATGAATCGGGTTATTGGTATCTATGGTATGATGTGATTGAATTATTCAAGAATCACTAAGTCATATTCATTGAAGAAATGAAGGAACCTATTAAGGGTGTCCATGAGCAGATTCACTAAGTCATATTCATTGAATATCCAATGACTTTAGTCACCATGGGATTTTTCTTCTGAACATTTGTGGCAGGGACAAACTAAAAGTGGGAGTTTTTTTTGACAACAACCAAATCAACTCATTTCATTAATAACAAGATCATTAATACAAAAAGGTAGGAAATCAAAAAATTGGAAACTAGCCCAAGAAATGGCCGCCCTTGCAAAAAAATGAATAACCATATTCGTTTGTCGCCGAATAAACTAAAAGTGGGAGTTAAAAAAAAAGGTTTGTTCTCAAATAAGGAAAAATATGTGAACACATCTAGGATTAAATTTCATATTCTCTTGGATATGAGAGTTACTAAACGTAAATACTCATGGTGCTGGGAGAGACGGGGCAAAGAATATTATAGAAGATTAAGTCCTAAATTGAAATGAGGCAAAATGTCTCTCGTGGAGGAGGACTAGATTAACAACAAGTTATTTTGAACTAGTGTAAAAATAAATGTCTACATTCTTCTTCTATTATTCTCTTTATTTTGTTGTGCTCGTTATGTTTTAACTTCTAACTCTAACAAATCACTTTAAATAGAAGTGGAAAGCTTTGATAATGAACACATTTTTAACTTAAAGTAAATTATTACTCCGATTTTTATTATAATAAACAATTGATTTTTTAGATTCATTGTGTAACTAATGTATCTAGTCTATATTTATAACAAGATACATCAATTAATCAATAAAACTAAAAAGTCAATTGTTTCTTATAATAAGGACCGTATGGAGCATTAAAATGGTCAGCAAAATTTAAACCCTATTTCTCATGTTTTTGATTCCTTCATGAGCATGGTTTGCGGATTGCTGAGATGGATATGGTTGTCTCTGAAGGTGGGAAAAACACAAGAAGGGGGGGTTGAATTGTGTTTTTAAAAACGTTTCTTTCTTACGAAAAATAGGACTGTTCTCAGGATTCAGAGTCTGATGGAGTTCAGACTCTAATCAGAGTTCAGAGTCTCAGCAGCGGAATAAAGATCAGATGCAAGAAAGAAAGAAGACACAAACAATTTTATACAGGTTCCTTCC
>Ga0209282_1002122_pt1 | contig 11295 bp, 10 predicted proteins | sample Mtrugardesep15_FD_187529 | JGI IMG/M metagenome (GOLD analysis project Ga0209282, IMG submission 187529) | Root nodule microbial communities of legume samples collected from California, USA - M. trunc garden sep15 (SPAdes) (version 2) | ecosystem: Host-associated > Plants > Roots > Nodule...
AGAAACACAATGCTTGAATCTTCATCTGCTGAAGCACAAGTTCAAAAATCTGCCAGTACTTAATTTTCTCCCAAACAGATTTTGTAACCTCACATTTGAACATAAGGGGGATAGTTGTTACAACGAGCACACATGGATAGACAAAGGACACCTTTATTGGGAAATTGGTGTTTCGTTAGAAGCACATTGGGGCCTAGCCTCCAAAGGAAGATTTTGATTTTAGGACGTAACTTAAGATTCCACCGGAAATTCCAGTCTCCTGGCATTGTTAAAGCTGTCGAGACAGTGAAGTGCTCCATGTAGAGATTATATGCTGTTTTTACTGTGTAGATTCCAAATGTGTTGATCAGTGGCTGTGTATTGGAGAGAGGGATTCTTGAGATGCTTATAATACCATGCTCATTGAATATTGCTGACTGCATGTTTAGGTTCCAACTTCTAGTGTTTTCATTGATGAGGTCGTTTACTGTTAAGGCTGCAAACCTGTCCTGTGCACCAGGCCTGTGATTTGCTTGGTTGAGAATCTAAGGCTCTTACCATACATTGATGTGTGATCCATTTCCAGTTCTCCGCCGATAACCTTACCTTAGGAGATCTTGAACATGCTAAAGCATGAATGTAAACATAAATTGTAATTCTGAGGGAAAAATAAATGAAAATTCATAAACTATCAATTAAGATTAGAATACCAACTAATTTGTATGTATGTATCACAAGCTTTATTGTAAAATCTTGAAACTAATTTCCCAGTTTATTATTCTTTATCAACTTCATTTTTTTCCTTGTGTTTCTATTTTCCCTATACTTGCTAATACTATTTTGACATTTTCTAATAGAGTTTTCTATTACGACTATCAGGAAAGAGAGGTTAATACTTAGAGCACAACTCGTCTTCAATAGAAATGTCATAACGCGTATATGGATTGCCTTAACTCAACCTTTATTTGGTATATTTCAGGTAGCAGGATGAACACAAGTTTGTGGTGATATCTTATCATATGCTGTTACTCTAAGAGGAGAGCTAAGGGAGAGGAGCATCTCATGTAGCTTCCCTTTCTCAGCCAGAGAGAATCAATTGTGTTATTTAAAGCATTTTTGGAAGAAGAGACATTGAAAATTAGATATTATTTTAAAACGTTTTTGTTATTAGTATGATAACTAGAAACACTCCTTATAAACTAACTAATTATTGATATTTGATAATCTTTTGGTAGTCACTCATCCACTGTAACATTAACGATCTTTGGCAAATTTGAATAGGTCATTTCAACTCTGCACAAGTGAGATATGTCTTGCATCATGCACAATGTTGTTTTCATCATTGGATCAACAAGTTTCGCCATTGAATCAAATTAAATTTGATGATATTTATTATCCATTGGTGGAAAACAAACTTGAGCATGGTGCTAGACTCGTTTACTTGTGCATATTATACAAAGTCATTTGAAAAATGTCACTAAATTATGCGAAAATGTTGCTTATTGGTTTTGCGAAGATTTCAATAAATATAGTATAAGGTCTATGCTGTTTTAAATTAAGTATGAAGTCCATGTTGTTAAAGGGTTTTAGTAGCATTTTAACATATAAAAGATAACATGAATTTTCTACTAATTTTTTCCGTATGTAACATATTTTTACTTCTGTGACATTTTAAAAATGATACTTGTATATATTTTGGTAAAAATGATACTTATATATATATTTTGGTAAAAAGTTTCTCATACTTTCTGTACCTTTTAAAAAATGTTATTTTATATTTTTGTAACATTTTTCTTATCCTTTTTACAAGATTCAAGTATACATTCTTTGTAACATTTCTTTAAACCTTTTTATAACATTCAAATGATGTTGCTGTTCCACTTTGCATATTGTTTTTGCCAATTTTGTAACAAATATTGCCATGTTCGCATTCATCATACCATTCTTGAAATTCCAATAAACTTCACCCTTCCCCAGAGATATTTCCCACATAATTAAAAGAGTGTTTGAAAAGAAAGATATAAAGGCATTACAAAGTTTCTTGACTCAAATCTTTTGCTACAAACTACGTTCAAAAGAATTCCAATGGATAGGAACATACATCAAAAGCAACAAAAAACAGAATATCAAGAAGAAAAGAAGGAAAAAAGATAACTTGGATATCAATTCCTAATAACCTTAAGGTGTCTACAGTTTTCAGACCTAGAAAAAAAAATGAGAAGCCAATTTTTCTACCGGTGTGACGAATGCTAATCTGTGTGCAAAGTCACCTACAATATACTTAAAAAATGTTTTCACTGTAAACTTCATGCACAACATCGCCAACCTAAAAAATTTGTCTAAAATGTTTTCACTAAAATATACATGATGTATCATAATTTATTTTCCAAAAAAATAATAATGATAATTAGGTTATGAGAAGCTGTTAACACATCTATTTTGGCTGTGCTCTATTACATGGTTGGAAGCCTACTATATACAGAAAAGAAACAGATTTCATGCAGTCACTGATTTAAAAATCTCGAATGTTCAATCTGATTGCACAACTTATATTCCGGTTTTGTGAAGTTGAAATTGTAAGCTGTCCAATCTGATTGATTGCACAACTTAAATTCAGGTTCGGTGAAGTTGAAATTATTAGCCGTCCAATTGCCGATTTGATTGATTGCACATATATATTCAGATTTGGCGAAGTTGAAATTGTAAGCCGTCCAATTTCATTTTAACGGCCAAGATTATCTGATTGGGTGCAACTGCATGCTTCTATAACTTTAAGAATCTTGACTCCCTAGTATACCAGCAAAAGTAAGGTTGCTGATTGTTTGTTTATCAGTCTGATATTCATTTAGAGGGGCCTTCAAACTGATCTCTAAGAAGCTCGTACTTCTTAAGCTCAGCCATAGAGAGGGAAGGCTGAAGTTCTTCCAAGACCTGAAAATTATAGGAAATGTCAATAACACAATTACATACTAGAAAACTCTTGGGATGGAGAAGTTACTCTTGTGTTGGAGTTGGATCAGTGGGCAACCTAAATTATCAGTAAAATATACAATCTGCAAATTACCTGGACAAAATCATCGTATTCAACAACAATAGAATCTGCTTCATTATCTGGGTTGGAGGACTCCGGCTCTGCATTCAAAACCTAGAACAAAACAACGACGTCAACTACCATCTCTCTAATTCACACAATGACAGATACACAGATACAGGCTACTATTTCCTCTATAAAGTGATAGTCCACTATCATCTCAAATGCAATAAAAGGCCTAATATCAAAGAAAACATATACAAAGTAATCACCAGATCCAGTGATCTTAGCTGGACTTACCCTGCGCTTTGCAGCGAGGAACCAAGCATCTGCACATAAGGCATACATGTCTGCACCGGTGAAGTTTGGTGGACATTTTGTTGCAATAGTGTAAAGTGAAACATCTTCGTGTAATTTGAACTTTCTAGTAAGAGCTTTCAATACCCTGATAGAGATGTGCACAATACCATGCTATCATCAATAGATACTCCTTGACAGAAAGGGAACTGGAAAAGCAAACAGCTTACCGCTCTCTGTAAGATGCATCAGAGACAACTCCAACATATAACAGTTTATCAAAACGACCAGGGCGAAGAAGGGCTGGGTCTATCAAATCTGGTCTATTACTTGCACCTATAATAAATAGATCCTATTAAGCCACCAATAAAGACAACACTTGTTAGAAGCAACATAGGATAATATATCTTACTAAAACGAAAACAATTTTTTTTTTTGAAGCAGATAAAAAAACCTGTGTTGAATCACTTAAGCCATCAATTTCTGCAAGCATCTAATAAGGGAAATATATTTTACATTAGGAAGTCCAAAGAAAAGGTCTAAAACATCATGGTCTTACACAAAAAAGAAAATCACCTGCGAAACCACTCTGTCCATAACACCCCCAGAATCTCCGGAAGCTCCCCGAGCTGGTGCAAGAGAATCAAGCTCGTCAAAGAAGATGACACATGGACGTGCTGATCTGGCCTGTGAATTAAAGTTGACTTTATCAAAATCTGTTCCTTAAACTTTTTAGTTCACAGAAAATAGACAGACATGCAGAAACATTCAATGAATTTAAAAAAATATTTAGATCAAAATAAACAAAATATTATTATACCTTCTGAAAAATGTCTCGAACATTCTTCTCAGACTCTCCTATGTACATATTGATCAGTTCAGGACCTTTCACACTAAGAAAATTTAAGGAACATTCTGTAGCAACAGCTTTTGCTAATAATGTCTGACAATAAATAAATAAAAAGAAAATGAGACAAGAAAACTTCTGTAAGTAAAGAGTAAGAAATCTGAGGTAGAAGATTGTCATTTAAAGGTACTATACAACTTACTTTGCCAGTTCCAGGGGGGCCATACAAAAGAACACCAGACCGCTTGCGTAAACCAGATGCAAACAGATCTTTATGCAAGAGAGGCAACTAAAATACGAAATACGGAATGAATCAGTTATTCAGGAATCACAGAAAATAAACAGTATCTCCAGGCTAGCATATGATTGAGTTAGATAAACATTAAAATTTAGAAAAACTAAGACTGGAGATTATTCTAAAAACAAAAGTGATATGATAAACTAGAATAATCCATGATTGTCTTGATAATATAGCAGAAACATCCCATTCTATTTCTTTTTAGCAGAAATTAGTAATGACAGCTTCCATGTTGAACTTTAGGAGTGAAGTAAATTCAAATTTCAATCTTGACTCTCCAAAAACACTTTCTTTCTTATTTTATTTGCACTCTTTTATACACTAAAATGTAATTCAACTTGGTCAGCTTATGAAATGTGACAATCTAATATATCTTATGAAATGTTGGCCATGTAAACATAATCACAAATTCCTTTTTACTATATCCATTAATTGATGTAAAGGGTACTGTTTTCTGCTATAGTGAGCACAATTTCGACTTTAGGAGTGAAGTAAATTCAAAGTTCAATCTTGACTCTCCAAAAACACTTTCTTTCTTATTTTATTTGCACTCTTTTATACACTAAAATGTAATTCAACTTGGTCAGCTTATGAAATGTGACGATCTAATATATCTTATGAAATGTTGGCCATGTAAACATAATCACAAATTCCTTTTTACTATATCCATTAATTGATGTAAAGGGTACTGTTTTCTGCTATAGTGAGCACAATTTCGAATAAAAGTGTGAAGTTGCACTTCCAGATCAGGGGAGAAAAGTGACAGCCGGTAAAGTTATGCCATACAAGAAGCCCACCTGAACAGTATCCAGGATTGATTTTTTGACATCTTCAAGACCGCCAACATCTTCCCATTTTACATTCGGAACCTGCATAAAAATCCATACTTAAGAAAACCATGCATCGAAGAACTTTTTCTCCCATACGACATGTTACATGCTAATGTGTACACTTTTCAACAATAAAAGAATGGTATATTATCTTGATTTTAAACACTATTCAATACAAATGAGAAAAGTTTAACAAAATCCTGTTTGCTTAATTTACCTTTGGAGTACCCAATGCTGACGCATTTCTTTTCTTTGATCGTTCCAAAGCATTCACCAAGTCTTCTTTCTCAGGTTTCCGAGCTGAAATTTCTGAATCATTGTTGTCCTCCGTCGCCTTGGAAATAAGAGAACTATCTGCGTCTTCGAGTTTAGCTTTGTCTACTTCAGCATTGCTCCCGGGAAATAAGTTGGCACCAGCATCCGCAATTAAAGCACACATATCCCTGGGCATGAAACCAGATGTCTGTCCAACTATTTCTTTTACATAGCCCTCTAAATCAGTCTGCAAGAAGCATAATGCAATTGTTTAAAGTCAACAACAGAAGGTATAGACACAAGAGGAGGTTCCATTCCACACTTACATTAGAGTGGAGTCCATAAACATTTTGCAGTGAATGCAATAGCATTTCAGCCCTTTGCTCTTCTGTCAAAGGCCCCATCTTTATTTCGTGGCTAAAGCAGCGTCTGATGCTTGAAGGCAGACCCTCTGAACTGTCAGCAGCGGCAATCAACAGGACCTGATGCCCGCTTATCTTTTCAGAATTCTTCTCTACCTACACCAGCATGCTGTAGTAGTAAATACCTTTGCAATTATAGTTAAAAAACAAAAGGAAAACATGACTGCTGAAATTTTTCCAATCTTGATTTTGATTTACCACTTGATAGGCCTAATGAAAAGGATATATTTGACATATATATGGATTTGTATATATGCAATAAAACAAGAACATTATTAAAGTATAATGCATGTCACTTGATAGAAACAGTCAACTATTATGAAATAGTCAAGTTTGGAAAGACAGAAAAATAGCTATCTTTAGATGCTTGCATCTCCAGCAGAGAAATTTCCCCAATTTATTAGAGTTCCCAGTAGCTAATTCCTTTTCATTAACTTTTCTTTACTATAATAGAAATTGCTATTATTGCTTAATATATTATCTTACCTGTCGGCTTCTTTTAATGTTCAATTGTTTTATTTCTTTATTTGATTTACAATACAGTGAGATATACCATTTGTGATATCCAAAACAAAGAGTGATTAAAAATGTTATAGTTCAAACGATGGTGATAGCAATAGAAGGTTACAACTACGTTAAATCTTACAAATTCACCATTTGATTTCACCAGGGAGTTACTATCACCATGTTCACCAACTGGCTCAGTGAATCTCCTAATAACTGATGCAACTTCAGATGTATTTCCTCTTTGATCATTTTGTGAAACTTCAGGTGATTGCGAATCTCGAAAAACCTCAAAATGACGAAGTAGAAGTATTGTTGGCGAGTATCTGTAACAATATAATCCCATATGAGCATACTAGATGTTTGGACAGAAAAACATATCCAAAACATTGAACATTTAAATTTCTCAGAGCCTAACACAATCAAGTGAAAAACTGAGGAAGGTGGATGAATCTAAGTGCAGAGAAGAACTACTGAGGAGAAAAAAGGTGGATAAATTAATGAAATATATGTTCCTGTCCTGATAGCTAAGTATGCACGCTGACTCGTGCTGAAATAATTTTTTTGCAGGAACAAAGTTCTCGGTATAATGTGTGTTCTTACTTCTTATCATTCCCAGTATTCTAAATGTTACCTTTGAGCAGCCTTGAAAGCTTGAGCTAGAGCAACAGATGTTCTATCGGAGCCCATTAGATCATGACAGTTATATTCCACCACATGCAGGCCCAGTCGGCGAGCAACATATCTAACAACAGTCCTTTTCCCACAACCTGCGTAATTATATTCAGGAAATATGCACAATCAATGCCAATCCAAATACACCATTTATTTGACATTTTCGAGCCACGAATACATATTTTAAATAAACTGCAACAACAACAGCAACTACGGATACCTAGTGGTGATCCATTATGAAGAATGTGAAGAAAAAATAAATAAACACTGATTCTATTAGAAAACAAAGCCAGGCAATATAGAACACACCTTCCAAGCCATACAATAACACTGAAACTCTAAACTTGGAAGAGAGCGCAGATGGACATAAAGTCGGTGCGAGTATTGAAGCCAAGATCTTCACTGTGTCTCTTTGCAAAGGTACAGGCCCTTCTGGTCCAGTAGTTAACAAATCTGGAGGAAGGGCAGATGGGGAACTCCCTACTAACACCAAAGCAGTTAAGGTTTTATTGACACGAAAAACTGGTTCATCTGATGGTTCCATAGCAATGACCTGAAGATATAAGTTACACTCTGACAAAGAACCTGATACAGTTTCTTGAGGTTTAAAAATATGAGAGAGAAGAGGTAAACATACCTTAAAACAGATAATGTTTTCGTTCTTTTGTGTTTTTTGGTTACAAGGAATGCAAATTGTGGAATTACAGTTCCAACTAATGCTAATTCCAAAAACATCCCCGCTTGACAAATATCTGTCAACTTCAAAGTACTTCTGCAATGCCAAGTCAATCATGTCTTGACGTTCTTTGGATTCAACTTCTGAAATTGGTTTAATGGAATCAAGGATGCCACATTCCGGTATCTTCACAAAAGCAACCCTCAGAAGGGAGGCAAATCTGGGAGGTTGAGCGAGAGGCTTTAACTCTATATTAATGACAGAATCCTCGATGCTTTTAGCTGCATCCTCATCACCCACTTGACATTGAGGTTTGAAATAAGACGACAAAGCATCTTGGCCGTTGTGGATAATGGATTTCAAACATGAAATGTGCAAGTTAAGATTAAAGGCCAAAAGAGGAGACAAATAAGCAATTTCACCATTTAACAAGGGGCCATTGAGAGGGAAATCACAAGAAGGAAAAACAAGCATTATTCTAGAAGAAGCGGGTGGTGAGTGATCTATATCAAGGGTAGTGGTGTTGCTGCTCGGAGGGTCAAGAGCAATGGCCACTGCAACCCTCTGTGTGTTCATTTCAGCATTCTTGACCAGAACCTGAGAAAATTCAAAATCAATACATTTTAACAAAAACTCGAGCAACTCATCATTTTGCACTAAAAAATCATACGTGTCTGCAAAATTCGTGTCCAAATTTACGAAATAACAAATTAGTCCTTAAAATTGAAGAACATCAATCAATTAATTATGATAAACCTATATCATAAACTAAAGATAAATGAAAGCATTAAACAAATTTATGGAAACACACTCCCACTAACTATGCCTTAAACAATGCATCAACTTAGTCTTTCTGATATGTTAAAGTCCTATTTGGATAAACAACTTAATTAACCTTTTATAGCTTAAGTGCTTGTCATATATAGTCTTTCTGATATGTTAAAGTCCTATTTGGATAAACAACTTAATTAACCTCTTATAGCATAAGTGCTTTTCATATATAAAGCCTGTTTGGATTGGCTTATTTTTTAGCTTATGCAAATAAATAAGCTTTTATCTATTATTCATAAGTTTGTCAAGGTAGTTTATGAAAAAACAACTTATGAAGATACAACTTTCGTTAGTGATTGAGAACTTATGAACTAACATAAAAGCTTATTTATTTGCATAAGTTATTTTTCATAAGCTCAAAAATAAGTCAATCCAAACGTGCCCATAAATTCAAACTATTTTTATATAAGTTGCAAGTTGTTTTCCTAAGCTCTACAAACAGTCTCACAAATATTTATCCCGCTGAGTCTAAACGATGAAAGACTGAATTTTGATACCAAATTATTCAATCACTACAATTTTGATGACTAAAATGGTGATTGACTAGTGTAACAAAAATTGAGAATTTAGAAAAGAGGGTGTTATTGGAATGAATTACCGGTGAACCAGAAGTGATGGAGAGTGTTTTGAGAAGAGAAGTGGAGAGAGCAATGAGTGCAGAGTGATCAAAAGAAGGAAAATTGTTGGAGAACCGAAGAATTCCAACTGGTAAATTGAAGTTAGGGAATTCATTCTCATTGATTGAAGAATTTGAAGATTTCAATACGGAATTGATTGCAGATTTGGTGGAACATAGAATTAGAGGTTTTCTTCTTCTCTCCACCATTTTCTTCACCTGTTCCTTTTTCAGAGAGGAAGAAGATAGAAATGGCGGATACATTCATCCAACGGTGAATATGGCTTTCTCTTCAACGATGAGTTTAAAGCCGTTGGATCGAAATTAAAACATGTTTTTCATAAATTCTAGACTTTTTTTTTAACCTCTAGACCTTAATGACCAACGATGTCACCAACCTTTAATATGAGATCTAACATTTTAATATGGAATATATAAAAAATGCTAAATTAATAAACAAATCAATCAATCAATCCATCTAATTTCAGAAGAAGAAAAAAATCAATCAATCCAAAAATTAAATTGTATGCACACCATGAATTGATTTGAAAAAATGTAGAGAGATAAACCAAAGAGAAAATAGAAGATACATCGCCAATGTAAAATAGTTGTATGTTGACATCTAATCAGTATCCTATATTCCCCAAATTTTAGAGATATTGTAAAAATTAGTTGTATAACATACTACATTGACAATGCATGCCCATTAAACGTAGCAAAAAAAATAAAAAAACATGCCCATGAAACTCTGGATCAAAGTCCATGCAAGATAAACATTTAAACAAAATTATTTTCTATTCTTTCGCATGTTATACTAATGAAATTTAGGCAAAATCCTTATGAAATTAGAGTCATCCTCAATAGCAGTACTAATATCCAATTTTCTCTCTACACTAGAGAGAGTCTTCCTTGTCAGTTATCAGTCTCATCTCTCAAAAATGGGGCAAGTTTAGATCTAACGGCATAAGAGTTGAATTAATCACAAGAGTCTTCAAATCTTTATTAACAAAGTGTTAAATTGCTGGTAATGAATTGAATTGAAAGCAAACCAGAAACATTAATCACTTATTATGGGGACATGATTTACAATTGTATTTAATTGATGAATGTTATTGGGTGGATAAGATCGATGAGCATTAGAAAAACCAGCTCCATCACTAAGGCAGCATGCCTTGTATTGTGTTGGAGCTTGAGAACCCACACTCCCAACAGACTAAATACTGTGAACGTCCTTTTTCAGATGACAGTGAAAACTTGTGAAATTTTCATCCAAAGAAATCACGTCCTATTGATCAAGAGACTTCTATAAAGGAGAGAGCTTGAACTTCAAATCAATGACCTTGATAAGGGCATCTCCCTTCAACATGATGAGGCAACCATATAGATGGTTTTTACAACCTTATAATTCACCTGACATTCTTTAGAATTTTCAATATCCACCTCGTCTCCCTTCATGCATGGGCGCACGAGTTGATCATTGAAAATATGACAAACGATTTTGACATTGAAGAGTATGAGTAACCATCAAAGGAGGTTGAGAATGAGACAATAACTAGTCTAACAAAACTCCATGGGAAATAGTAGCAGCCATGGAGACGCTGCAAACTCAAATCTAAACCCTCTCAATCACAGCAGCGAATAAAAAATCCAATCATTAATCAAACAATATTCCTGCAAGAATCACAATCCAATCCAAATGGTAAAAACCAAGAGGATCGGTTGCAACTAGATGTTGTGTTTGAACATGCATGGTATATCATTTTTTTAAGTAAACTTTGAAATAGAAAAATCCAAAATAACTAAGGAATGCTTTTAGGTAAACCACAAACAGGCTATAGAATGTAATAAGGTACATTGCGGCCTTCAAAAAAGGTTCCCCAATAGTTGCATAAAAATACTAATCTTGATTGTTGGCCCAAATTTCTAAGAAATGTTTTGCCTCAAAACAAAATATAGATTGTAGACATTGTACATAGAAGTCAGAACAGAAAGAAACTGCTCAAATGTATGTAGCAGAACACCTAGTATTTAAAT
>Ga0209282_1002125_pt1 | contig 11290 bp, 6 predicted proteins | sample Mtrugardesep15_FD_187529 | JGI IMG/M metagenome (GOLD analysis project Ga0209282, IMG submission 187529) | Root nodule microbial communities of legume samples collected from California, USA - M. trunc garden sep15 (SPAdes) (version 2) | ecosystem: Host-associated > Plants > Roots > Nodule...
TTCAAAATCCAAAATTTCTTGAATTTTTTTTTCTGAAAATGGCCTATAAAGGGTGTTTTTCGGAAAATAAATTTTTTACGAGGGTGCAAATCAAACCGAAAATTTTATAGAGATGAAAACCGGAAATAGCATATATTACAGGGATGAAAAACACTATTAACCCTAATTTAAACGACTAGTCCATAATAATAATAATAATAGAAGCTATCCTATATTCAAATTGATACTTAAATACGCAATGGTATAAAAGTTTATAAACATACTTTAGGATAGAAAGTTATTTAGAATAGTGCTCATGCATATTTTTATTTTATTCTATAATTAATAAAAAAATAATCCTTGAGATTATATATTATTTTTCTAATAAATGAAATATTAGATTACTGCGAAACTCTTGAATATTTTTCCCATAATTCTGAACGTATTACGTTGACAATTTCATGTTTTTCATGCAATTGTAAATTTAACATTATGAATAAAATATTAGCTACTTCTTCACGGATATTTAAATATTATTCATCACAGACAAGAATAAACATAAAAGGCAAACGTACGATAAAAATAACAATGAAAATTATAGTACTTTCCTTAAAAAAAATGAAAATTATAGTACTTTTGCGATCCTTCATAGATGTATACTTATTAAATTCTTTTTGTTGCAAGAACTATATACGAAATTTGAAAAATCTTTCGTGCAATTTTTTAAGGATGAATCAATGTTAAATTCGTCAGAAATTCATTAAAAAAATTGTAATCTTTTAAGCAATCGTTCATAAATGCACTAGTTTTGAATTCTTCATGAATTCTTTAAGAAAATTTTGTTTGTGCAATCCTTAAGAGATGCATTAGTATTGAATCTTTAGGAGTTCATAGAAAATAAAGTTTATTTATTTCTTTTTAAGCAACACTTCAGGAATTAATGAATGTTGAATTAAAATAAATAAACACTATATAATTTGCATAACAATTATGTTTATCTATAAGGCTCTGATTCAATTTGATGGAATTGTAACAGGAGCCTATAATCATCGATACAAAAGTACAACTTATTTTTTTTATATATTACTATAGATTGAGAAGATTCATATACCTTCTTAGTTGATTAAAACGCGCTGATAACATATTATAAAAATAAGTAAATAAAAACAATAATAGATAGAAGGAGAGGAAGAGATACCAGAGAGAAATATTATTATTCTCTGATGTACTTCATAATGCTACAAATGAGTTCTATTTACAGGAAAATAGGGTAGCTTATGAACTAGACCCAATAATCTAGTAGTATGATCCATCATTATCCACTTATAATATTCATAACAGAAATATTTTATCATAACTTTTAATCACTTTACCTTTTCTTAAAATATATATTTGTATGTATGTACGGAAAATGTTTAAAATTTAATAACCATGCATTTATATTTGTTGTATACAAATAAAATCTATATACTACATCCCATGACTATTATAAACAAAAATTCACTTTTTAAACGACACACATCATTTATTGAATGAACTTAAAAAATTAACATTTGTTTATAATAGTGATCAAAGGGAGTGTAAGATAACTGTATTTTTAAAATTCAAACAAGTAATCATTAAAACGACAAATAATTACTAAAATTCATATAAGTGGAGATGTTGAAATTCGAATTCCGATCACGAAATCTAACTTAACAATTTTGATATTTTATCGTTGAAATATGATTTGTATACATTTAATTGTATTATATTGACACAAGATATAAACAAAGTGACCATCCCAAAGAAGGTAGGACAAAATAGTTTGGAATGAAACAAAACACTTTAAATGAGATGTGGTGATAGACCAACGCCAACCTTAAGAACCTATTCCCTCCGTCCTAAAATGTAAGTAAAAATAAATCAACATAAATTGATAAGTTAATATATTTAATATAAATTTTAAACAAAATACATTAAATTTTAGTAATCAATTTTAACTTATATCTTAGGATGCACGGAATACTATATAAACAACTTGATTAGATAAAAGTGTACTAGTATGTGAGAAGGCCAAAGTCCAAACGATAAGGGCGGGTTTGTAAGGGAAATTACCGCGCACGCCAAATCTTTTTTGTCTCTTGTCTGCTTCATCACTATTTCCATCTCATCTATGTTAGCCGTTAACTCTTTCACTTTGTTTATCACAACCTTCCCATTTTTCATGTCTCTTTCACACTTTAATTAATTCATTCAATTCAATTAATATTCGATTCAAAGCCCTAATTATTATACTAATTACAATAAACTAATCCACCACCACCCTACCATAACCCATTGACCTTTCTCCTCTTTGATATTTTATTCGCCTTGGTTCTTACGTTTTCCTTCATTTTCCACCCTTTTTCCATTTTCATTCCATTCATTCCTCTCTATTATTATTATTCTACATTCACACTATGTTTCTTCATTCCTAATGATGGATTCTCCCTCCTTCTCCTCTTCTTCCTCTGACTTCGCTTCCGCCAATCAGGTATCCCAATCCCAAGTACTAATCATTTTTACTCTTTTTCTCTGTTTGGGTACCCTTTTTTTCTTTTCCTAGAATGAAAAATGTTAGTAAAGTTAGTACTTTTATGTGGAAATTTAGTTAATGCTTTTCCTTCTTATCGCTTCACTGCATGTATCATTCTTATACTTTATATGGAAAAATACAATCAATTTTGGTGATCATTTTATTTTAAACAGATTTTTATTCATTTGGGGTCACCCAATTTCTCTTGAATAGCAAAAATGTTATCTTTTTGCATTTTTGTTATTGACTTTGTTTGACCCGGTTTGTTGAAGAGTCGAAATGGAAGTCAAAGTTTCTAATTTTGGTTGTTTTGTTTGGTGATAGAGTGCATCCCGGAGTAGGAGAAGTGGCGGCGGAAGCAGTGAAATGGTGGTGGCGGCAGAACAATCGCGGCGGTGGCATGATGTTTTCTGGTTAGGAATATTTGTGATTCATTTGATTGCTCTGGGATTCCTTTTGGGGGTTCTTGGTCTCAACAGGTTTGAGAAAGAGAATAGACTGAACATTGATAAGTACACTCCTGGTCTTACTGGGAATCATGCCGGGTTAACCGAAACTTATTGGCCGCTTTATGCGGCTGCTGGTGGAATTGGGACTGTTCTTGGATGGACTTGGTTGTTGTTATTGGGTTCCCAGGCTACTCAAATGATGAAAGTTTCTGTTCACATCCTCACCACTTATCTGGCTGTCATAAGTGTTTTGTGTTTCTGGACTAACCAGATTTTCTGGGGGGTTGCTTTCGCTGTTGGAGCTGCTCTTCAGTTCTTGTATGTTATATCCGTCATAGACAGGTATTGCCTTGAAATCATATGTTTGTGTTGAATTGCAGTTGCTTTTTCTATTACGCAGTTATTTCATTAAGTGATGGGCCCTGAATGTTTTAGTGTGAATAATATTATTTGGTTGGTGTGTTGATTAAATATCCCAATGATTCATCATTTCCATGTTCTTTTAAAACACAAGATCTTTATTTTTCATAGTTAGCCAATAAATTTTAGATTGCAATGTTTGGATTGGCGGCAAGATTGATAGAATCATGGCGGCAAGTCATTTGATTTTAATAAAGCCACACTTTGGAGCTTCACAAAATCATGGTGTCACTGTGATTTTCCCAAGTTAACGGCGTGACCACAATTTTGCCAAATTGACCGCTAATCCAAACATGTATAAAAGTCAATAATGTACCTCTTGATATCCGTTTAGTTTAATACAAGATGATGAAGCGGGGTTCCCTATGTATACTGCATCAAAGTCCTAAGGTGTAATGTATATATTTTATGACAACGTCACAGGTTCACATTTGTGAGTCACAGTTATAAATGCCGTAGTTCAAATATATATTCTTTCGTTTTTAACCTCTCAAATCCTTGAAGTTTTAATAGTCTTCTGTCCATGGAAATGCAAATAAACAGCCGTTAGTTCAGTTTGTTAAGGTTTTTTTTCCCGCTCAATGCATACTTTCTCATGTATTGTAGTTTGTACATGAATGTCGTAGGTACCTAATTTTGTAGCTTGGTTTCTTGAGCCGTTTTTTTCTTTTCTTTTCGAGTCTAAGATGGTTCCAATCCTCATGGCTTCTTTTCTTGTCCAGACTTCCATTTACGATGCTGGTTCTGCAAAAAGCTGTAAAGATGGTTTGGAATCTTCCTGAGGTCATGAGAGTGTCGTATGCATTCATGTTTGCTGTGCTTTTATGGATGGCCTTATGGTCATTTGGAGCAGCAGGTGTTGTGGCTTCAAACTTGAGTGATGGGGGACGCTGGTGGCTTCTTGTGGTGAGGTGGCAAGTTTTGCTCTTCATTCTGTATGTTCTTATTTGGACCGGTTATGGAAGTAGATTGATTATTTGAGCTTTCCTCATCTGATGACACTGTTATTACGTTTCATGCTTACAGGTTTTCTCTGTAAGCCTATTTTGGACAGGTGCAGTGCTCTGTAACACTGTGCATGTTATAGTGTCTGGGATGGTGTTTCTTGTTCTTCTTCATGGTGGTAGAGAGGCAACTTCAATTCCTGCTAACTCCTTAATGAAATCTTTGCAGTATGCTTTAACAACATCTTTTGGTAGCATTTGTTATGGCTCATTATTCACTGCGGCTATCAGGACACTGCGATGGGAGGTAATAAATCATTTATTTTGTGACAAATTCAAGTCATTTTTTTGTATGTGTAGAGACTTTTCTGTTTCTTTTCTTTTATCAGCATATTCGTTTTTCTTTCAGATACGTGGACTTCGGTCAAAGATTGGCAACAATGAGTGTTTGCTTTGCTGTGTTGATTTCCTCTTTCATCTTGTGGAGACTCTTGTTCGATTTTTTAACAAATATGCCTATGTTCAGGTACCAGATTGTTGATTTTTTTATATAGTCTAACTACTGATAATTACTGAGAAATGTGGAAGAATTTGTAGAGTGAGGTTCTTGGCAGCATCATATTTGGTTTCAGCCATTTTCACTTGGGTGTATTCCTCACTGCTTACTATAGCCTTTTTCCTTGGTTTCTGGTGCACCTTTAGCTGTCCCTCCTTCCCTTAATAGTTTGAATTTAATATTTGATATGAGGAGTGAGACTGGCTGTCCATCCTTTAAAGGCAGGTGGCCTTTTTTTAGTTCTAAAGGAGGTACTGTGGTCTGTGGAAAATACGAGTTAAGTGGTTGTTGAGATTAATTGAGGATCAAAATGACTTCAAGACTCAAGTGCTACCTAAGGAAAGCAAATGAGTTGTTTTATTTTAATCGGTTTATTATCATACAAAACCAAATACATTAATGTGTGTATAGTCAGTTGTAGGAAAGACGGTGACCTAAGGTGATTTGGGCTTGTGTGGGAAATACCTGTAAAAGCCTTAATAAAGAGAGTAGATCGGACCGTGAATAGTCTAATAATTAAAAAGGAGATCAAGAATATATAGGCAAAAATATTAAAATTTAGATTTTAATGGTCTGTCATTAAACATGATTTGTAATAGGACACCAATATTGCATGATCCATGTAATTGGTAAACTTACACTAACAATGACATGGTTAATGGTGATATGATGTCACTTACAGATAGCTGTTAACGGTAAAAGCTTTAACAATTCGGCTAGAGATGCATGGGAGTTATTCCAATCAACTGGGGTTGAGGCACTTGTGGCATATGATTGTTCAGGTGCTGTTCTGCTAATGGGCACCATTTTTGGTGGATTGATAACTGGAACTTGCGCTGGTGTTTGGGCGTGGGTTAAATGGAGTGATAGAGTTATTATGATTGGCTCCACATCCATGCTCATGGGTATGGTTTTGGTAAGTGCCAATCTCCTTAAATCTTTAACAACATGTTTGGATTGACTGTTAGTTTGATAGAATCACGGTATGCCACCGTGATTTTTGTAAAATTATACTTTAGAGCTTCAACGAAATTAGTGTCAAGGTGATTTTGTTCAATTCTCTGTGATTTCAAACATGCATCAAGTTACTTATTTTTCTTGTGTGAACATGAAATATGTAACTTTATTTTCAGGTTGGATTGGCAATGGTTGTGGTAGAGAGTGCTGTTACATCGATATATATTTGCTATGCAGAAGACCCTTTATTGATTCAGAGATGGGATGCTGAATTTTTCAACCAGATGTCTGAGACACTACATCACCGACTTCAATATAGGAGTGCTCGAGCAAGGGACTATCGATTCCATGATGACCCTATACGAGAAAATGCCTCTATTTGAGGATTCACATGTGTTGTTTTCTTTTGTTCTACAACAGTTTATTTATCCATTGTGTAGATCGTATCTATAGCATATTTTCATATAAATTTGGTGTTAAATTAATAGGAATAGGAGAAGGTTTCTGGTGGTGGTGTAATCAGCAATGTAGAATTGGATGAGTGAAAAGGTCATGGTTACCTCATGGCTTGGTGTGTAGGGTGGGTATATATTTAAACTTCAGAATTGTACAGTTTCTTTTATTTTTGACAAAAAATAAAAGCACAGTTACATAATTAAGATGGATTTAAATTCAAGTATCACAATTAGTAACATTCCGTTTTAAACTAAATTATGTATTTTGATGCAATAATTATCGTTAAAAAGTTGTGTTATATTTAATTAGTATTGTGACCCGTGCTAAATACGGGACGACTCTTGCCACATTGGATATAATGCCACATTAGATGTTTGTTGTTTTGAACAAACTAAAATGAGATATGATATAAACCACAATGATTTACTCCGCATAAGGTGTGCAAGAGGCAAAACACCAATAAATATTTACAAGATCACGGTGGCCTCAACAAAGGAACACCACCAAAAATAAAATAAAATTACAAGTGGACACCCATGCACAAAAGCGGATGTTTCCATTAAGAAAAATGTTAGCAACACACCTTCTAACACTCACTTTTTAACACACTCTCTTTGATTGGTTAAAATTCACATGGGTCCCATCAAATCATGTGGGTCCTATATCAATTTGGCGAGACCCATGTGAATTTTAACCAATCAAAGAGTGTTGAAAAATGTGTGTTGCTAGCATTTCTCTTCCACCCATCATGATAGCAAAAACTAAAGTTTGCATTTTTAGATTTCAACCATAAGAAATAGTGCATTTTAACCTTTTCCACGATAGTCAAAGGATCAGACACCGAATTTTGGAACACTCGGTTATTTCTTTCCTTCCAAGGCACCCAAACAGAGGCGAACCAAATAATTTTCAAGAAAGAATGAGTAAATCTTGGCAAACCCGTCATATAAGTAAGTTGAATGAAAAATTGTCTGATGTCAGCAGGTAAAACCAACGAAATTTGTAGCCAACGCCAAACATGAGACCAAAGAGAACCAAAAATGTCACAATATAAAAACAGATGTGTTGCCGTTTCCGAAGCACCACACCCCGAAATGCAATCCATATGAGTTTGATGAAGGACATGCCGCTACATCAAATTGTCCTTTGTGGGAAGTTTGTTGCGTAGGAGATGCCACATTGGATTGGATGTTAATTAACTCATCATATAAATAACTTTTTTTAGTCTATAAAGGTAGTATAATTCACACAGTTCACACACACAATGGTAAGATTTTAGGTTCGAACCCGAATGAAGACCTTTATCCTATCAATATCAGTATTATTGGTTGAGGGCTTACCGACTAAATAACTTTTTTTCCACTAGTAATTATAAATAACATTTTAAGAAATATAAAATGAAATAAGTCTTAAAGATATATAAGAATATAATGTTTATTTTTACTTTTTTTTTAAAGAAAAACAACTCCAAACTTAATTATTAGATCATCTTCGATGGGAATGTCTTAAATATTTAAGACTCGGTACTTATTAGGTACCTCTATTGAGGAGAAACTTTTCCAGGGTTTTATAAGATCTGGGGTATTACTTAAGACCCCAATCTTAAGCGAGATCTACACTTTTAATATTAAAAAATTGAAATGTAATGATAGAAAATTATCGATAGTGGAGTAGTGGGTACCATTTAAGAAATTTGTGTGAGATCTGGGTTGGAGAAATTGAATGTTTATTAGGTACTACTATTAAATTTTTTTAAATAAGTGATGTATACATGTGAGACCCATTTAAATAGCAAAAAATGAGTGTCTCCATTATAGATGCTTGTAGGTTACTACTTCTTGATCGAATATTTTTCTAGAACAGTTTATAATTAACAACTCATTTCACAATTATAATGGAATTTCAAAACTAGGATTAATGCAATTTTACTTCTCCTATTTTCGAATCATTTTAATTAATATTATTTTGACTTTGTATATTTGTTCAAGATTTCATTTTTGAACATTCATATCAATTAGACTTTTGAACTTCATGTCAGATCATCTAGTTTATTGTCAAACCATTAAATTAGATTATTAAAATTAAGTTGTCTAACATACTCTTTTTGGTTACTACTATAAATAAAAAAAATATTTTTAAGATTTATTAAATAACCAATGTATGATCAAAGTTATTTTGTGTGAATTTTTTTCAGATATTTAATAAATCTACTTTTTTTTATAATGATAATTGAAGGGTATACAAATAAAATATCGTTGCATTATACCCAAGTTTTATTTTTGCTATTGAATGGATAAGTCTCATTATACTTATTTAGTTTAATTTAATGATGATATTAGAATCGAGTCTTGACCCTAAAGATACATCAAATCAAAATTAGAAAAAACGAAGTCAGTATGAAGGATAAATGCAATCTGAGCTATTTATAACGGTTTTCCAATTTGAGCCGTTTCGGTACAGAATAAGCGTAAGATACACACAAAGTTTTTCTGATTCTGAGTTCTGACACATGCTGCTGCTATGCAAATCAAAACAAACACCATACTGTATTACAATGCTATTGCTTATGGTTTATCCAAACCCAAGGTCAAGAGCCATGAAGTGCCTTTCAAGCAAAGATTTTTACTTTAACAGTGAAAGATTCAGTTTAGCTCTCACAATTTTTACTAGTCTAATTTAATATCCGACAAAAAAAATTCATATGAATCCTTGATAGTTGATATTTTTCTAAGAACAAATTGATCTTTGTATCATTTTAATAAATCAACAAATTTATCCATGATACAAAATATCAAAGATTAGTATGCTCAAAAATATTCATATGAAAGACTAAGCGTGTGTGATTAGTTTTCCGTTTGCAACACACAAAACATGTTTATGTTTTTGCCGTGATTTTCATCAAACTCCGTTTTACAAACGCAGTACGAAATCGAGTTAAATTGATTTTTCCTTTAAAATGTTTATATTTGAAATTATAAATTAGAGTTTTTGATTATAAAATTGGTTTTAACATTTAAATTTATTTATTTTATCAAAAGCATTCAAATTTATTCTTCAATCTAACCTAAGTTTATCCAAAAGAAAAAGAAAACTTTTATCATTGGTCTTATTACTTGCCCGTCAATCTCATCACACATCATAGCAGTCTCAATATTCACTGTTACTCATATGCCCCGATACTTGCTTTACGTTACTCGCATGCCTATTAATTGAAGAGGGCAAAATGGTGAACCAATGAAGTCTTTACGTGTGAAATGATGCGCACCGAATATATTGAATCTGTGAACAAAAGATATCATTGGCTTGGTTCGCCATTTTTTATGAACAACTATTAATAAAACTCATTGTGAACAATTGATTTTATTTTTTAAGCTTATCATTTAAGTAGATAATTTTTTTGGAGGGGATTTAAGTAGATAATTAGTTTAAGCACATGTATTTTTGATATCCAGGGGCACAGATATGATTTCGGCATGATAAAAGTCATTTGTTTTTTCAAAAATATATATTTTAAAATTGATTTTTATGATAAACCATTAAAAACAGGGTGTTTTTTTCTTTTAAATCTTTTTATAAAAAATATCGTAGCAAAATGATGAAATACTTAATGATTTTTTACAAGAATCTATTCAGGTCATTAGATCAAATTTTATTTAAACTCTCTTTTTAAAATAATATAACAAAGATGAAGTATTTTTTTTAAGGAAAGAGATGAAGTATTTTAAAAACTGTCAAAAACAGACCCAAATCTTTTATGGTAATTTTTATCCATGATACTAGTACTACTACTTCGGACAGCTATATGATAGCAGTGATTATTTAACCTTCCTCGTATCCATTTTTATCAAATAGTAGTAGTACCTATAGCCCTAGGATTCTGGAGAGAGAACTATACAAACGACCAATCTTCTCTCGGATTTGCCCTTTATGAAGATGTATGCATGTTTCCAAAATTATGACATTTATTTTATAGGTGTGTTATTTAAATAATTATTTATATGATACTAGAAAATAGAACTATAAATTTACAATGAAAAATAGATATGGATACATAAACCAAATCAGTAAAGAAATAAAATTTATTTTTTTGTTAATTAATCCACTTCTTACAAGAAAGGGACTATGACGATAAGAATTCATCCAAATATGCATTAATAATTTTTTCATCCAAAAATCAAACTCGGGTTTTATAACACATTTTTTTGTTAATACTTTTTTAGTTTTTTTTTCTTTTTACAAATAGTATTATTTTTTTTTATTTTTTTATGATTAATGAATGCAGTCAATGCACCAAGTATTTACTGAACTTAGACGCAACACTTTGTTCAAGTTACATCATCAAACCCTTTTATGCATACAAACTGCAATTTCCATTTTCTGCATCAATTTGCTTATCACAAAACTCATCATCATGACCATGTTTTCCTAAACATATATACTTTGTGTCTGATTTTCCTAAACAAATATGCAAAACTTCAACACAACTGAATCAACCTCACCACTCTCTTCCCATTCTTCCTTCTTGCTTAGGTAAGTTACATTACACAATGCTCAAAATCGAAGTTGTTTCACTATCTCTTTTTTTACTATTTACCTCCCCTCTCCCATTTTTTAGCAGTAGTAGTAAAATGGTTAATGAAAAACAGAGTTTCTCTGTTTTGAAACAGGGGAAATGATGAACTCAACATAAATCCAACGCGTTTCTTCCATCCTCAACATCACCATGCTGTTGATTTAAGCTCAAGTTGCCCTCTCTCTCTCACTCTCTCTCTCTCTCTCTATATATATATATATATATATATTATATAACAGTTCCTTCTTTGTCAATATTTTAATTTCACTTTATTTTTTTCATATTCAGACTATGTGTTTGGTGCAAAGTCTAACAATGTCACTGTTGTTGCAAGTAACTTGCAGTATGGAACATTCAACACTGTAATCTCTCTCTCTCTCTCTCTCTCTCTCTCTCTCT
>Ga0209282_1002126_pt1 | contig 11290 bp, 9 predicted proteins | sample Mtrugardesep15_FD_187529 | JGI IMG/M metagenome (GOLD analysis project Ga0209282, IMG submission 187529) | Root nodule microbial communities of legume samples collected from California, USA - M. trunc garden sep15 (SPAdes) (version 2) | ecosystem: Host-associated > Plants > Roots > Nodule...
CAATTAAAAGACATTTATTGTTTTGATATTTTGTGGTAATAAGTGTTGACTACAATAGAAAATGAATTAAAGCATACCATATCAATTAATCTAAACCATTAATCAAAATTGAAATTAAAGTTCAAGATTTGGAGTAAGTTATTACACTTACTCTTGGAGTCAAAATAACCCCCCTCTTATAATAAAATGATAAAGAAAACATTATTTAGTTGAATCTGGTTGAACCTCAAAACCTTAAACCCATGCCTATACAGGTTTAATGTCCGATCCGGTTTTGATTACTTTGATTTTGGTTGCTTTTTTTTTTATTTGTATATGCTTATGGAATTTTTTTTTATTTTTTTTAGATGAGCCTTTGGAGATAAATAATCTAGCGTTGTTTGGTGGCAGTGAGGAGCTAGGTAATTTATGTGGGTTTTAATTGTAGTGTTCATTAATGGCCTGGATTTATTAATAATAAGTGGTATGGTATACTATAATTTTCTTCTCTATTAGATTTAACTCTCATCACTCCAAAGTGGCAAAAGGATTAATGACTTTGAATTGATTGTTTTTTTTTATTGTTCTCTCTTTGCTTTTTTTTAACACGTATAGTAAACTACTTATATTTTCTTTTTAAAGGAAAAAATTTGACTTTTTTTAGCAAAAAAATTTATATTTTTTTGTAGGGAAAACGAAAAATTAAAGGTCTATGGTTGGGTAGAGGGAAACAAAACTACCACATATGGATAACACGACATATATGGTTTGACTTTTTCATTATATAAAAAAATAATACATGTTTTCTTCACTATATTGTGTAGGACTATCACTTAAAGAAACATGTGTGTTCACGATATGATATTATTATATACACATGTGAATTTTTTTAGCACCAAGGATGTGTATGTATCTCCCTCTTTATATAGTTTTCTCTACACAACTACTACACAAATTATATTTTTCGTTTTAAAAAATATATACAAATTTTTTCTTCAAATAGAAAAATTATGCAGTTAATTATGCATTTTGGATGATGAGAGTTAACTCTAATAGAGAAGAAAAATATCGTCTACCATACCACTTATTGTTAATCAATGATGTATATATTTTTTTTTTGACATTGGACTTGTGTTCTTGCGCAGAATATTTGGACTTTGGTGACATTGATACGGTTTGTAGTAAATGTGGTGCTATGGTGTGGTATTTGGAAAGAGCCGAGAAACATATTGATACATGTACACCGAAAGTTTCATTGTGTTGTATGAAAGGGAATGTCACTTTACCTTATATGATAGAACCTCCGACGTTGATAAGGAATTTGTTTAGTGGGGTTGATTCAAGGAGTTCTCACTTTATTTCAAACATTAGGTCATATAATAACATGTTTGCTTTCACATCATTGGGTGGGAGAGTTGAGTCTGGGGAGAACGATGGTGCTGGTCCCCCGCGTTTTGTCATATCTGGTCAGAATTATCATCGAATTGGGAGTTTGCTGCCCGATGAAGGTCAACCGCCAAAGTTTGCTCAACTGTATATATATGATACTGAAAATGAAGTTTCTAATCGGCTATCTCATTTCAGGTTTTACTATCTTACTCATTTTTTATATAATTACTTTCAATTGCGTTGGTTGGTGTCCTTTTTCATTGTTGTATGGTTATGGTTGATAGTTTTTAATGGTGATGGTTTTCTTGCGTTGGTGTTTCATATGAGTTGTTTTTCATGCCTGATTTTCTAATGTTTTCATTTTTTTCTAACGTGTTTAGTGCTCTTTCTGGTGGGAAAAGTCTAGATCCAGTATTGGTTAGTGAGTTGATGAGTGTATTTGATGAGCACAATAAGTTGACAAAGATTTTTAGAATGGTTAGGGATTTTCGTGTTGCAAATGAGAATGTGCCAGTTAAGCTTCGTCTTTTTCGAAATAGGCGTTTCGACTCGCGGGTTTATAATGTACCTGAAATTGATGAAGTGGCTGCGTTGATAGTCGGGGATTTTGACAGCTCGGAAGATGGTAGGGATATAGTTGTCCGAGAAAAGGACGGGATGTTGCAAAGGATACATGAGACCCATTCAAAGTACATTCCGTTGCAGTATCCTGTTTTGTTTCCATTTGGTGAGGATCAGTACGAGGAACATATCGAACGTAATGTGGTTACGAAGAGTGGGACTGTTAAAAAACGTGTTCGTGTTTCGTTGCGTGAATTCATGGCTTTTCGGCTGGTGGAGCGAAGTGTTGAGAATGCCGTTATATTCCAAGGTAAGAAACTTTTGCATCAATTTATTGTTGATTGTTATTCGATGGTTGAGATGCAGAGGTTGTCTTATATTAGATCTAACCAAGGTAGTATTCGGTCTGGTTTTTTGACGGGCATTGAAGAGGCAGTGGAACGAGGGGATATAGATGCATCTGATGTAGGAGCGAGGACGGTTTTGCCCGCTTCATTCACTGGGGGTAGAAGGTATATGTTTAACAATTGTCAGGATGCGATGGCTATTTGCAAACGGTTTGGTTACCCTGATTTATTTTTGACTTTTACGTGTAACCCAAAGTGGGTTGAGATTCAGCGCCATTTGGATGGGACTGGCAATTATGCAGCTTTTAGACCGGATATTGTTTGTAGATTATTTCGTTTGAAGCTTGAGGAGATGATGCGTGATTTTAAAAATGGGGAGATATTTGGGAGAGTAATAGCTGGTTAGTGATTTTGTTATTTTAGTTTTCGTATTTTGATTTTTTTGTTTCTTTTTTATATTCGTTGACGAAATCTTTCCTTGGCCAGGTCTTTATACTATTGAGTTTCAAAAAAGAGGTTTGCCTCATGCGCATATTTTGTTGTGGCTTGATCATAGGGATAAGCTTGTGTCTGCTGAGTTGATAAACTCTGTAATTTGTGCTGAGTTGCCTGATCAGAGGATGTTCCCGAAACTGTATATGGCAGTTACGAGTTTTATGATGCATGGCCCTTGTGGTAAGGCAAGGTCTGATTCCCCGTGCATGAAGGATAGGCGTTGTTCAAAGTTTTATCCGAAGAAGTTTGTCCCCGTAACTTCATTTGACGAGCGTGGTTATCCAATTTATCGACGTCGTGATACTGGAGTTACCGTTTTCAAAAGGGGTGTTGAACTCGACAATAGAAGTGTTGTGTCGTACAATCCAACGTTGCTTATGAAGTACCAGGGACATGTAAATATTGAATTTTGCAACAAGTCGAATTGCATTAAGTATTTGTTTAAGTACATTACCAAGGGTGTTGATAGGGTTACGGCTGCACTGCAACTCAGCGATGATCATTGTGTGGATGAGATTCAACAGTATTATGATTGTAGATATTTATCTTCGTCTGAGTCAATATGGAGGATCTTTAAATTTGATATCCATTGTCGTTGGCCTTCGGTTCAAAGGTTGACTTTTCATTTGCGGGGTGATCAAAGGATTGTTTTTAAGGATCGGTCTAATTTGGCGTCTGTTTTGACTAGAAATAAGAATAAGGACACAATGTTTTTGGCTTGGATGGAAGCAAATAGGGATTACTCTTCCGGTCGGGGGTTGACATACATCCAGTTTCCAAGCCTTTTTACTTATGACTCTGAGCTTCGGTCTTGGCATCCCCGTAAGAGGGGACAAATGATTGGTAGACTGACTTTTGTCCCTGCGACTTCCCGTGAACTATATTACATGAGGTTGTTGTTAAATATCCAGGTTGGTTGTACATCCTTTGAAGATATTCGTACGGTTGAAGGTCATAGATATGATACATATCGTGAAGCTTGTGGTGCTTTGGGTTTGTTGGCTGATGATAGAGGTTTTATCGATGCTATCCATGAGCTTTCTATTCTTGGATCAGGACATATTGTTCGGAATTTGTTTGCTAATTTTTTGATTTGTTCATCATTGGGTGACCCATTGCGCGTGTGGGAGCAAACTTTGCCTGTTTTGGTTGAAGGTCTACTTTATGAGCGGAGGAGAGCGTTGAATGCACCAGGTTAGTTGTGTTTTTTTTATAGAGATTATATTATTTCTTGAAAATGCATTTACATCTTTTTTTCTTTGTAGATTTGATAATTTCGGACGCTGATATCGAGCAGCTCTGTTTATTGGAGATTGATAAGTTCCTCCGTCGTAACGGGAAGAAGTTGGCTGATTTTGGGTGCTTGCCGAAGATTGTTTCACCAGTTGCTGAGGTTTATAGTAATGTTTTGTTAGCTAACGAATTGTCGTATGATCGTGGGGAGATGCTTGCGAAGCATGAGTTGTACTTCAGGTCATTAAACGTTGAGCAGTTATCGACGTACAAACATATTGTAGATGCAGTTAACTGTGGTGTGGGTCAGATGTTTTTTGTTGATGGTTATGGTGGCACGGGGAAGACTTTTTTGTGGAATGCTCTTTCTTTTAGGTTTCGATCAGAGGGAAAGATTGTTCTGAATGTTGCATCCAGTGGCATTGCATCTTTGTTACTTCCAGGTGGTCGGACAGCACATTCACAGTTTGCAATTCCGATGCTTTTGACCAAGGATTCATGTTGTAGAATTGACAAGGGTACTGATAAGGCACAATTGTTAGAGTTAGCGTCTTTGATTATTTGGGATGAGGCTCCGATGATTAATCGTTGGGCCTTTGAGGCTTTTGATAGAACATTGCGTGATATTATGAGTAACGTTGTGAAAGGGGCCTCAGGTTTGCCGTTTGGTGGTAAGACTGTTGTCTTAGGAGGTGATTTCCGTCAGATATTGCCTGTTGTTCCTAGGGGGGGCCGTGCTGATATTGTTCACGCATGCATCAATTCATCTCCACTTTGGCGTGGTTGTAGGGTTTTGAAATTGACAAAGAATATGAGGCTACAGTTTCCATCCGATGGCATTGATAGTGAATGTTTGAAGGTTTTTGCCAAGTGGATTCTTGATATTGGTGATGGTAAGTTAGGGGAAGATAATGATGGTGAGTTTGTGATTCAGATTCCTGAAGACCTTCTTATTAAATCTACCGGTGATCATATTGGTGATATTGTTAGTTCCACATACCCTCGGTTGCTTGAGAGTATTCACAATCCAAATTTTTTTCAAGATAGGGCTATTCTGGCACCGACTCTTGAATTGGTCGAGAAGGTCAATGATTATGTGATGTCCTTGATTCCTGGTGAATGTAAAGAATATTTAAGCTGTGACACTGTATTGAAATGTGATGAAGATATTGGAATTGATCGTCGGTGGATTACTCCTGAATTTCTGAATGATATTAAATGTTCTGGTATGCCGAATCATAAATTGCACTTCAAGGTGGGTGTTCCTGTTATGCTTCTTAGGAATATCGATGTATCGGCTGGGTTGTGTAATGGTACACGTTTAACTGTTCTTGAGTTGGGGAAAAATATCATTGGTGTTCAGGTGGTTAGTGGACCTCATAGTGGAGACAGAGCTTGGATACCGCGAATGAATTTGGTTCCGTCAGATGCAAATGTTTCAATTAGTTTCCAGAGACGTCAATTCCCGTTGTGTGTATGTTTTGCCATGAGTATCAACAAAAGCCAGGGACAGACATTATCTTCTGTGGGTCTGTTTTTACCAAGGCCGGTTTTTACTCATGGACAGTTGTATGTTGCTGCTTCGCGTGTTAAAACAAGGGGTGGATTGAAGATTTTAATTACTGACGATTGTGGTCAATTATCTTCTTCCACTACAAATGTTGTGTATCCAGAAGTTTTTCGGAAGATTGGTTTAGTTTATTCGTAGGTTTCATTTTTATTTGTAAGTTATTTTGCTCACTTGCGTATAATTTTGTGTGTGTTAATGGTTGTCGTTGGGAATGATTTTTTGTTTTCACAGTATATTCTTTTGGTCTGTTTTGGTCCTTCTTTTTGGAGTTGATTCGGGTTTTGTGTGTTTGCATTTGTATGTTTCCATCGAATTGTTGTGGCATTCGGTTCATCTTTTGCGTGGATGATTATTTGTTGTTTTGCGATTTGGGTTTTAATTTTTGTGTTTATTTGCTTGCGTATGTTTGTGTTTGATTCACAATCTTATTTTTAGCCCCGGCTGTGCGTCCGCACGGGTACTAACACTAGTATTTGTACAAACACTATGTCATTGATATAAAAGAGAAATATTTGTACAAACACTTTATGATAATTTTTTCACAATTTTCTTATTCTCACATTATATTTTTATTCTTTTTCTTCCTATTTCTATTGTTTTTTATCAAAGAAAAGAGATAGAGAAATAGAAAGAAAACATTTATAATGGTTCCTCTTAGAATTGTTTTTGGTAATACACGAAATAAAAAAAGTCACAAGAAACTCGCACACACAAATGAAGGGGTTGGAGTTTGAACAACAGTCACGCAGTCTATCTTAACCATTTAAGTATTTTTATCGGTTGAGATAGAATTTACCGAGAGAAAAACATTTACAATTGTATCATTGTAAAATATGAAACAATGGCATAAGAGAGATAAGAGAATGATGAACCAACGAAATATCTAACAGGGATAAATGCACATAATTAAGGGTGCGTTCGTTTAAGATTTTCTTCAACTACGTGGGAAATTTGAAAGGAAAGAAATAACAGGTTATTTAACGGCAAACATAGCTCAATTCCTCAGGTGGTAGAAAAAATTAAGTCGCTCGCTTTCATGTGGTTGAAGGAAAAATACCCTTCTCTTCCTTTCATTTATCATGCTTTGTGGCTTAGTCCATTCACCATTTTGGACATAGGTTAATTGTTATTTCTTCTCTGTTTTTGCGGTCTTGTATCTCTAAATATTGTTCTGACTTTGTTGTTTCCACCCTGGAACACCTTGTGCTAGGGGGATCTTTTGTTATGATAATATAATTCATTTTACCCTCTTCAAAATAAAGATTTTTTTTCAAAAAATCACTTTTTGTCATTTGTAAGTGTTTGTCTCAGATTTTTTGAAAAATCATTTTATCAAAAAAAATCTATTTTGACCCTAAAATGAAAAGCTATTAGGATTAGTTTTTTTCAAAAACAAGAAGGTAACACATGTACATTTTAAATGGACTTTTATAAGTAGTAGACAAACACAAATAACTTCAGATTTTTTTAAAATCTCTAAAAAAAATCTCTAGATTCTTTTAACACAAAATCTTTTTTTTTTTAAATCTGAAACAAACGCACCTTAAATTTAGAATTTACTCAATACCCATAGTAATTGTGAATGCAAAGATTCTCTCGAGTTTGATTGAATATGTATATGATCATTTAATAATTCAATGTCATAACAGTGTATTAATTTTATTTAAAAAATAAATAAAATAAAATTTAAAATAAATTTTGAATATAGCTACCCGTGCATAACTAAACTTCAAGAGTTTCTAAAAATTTATCCAGTAATTTATGTCGTATATTTTTTTTAGAGCCCTATCCCTCTATTTTTTCAAATTAATTTGTTTTCTTTTGACACAATTCATATCCAAGAAGCCTTGGTATCCGATAATTTTTCATTGTGCGTTTTAGAGGACCAGGGCCCTCCGTTATATTTTTTTCTTCAAAAACCATTGATAGATTTTTTTACGACTTTGCCTTTCGAAATATAATAATATTGGATCCCACTCCTTGCGAGTAATTTCTGAATCCTTTCCATTGTTTTCCTCTATTATTAAAAAAAAAACATTTGTTGTACGAAAAGAAAAAAAAAACATTTGCACTTTTTAACCAACCATTATTTCTGATCTACATTTTCTCAAGCATATATACATACACAAACTATATAATTAAGTAGTTAGATTAGATACAGCTCCAGCCCCTTACTACTTAAACTCACGAAGCATTAGCATCTCTATAGTAGACTAAATAAACAACATGCTAACTCGCATAAACTATATATAACACGATCTCTATATATACATCAGAAAAAAACACACACAAAAAACAAAAATAATGAGCCAAAGGAAAACAAACACCATCATTTATCAGTACTGATCCATGCATTGAGCTTTGAGGTGGTGATTCAAGCAAGCAAGCTCATTTTTCACACATCGAAAGGAGAAGAAGGGCTTGGTCTGTTTGGGCCTGTCTTCTCCTTCTCGTACGCATCTGATGTTGACCTTCTTCGAAAGCGAAAGGGTTCTCTAGCTCCTATACATATCATATACATACACATAAAACACATCAACCATATTGCATATTGCATATTGCCATGCTTATTAATGCATTAGAAAAATTCGCTACCATTTATCTGCATAAGTTCTTTAGTACTACTCACACTTTCAATAAGATTTTGATCATAAAAAACTATATAAATCAGAAAAACTTTAGTAAATAAAATGTAGGAGTTCGCTATCATCATGATTATTATAATCAAAATCACCATCTTAATTCTTAATGAGTTTTAATTTTCTCTAAATTACCATCAATAAGATGCATGTGTGTGTTGTGACTTTATGGGTCTAAATTGGTTTCCACGTTACATACGGTTTGTTATCAGCGTGTCTAATGAATCATTGATTAAATATTAATGAAAATGACTGTTGTATTTTCATATGGTCCTCCACCCATGTGAAGTTTTTAATTTTCACGTTCAATTTAGCCTATTTATTTTAACATTTTAGGCTTATATAAGTGCCACGTTCTTACAATAAGTAAAAGTAGAATTCTGGAATTCTTTTATACCTATGAGAATGAGAAAATCAAAGTTTGGTATCGGTAGTTTTCATCATGATAAAGTAATCTTCTTAGATTTATAATATAAATTACTTTAAATAAATTAAATGTACTATACGACAAAACTCTAGATCATGATTGGAAGTTTATCTCCTAAAAATAAAAGCAAGTGCAGTGATATTTTTGGAAGAAAAAAGATATTTATAAAAAAAATAAAATAAATACGTGAAGCCCAAAGGACAGAATTACCCCTGTATATAAAGTTGAGCTTCTCTCACTCACTCAAGGCACTCCACACACAGCTCCAGAAAGCCAAGGTCTAATTAGACATTTTATTATTAGCTGTATATTGAAAGTACCTTACCGGAAAACGGAGACACCGGAGGAGTAGAACCGGCGGGAGAAGCAGGTGCCGATCCATTACTCTGATACCCAGCTGGTTTCATGATCATGATACTACGTGTCACTTTAATTGCATCCTCTGGTGAATCCCCACCGTAGGATCTCACGTTTCCACCCTCACCTGATGTTTCTGATCATATAACATAAAATCACAAGTGCATAATAAACTTTGACTAATTGCAAATATATAAGATGTGTATGCATGCATTATGCATATATATATTCAGCTTAAGGTTGATAAATCATGTTATATATACGTGTAATATTTCTTGTTCTTTAAATAGCTCTGATTATTTTTACATTGGTTAAGTCTAGCAAGTGGTGGTTTAAGATGAATGGTGAAGATTTTGATGCGTACCCTTATCGGAGATGGATCGAGTTGGGAAAGTAGGGTGTTTCCGGAGCTTGCCGAGACCATTCTCCGGCCTAGGTCCGGCGACGGTATCATCCCACAAGTGATCAAGAATGCTCATGAGTACAGTATGGGAAGAAGAGTAGGCAGGCACATAGCAGTATGAGAATTTAGATAGATATTTAACAAAAAGATTCAGCACGTCATGGGTTTCATTCCTACATCTGGACCGTTGATTGAGATCAAAGTAGTTACTATGTGGAGGAAGGATCTGGACTCTCCTAGAGATAAGGTTTGGCATAACACATGGGCCCCAAGAATTTGGGGATGAGTATGGGATAGTCATGTGACACGTGTGTTTGCTATCACGTGACATTTCCTTTTCTTGGAGGGTTAAGTTCCAAAAATACCCATGACTGTTGATCCAAATTGGGAAGATAAGGCCATTCTTACATAAATTGGCTTTATTTTGAACCAAGGTACTCCTTTGTCTTTTTGCTTTATTCAAGTGTTAAGGTTGACTCAGCACATGTTTGTTAGCACGGTGAATTTATGAGAATTATGATGACTGTACGATCATTTTTACATTGGTTCAATGTCATTATGTAAAACTCAACCTAATATTGATCATGCATTTTATTTCAAACAAAAAATCGATCATGCATTTAAATTGGATCAGATTTTTATTAATCGGATTAGATCGGTTATGCATTCAAAAAAAATTAATTGGATCAGATTTATACCAATTGGTTTAGATTGGTTAAGCATTCAAACAAATTAAATGTATGTTCAAAACGGTGAAAATTTAACAAAAATTACAATGACACATTGATTTTTTATAAAAGCTAAAGTGTAACTGTCTCCGTGAGCATAACTCACTTGATAAGGGATAATGTATGTATATGTAAGGGCCAGAGTTCGAACCCCAGACACTTCGCTTATTCACTTTTAAGGTAAATTTCTCTGGCCGCTAGACTACTTGACAAAAAAAAAAACTGAAGTGTTACTTTTTGTTAAAATTACGGTGACTCAACGTAGTTATGTTAATCTTAACATGAACCCAAATATGAACTATAGCATGTGGATGTATTGTTAATTTTTTTTTTTTTGAGAGATGTGGATGTATTGTTAATGTTTTGTTATCTATAATGTTAGTTCATGTGAACAGTACTTGTATTTTTTAACTAGATTGAGTATTTTATCTTGTTTTTAAGTTTTATAGTTCAACAACTCGTCTGGCATAAAAAGTCAAATTCTAAACATGAAATTATATCAATGTAAATTACTCTAAATTATATGAATTTATTATGAGATCCGTGAATCTCCTATAACTAATTTATCTGTGAGGATTTCGGGTACATGAACCTATAGATTCAAATCTCATGATTACCATAGAACCCATAACAAGAGAGATTTGGGGAAAGCTACCGCAGGACAACTGTCCAAATGTCCATGCTGTTTTAGTTTCTACGAGCACCAGTCCAAGATCCAAGTTACTAAAGTAAGATCATTTTTAGTAGGATATAGCAATGGTTTTAGGCATTAAAAATAAAAATCTCCAAACAAAATAGTTTATAACTTTGCCTACATTAGTATAGTATTTGCTCATGTGAGATTCTTACTCAAAACTACCACCCTTATGGTAAGCAAACAAGCATACAAATGAAGGCAAACCTAAAAACATGTCATTTCACTGGTTTATATGTGTGAAGAACGTCTAAGATGAAATTGACTTTATATGCATCGTGTACATGGGATACTTTCATCCCTACCTTTGTTTTCTGTATACACTACCAAACATAATGCACAACTATAAGTCTACTAAGCAAGCTACTGCCACCTTGGAACAGTGAACTGATCACTTCCAAACAATGCAGGAACAAATCGCAGGGAGCTGGGTAGGGGGGGAAACTGGAATTTGAAATTGAAATGATG
>Ga0209282_1002127_pt1 | contig 11287 bp, 12 predicted proteins | sample Mtrugardesep15_FD_187529 | JGI IMG/M metagenome (GOLD analysis project Ga0209282, IMG submission 187529) | Root nodule microbial communities of legume samples collected from California, USA - M. trunc garden sep15 (SPAdes) (version 2) | ecosystem: Host-associated > Plants > Roots > Nodule...
ATTTTATTTTCAAATCTTATTTTATTAAACAATAAAATAAGTCACCACATCATATAAAATCACTAAGAATCACATAAATCTTAATTCTCCACATCCCATAAAATATATTTAAATATATCTAGACTCTTCAAATGAATCAAATAATTAAATAATTAAAAAATAATTCTAAGGTGGGCGTTACATAATGGGTCGTGGATTCAGATTTCTGTCAATTCCACAGTTACCACCACTACCAGGACTATGGTCCTAGCTCCTCATACAACACAGGCTACATCAATACCGTTTAATGTCGACATAATCCCTCAATCAATTCCGGTTTCTTTACATGCAGTGCCTGTTTAAGACATATCATCAAACTCGTTCAGCTTTCCGCTTCATAATGTTTTTGACTGTACTGACCATATTTCGACTGATTAGTTAGCTATGCCTAGATCTATGTTGGAGAAGGTTGTTTCCCATATAGCACACGATGACGTGCAACCCGTAGAAGTGGGGAGGTCGCATCAGACATCGCGGGAGGTGTTGAAGAACCCCAACGTGACTGATGTTACTAACTCGCTTCTGGATAGTGTGGAACATAATCTGGTAAACTCGAGGGAGCTGGTGGAGAGTCCCAAGGGTTCTACTGAGCATGTCACACACTCATCCCCTCTTGGGCGTGAGGACATACGACCTAACGGACTGGCACAGAAAACTCAGACATCGCGGGAGGAATTGGAGAACCCCACGGTCGATGATGTTTTTGAACCGCTTCAGGATGGTGTGTAACATGATCATGTGAGCCCACAAGATCTGGTGGAGAGTCCCAAGGGTGCTCATGAGAATGTTAGAAGATCATCCCTTGTTGAGCATGATGACATGCATGATGTGCCTGCTGAATTTCAAGACCATCACGAGAATTCTGCCCGTCCAATTGTTACACTTGAAAATTCTGATGGGTCTTTGGATGGTAAGGATGGTAACGATGATGTACTTGCTTGTTCACACGCCTTGAAATCACCTGTGGTTGCCGAACCAACGGAAAAAGCACAAGAGTTGGTTATTTTGCAAAGACAAGAGGTTCATCCTAGCAAAAATATTCAGCATGGTTTAGATTTGTGGGAACGAGTCCGTGAACATGATGCAAGATTAGCAACTGAAGCATCTGATGATTTCATGCTTGTTCTTACAAGAAATCAGAAACAGAAGCTTAAAGTACAACACGTCTTATCTAAGAAGCCATCCAAATCCCGTGCACGAGGTGACAATCAACCGCCTGCTCAATGAATCTCCTCTATTGGAATATTAGAGGTATCGATAATTCTAATACTCAAATTGCTTTAAAAAATTTATATATGTCTCACAAACCTATGCTTCTTTTTATTGCGGAACCAATGGTTAATTTTGCACAAATTCCGGCTTGGTATTGGCTGACTATAGATGTTTAGAAATATTGTATTAATAATAGGGGATCGTTACTGCCTAATCTTTGGGCTCTTTGGGGGAATGATCTACCTGCTACTATTGTTTTTGTGTCTGATCAATGCATAGCCTTGGAAATTTCTTGCTATCAGTCAACTGTTTATATTGCCGTTATTTATGCTTGTACTTATTATTTGAGACGTCGACAACTTTGGGCTGATCTTACTCATCTTCAAGGTTGTTTTCAAGGACCGTAGATTTTTATAGGTGATTTTAATGCGGTTTTGGGAGCTCATGAGAAAAGGGGTAGGCGCCCACCCCCCAATTTATCTTGTGAAGATTTTTTAAATTGGTCTAATGCAAATATTCTTCACCACCTGCCAACTTTGGGATCTTTCTTCACTTGGACAAATGGTAGATTTGGAGATGAAAATGTCACTCTTCGACTTGATAGGGCAGTTTGTAATGAAGATTGAATAAACTTTTGGTGTAATTCTGCTTGTACAGCTTTGGTGCGACATCAATTTGATCATTGTCTGCTTTTGCTTTCTGTTATTTTCTCATCTGTGAAACATGCAACTCCTTTCAAAAAATTTAAGATGTGGACCTCACATGGTGATTGTCGCAAATTGGTGTTGGATACTTGGTCTAAAGGTGTTAGAGGGCAAGGTATGACTCGGTTTCAAGCTAAGCTTCGTAACTTGAAAAATGCTTTCAAAGTTTGGAACCGAACGGTATTTGGTGATGTTGATAGGAAGGTGAAACTTGTTCTGGATGAAGTGAACCAAATTCAACATCTAATTGACTCTGAAGGTTTCTCCGATCAGCTCTACATGCAAGACCTTAAGGCGCAGTTATTACTAACAAAAGCTTTAAATTTTCAGGAACAATTATGGAAAGAAAAGGCCCGTGATCAAAATTTTGTTAATGGTGACCGCAACACTGCTTATTTCCACAGGGTCTCTAAGATCCAGGCAGCAACAAAGTCTATTACTTTTTTACAGGATGGTGAAAATGTTATTACTGATCCCACGGAGATAGAATTGCATATTCTTTCTTATTTTTAGGCAATTTTCAGCATGTATAACAATTGTGCTAAAAATACTTGGTTGATGATACAATTCCCTCTTTAGTGACTGATGTTGACAACCATATGTTGTTGCGCCTTCCTCTGAGTTAGGAGATTAAGGATGCGGTGTTTTCTCTCAATGGTGATGGGGCTCCTGGTCCAGATGGTTTTGGCGGACACTTTTATCAGACCTTTTGGGACATCGTTGGAGATGATGTGGTTAACTCGGTTCAAGAATTTTTCTTAAACGGTATGCTGCCCTCTAATATTAATTCTAATATGATTGTGCTAATTCTGAAGATTCAAGGTGCTAAGTCTATGGGAGATTACAGACCTATAGCACTCGCGAATTTCCAATTTAAATTTGTTACCAAAATTGTGGCAGATAGGCTGGCTAGTATTACCTCTCGGATCATTTCTATTGAACAACGGGGTTTCGTTCGGGACTGCAACATTTCATATTGCGTTATTCTTGCTTCTGAGGCGATAAATTCTCTTGACAAGAAACAATATAGTGGTAATATTGCCCTCAAGTTGACATCTCCAAGGCATTTGATACGTTAGATTGGAATTTTTTGGTTATGGTATTGAGCAACTTCGGCTTCTCAAATATATTTATTAACTGCATCCTGGAAATCTTAAAATCTGTGCATCTGTCAATTTTGGTTAATGGTAAAGCGGTTGGTTTTTTCAATTGTTCCCGTGGGGTTCGATAGGGAGACCCCCCTTTCCCCTCTTATATTTTGTCTGGTTGAGGAGGTTCTTAGTAGGGCTCTCTCTGATTCCACAGCAAGGGGGCGGCTCATCCCTATGTCTTATTGCCGTGGGAGTAATTTTTTGAAGCATGTTATGTATGTGGATGATATCATGATCTTTTGCACAGGTTTGAAGAGTAATGTCCGAGAACTTCTTAGTATTTTTCATAAGTATTCAGAGGTATCTGGTCAGATTGGCAACAATGCAAAGAGTCGTTTCCTTACAGGAAATATGTCTGTAACTAGAAAAAATATGATTTCTAATTTGTTGGGTTTTAATGTTGGGTATGTTCCTTTTTTGTATCTTGATTGTCCTATCTTTCAAGGAAAGCTGAAGGTAATGCACTTCAGAATGGTTACAGACAAGATTAAAAATAAATTAACTACTTGGAAAGGAAACATTCTTTCAATTATGGGCATGGTGCAGCTGGTTAAATCAATCATTCATAGGATGCTTGTTTATTCATTCCATGTATATTTTTGGCCTAGACGCTTGCTTCGTTTACTTGACTCTTGGATCAAAAAATTTATATGGGGCGGTGATGTCCTTACTAAAAAAGTTTGCACTATTTCGTGGAGTGTGATGTGTCATCCTTGGGAAGAAGGTGGGCTGAATATTAAGCCTACACGCTTGATTAATGAAGCGTTAATTCTAAAGTTGTCGTGGGATTTAATGGCAAAAGACTCACAATGATCGGCTCTTTTCAAGAGGTGATATTTTTCAAATGGTCAACCACTCACGCATTATTTCAAATCATCAGTTTGACCGGCCATTAAAATACATAATGGTACAATTATATCTCACTCTATTTGGATTGTAGGAACGGGAGAGCGTATACATTTTTTGACTGATAATTGGCTAGGTGAGTCTTTGGTAGTTTTGATTCACATTGATAATGACTTTCATAAACACCTTAAAGGTATGGTTTCTGAAGTTATAGTTAATAGGGTGTTAGAGTTGCCTGCGTCTCTCACTAATTTTGGAGACATAAAAGACCGTTTAGATGCTATAGTGCTGCCTAGAGGGCAGCTCCCTGATGAGTTAGTGTGGCCTCACACTTCAGATGGAATTATTTCTTTGAAGCATGCTTTCTCTTTTCTCCATCTGAGGGCCCCTTTGCTGCCTTGGACGGAACTCATATGGAGTTCTACTATTCCACCTTCTAACTCTTGTATTTATTGGAGGCTCCATCTTGGTAAGATGCCCACGGATAAAAATCTTAGAAGGCGTGGTTGCATTGTTGTGTCGATTTGTAACTTATGCTTGAAAACTGATGAATCTTCCGAGCACTTTTTTCTTAGATGCCAATTTTCCAAGCAGCTTTGGGACTGGATAGGTGCTAAGCTCAATCGAGTTATTGATTGCTCTACACTAGAATCGCTCATCTCTTGCAGGCCGGTGAGGTGCTCCTCCCAGGTGTCAGACATTTTTTTGGCAGCAATCTTGCACACGCTGCACACTATTTGGTGGGCTAGGAATTCCTTGCGGTTTACAACAGTGAAGCCAACTTTGCATTCAGCCAAAGTCCGTATTCATTCCTTTATTGCAATGTCTGGAAATATTTCTAAGGGTAAGTGTGTACCGTCTGATTTAGCTTTTCTTGATTCTTTTGCGGTTTCTCCTCATTGCTGTAGAGTCAAAGATATTATTATGGTTTTGTGGAAACCCCCACCGCTCCGTGGTTGAAGGTCAACACGGATGGCTCGGTGATTGGTGAACATGCGGCTTTTGGGGGGCTGTTTCGTGACCACCTAGACACGTTCCGTGGAGCTTTCTCTTGCAATGTTGGTTTACAGTCTGTTTATTATTCGGAGGTTCTTGCAATTATTCTAGCTATTGAGTTTGCTGCCTAGGAAGGGTGGAGGAACATTTTGATTGAGAGCGACTCCACAAGTGTTCTACTGATTTTTTTGAACCATCTATTGGTGCCTATTATGTTACGTAACAGATGGCATAATGCTCGCAATCTTGGGATTCAGGTTATTTCTTCTCACATTTTCCGTGAAGGTAACTGTTGTGCAGACAAATATGCTAATTTAGGTCACTCCATGGTTGGGGAGATATGGCTAGACACTCTTTCATATGAGATGAAGACTGATTTCTTTCGGCGAAGATGCGGTTTACCTAATTACAGATTTCCATAATCTGTTTTCGGTTGTTTCGGTGTTTTTTTATGTTTCTTTCTGTTGTTTTTTCTTTGTTTTCCTTTGAGGGTTTTGGTCTAGTCCACCCTCCTTTTGTAATTTTTCCCCTCTTTTTTAATAATATTTTTTAGAGTTTGACGACATAGGATGGAGGTCTCTCGGGGTGCCAACCTAGTTGGGATGTCGATGATGCCTCTTGATGCCTGTCTTTTCTCCATGCTTATAAAAAAAAACACTTTTGGGGTTAAATGTGTTGAAGTCAATACTCAGGATTCTATAACAGTCAACCTTTATCAATGGATTTAATTGTTTTAAATGTATTTAAAAAAAAATGTCTTTTTCTTTTGTCATTCAAAACCTAGACATTTTCTCTCTTATTAATTATCATGACTCTGAAACAACAGTCAACATCTATCAATGAATTTGAATTGTCTTAAATGCCTTAAATTGTTTTTTGTATCTTTAATTTATCTTTCAAAAATGAATTTAATTGTCCTTGTTTATAATACTCCATCTATTTTAAAATGAACGTCAATGCATCATTAGAAGAAATGAAATAACTATTATACTAAATTAAGTTAAAGCAATGATTCGGAAATAATACACATAGTATTAATTGGAGAGTACAATTAGTAAGAAATAATTAGTTGTACATTGAATACTAAGTGATAGTCATTTCGAAACAATATTTTTTTATAAAAGCGGCATTCATTTTAAAACGGAGGAAGTAATATTTTTTTCCTTCCCTGTCTCTGTGAGCTTAGCTCAGTTGGTAGGGACAAATGCATAATATATGCAGGGGCCGGGATTCGAACCCCAGACACATCATTTTTCTACATTAAATAAAATGTGTGAGCTTCAACCACTAAGCTATCGACAAAAAATATATTTTTTTCCTTCCCGAGTTCTTTTACAAAACTGAACGTAGACTTTTGTCTCCTTTAAATTTTATGAATTATATAACACTCAACCTCTGTCAATGTATTAATTGTCTTAAATGCAATAACCTTTGAAAAAAGTTAAGAAGTGGATCATATCTTTGAAAGTAACATCTTTCACTTTGTAGTATATATACATGTTCAAGTATTGAATATCCTTGAAAAGAGTATTACATGTCCTTGAAAGTAACATTTAAAATTTCATGGATTTAATTCTCTTTCTCGTTCTCAGTTTGTGCATAACATGTTGCAAAGTTGAGGCAAGAAGAAATTTTTTACTAGATGAAACAAATAATTTTACTCTATCATATAGCATCGAGGTATTTTTTTTATTATTCATCGTCCGTTATTAGTTTGATTTATACATGATGTTGTTGATTGTAATTTTGGTTAATGAATTCAGGATTTTATGGCTGATAAATTTGATTGTGTTGATATCTATAAGCAACCTTCTCTACAACACCCTTTACTGAAAAAGCACAAAATTCAGGTATAATAGTTGGACAATTTATAATATTAATTATGTTACTTTATTGTGTTGTGAAAACTAGTTGTTATTTCATGAAAATGAAGAAAATGATATATAATGGTAACTAACATATAATTCAAGATTTATAACATTAAATTTTCATTCAAAATTACCTTATTTGTTTGTAAAGAATTACAACTTCAACTATACTTCATTTTAATTAATTTTTATTTTATTCCCTCTTCATTGCAACATATGTAGCTTCTCCCAACTTTTGCAAAGAACATTGTGCGAAGTAGACCATCTTATGGTAAAACAGCGGATGATTGTCCATTGGGAAAAGTGCCTATCTACAACGAGAGAGGAAGACATCAGATTATTACAAATTCATCTGCAAAATTACAAATTGATGATTTTCAACGGCATTCTAAAAGTAACCCTGGCTATCATGTAAGTGGATATTTTTAAACAATGCATTTTACATGGAATTTTATAACATTATGTATTTATCAATAATAGGAAAAATGACCAGCTAAAATAATGCCGCACCAAGACAAAACACAAAACAAAACAAGGTTGCATTTTGACGACGGAATCACAAAAAATAAATTAAAAACCACTTATTGAAATAAAAAGTGACGCAAAATGGGTGATTAGGGATCCAAAAATGCTACAAAACCAACACATATCGGTAGGAATAGCAAATCAAGCCAATCCACCTTGCTACTAAACCGTCTAAAATGGGGCAAACCAGCTAGCAGTATATGGTTTAAAACCTCATCCCCGCCCCTTTTTATGGTGAGCCAGAGGGTTAGTGTGTTTTTCCGTAAAATCTTTGTTAAAATATATTAATTAAAAAATTCACAAAAAACTATGTGAAAAGTGTAAAAATAATAATAATAATAATAAATACAATTTAATGAAGATAAAATATATAACTCACGAGACCAACAAAAATAAATAAATAAATGATCATTCAAACATCCATAGTTTATCATAAAAAATCTAGAACAAGTCAACAAAACATCTAAAATAGCTCAAAAAACAATGTAATGGGTTCACTAAAGTGATTAAATTAAATGAATTTTCTCTCTCCACGTTGTATTTCAAACATACGAGAAAATTAGAAAATGAATCGTAGCTTATAACAAATATGAGTGAAAAGAAGATATATTTACTATTATTTAAACCCACCGGACGAGCCAAACCGCCCTATCACCACCAAATTATTTTAGCGGGGGTTTGGTAAGGAAAGTTAACTATTAGGTGAGGTGCAAAAATTATAATGCCTAAACGTTAGGTCAAACGGGTCAACATATAGGGCCTAACCCGTTTTCCCATCCCTACTTTTTATGGACGAGGAAGAAAGAACTAGGGTTACAAAAGAGAAAGGTGGCTAGGTGTATGTGCAAGATAGGTAGAAAAATATGAAATTTTAGATTTAAGACATAGTGTGTGTGACAAATCACTTTAACATTTTAAAATCGTATAAAATATGAAATATTATATGTTTTTGTCTTCTCTAGACTGTTACCCTTGATACAACCCAAAATATGATATTTCATGGAGCATACGCGGGCATAACTGGGTATGATCTATCAGTTCAAGCAAATCAATACAGCATGTCTTACATTTGGATTGAAAGTGGATCAGGAACAGAACTAAATAGCATAAAAGTTGGAGTTGGGGTTAGTTAATTTTTATTACATTTTCTCGATATTTTCCTCTCATGACATTGCATTCATTTAGAGAGATAATGATAGAAAAAAACATAGTCATTCTTTTATAATATACTACTCACATCCTCTCTTTTTTATTTAAAAGGTTTTTCCAACGTTATATCAAGACAACCAACAACGACTAACTAGTCGATGGACGGTAAGAATATAAATTTAACGCATTTAATAATATATAAGACAATCTATAGTGGTAAGTGATTCACCTATTTAAAACCATATTAAATAAAAACCTCTATTATAGAACAAATAAATATGATGCTTGTAAATAAGAGTGGTTATGGGAACACCCCCTCTATCTTCCTTTCTTTTAGCCCCCTAAATAAATTGTATTAAAATAAATAGTTTTTTTTTTCAAATTTCATGATTTAACGTTTATTGGTGGGACTAGTTTTGTCATTTTGTCTAAGGTGTTAGGTTGGAGAGATTGGACACTCATTCAATATTAATATTAGTAAATGCTAAAATTGATGATGTGTATATATAGGACCAACTTAAACATCATTGTGGATGGTCTAATGTGATGGAAAAGAAAAATAAATACATATTGTTATTGTGCTCAAGCTCAATTTGATATAAACATGCAGGCAGATGGTTTTAAACAAACTGGATGTTACAATGATCATTGTCCGGGTTTTGTGCAAGTCAATAGTAACAAAGATTATACTCTTGGAACTGTCATGTCGCCCACTAATTCAATTGGATCATCTGAAAAGGTTGCTTTTTTTCTCAAAATCAAACAGGTAATTTGTAATTATTGTAAATACATACAAATATATTATACATTATTATTATTATATATATTTTTGCAAACTATTACATCAAATTTAAAGTATTTATAAAATTATTTTTGTTTGACAATATTAAATTTAAAACTTGTATTAAGAAATTACTTTAATATTTAAAAAAAAAGGATAATTTAAGTAATTGAAAAGAATGATAATTAAACATAGGATCTTAATCATTTATAACTCTATATGAAGAACTCATTATGAGTGAATGTTTTTGTTGTTTTAATTAGTCTTAATATGATTGGTTAATATCTTCTCCTAGTATTTCTCTTACCTTTTTAAATATATGTAGGATCGATCTACAGGTCATTGGTGGTTACTTATAGATCATGAATCAATACAAGTTGGATATTGGCAAAAAGAGTTATTCAATCACTTAAGTACGGGAGCATCAAAGATTCGATTTGGAGGTCAAACTTATGCTCCACCTAATACGGATAGTCCCCCAATGGGTAGTGGAAGATTGCCTAAAGAAAAATTTGAAAACTCGGGTTTTATGGGACAAGTTAGGATTATTGATTCACAATATAATGAAGTTGAAATAAAACCTGAAGACATGAAGCCATATAGAGATACTAATTCAAATTGTTATGACTTGATATACAATGGTTTTGAAGGACGTCTTTATAGGCAAGCTTTTCTTTATGGTGGGCCAGGTGAACGAAATTGTGGTATATAATTGTATTGACAACTATATTTAATAAAACTATGATTCGTCCTTGATATATATTATTATACCCTTGGACCAAAACAACATAGTTAACATAGAATTTGTGGAAAATTAAAATTTTATGCTTATAATTAATAAAACCACATTTCACAAAGGTATACATAAATCATACAATTTAAAAAAAAATCTTTTCTTGGAAACTAATTGATTTAAATTAGTTTTTTAATCGATTATAGATTGTTAAATTTAGCAACTGTATTAAATCTTCGTCAAGTAATAAAATTTATATGTTCATCTCCACAGAGATTAAGAAATTGGAAACTAACTACTACACTTTTTTTTTTTGTTGATAAAGCTAAAAATGGATTAAAAGAAACCAGAAGCTGACTGAACCTCTTACAACAATTAGTCCATATAAACCCTAGTAAAAGGTAACCCTAAAGAATCCCCAACAAGAAAGGTTGAAATAAAAGATGGAGGGTAATCCCACCATTGAGAGGAGCAAGGGGCAAAACCTTGACCATTCCATGCCAAAGTATCAATCACCATGTTCCCCTCTCTAAATACATGAGTGAAAATACATCTAATTTGCCTACAAGAGTGCATAAAATTGTGCCATCTTGTATTCATCCTCCAAGGAACACTTCTTGCTTACTGAAAGCTTTCACAACACCAAGTGAATCAGTTTCAATCCAAATATCTCTAAGGCAAACATACAAGCACCAAATTCAGCTTCTAAAGAAGATTCAATGCCAATGTTATGAGCCATAGCTCCTATAAGAAAGATGGAGAAGCTTTAAAGACAACATCATTGGAACCACAAAGAGGATTGCCAAATGATGAGCCATCATCGTTAACTTTAGTGCAACTAGTTGGAGGAAATATCCAAGAGACATCCTGGATGGAGAGATATTTCTAGCCTTCATAGGTATGCCAAAGAGTCTAGCAACCTTGAAGTCTTGCATGCCCGTAGATCCCTTAACAATATTAAGAACAAAGATGCTATGAAAAAGAGTGATCATGGAAGAATGTAGTAGATTATAAGTTGGTTGGATTTTGTAATGCTGATTATGTTGGTGACAGGATTGAAAGAAAATCAACCAGTGGAAACTGTCAGTTTCTTGGTGAGAATATGATATCTTGGGCTAGCAAAAGACAAACAACTATTGCTTTGTCAACAACAGAAGAAGAATGAAGGTGAGAAAAACACAAGAAAGGGGCTTGAGTTGTGTTAGCTTTTTCTTCTCTTAAAACTTTGTTCACTAATTAGAAGCTGATAGAGTTCAGGTTCTGATGCAATATTCAGAGTCTAA
>Ga0209282_1002128_pt1 | contig 11284 bp, 5 predicted proteins | sample Mtrugardesep15_FD_187529 | JGI IMG/M metagenome (GOLD analysis project Ga0209282, IMG submission 187529) | Root nodule microbial communities of legume samples collected from California, USA - M. trunc garden sep15 (SPAdes) (version 2) | ecosystem: Host-associated > Plants > Roots > Nodule...
GCTTCTTTATTCAGATCTTCAAAACAAAAACATAAAGCACTGGCAATAAATGAATCAATTATAATACCACTCTTTAATAAAAAATACAAATTATACTACTAGTCAAAATAATTTGGTCACGGCTTACGCATAGTAGTAAACTAGTTGGAAGAAAAAGTTCAGCCTTGTTTGCTTACGTTGATTAGTATAGAAACCTTTATTTTATTTTATCTTGGTTAAATGGTAGAAACTATTTTGTGTTCACCACGTATAGCACCTAGTTTTTAGGCCCCCGGTATGGTACTTGACTATTAGCAACAACATGTCAACATGGCTGCCAAATTATGGAATGAATTATGAATGACTCCTTATAGGCATGAAGGGTCAATCTTATCTTCAATCAATCTCACTATAAAACCTTTATCCTACAAAATTGTAAACATCATCAACCATTTTCTCACTCCCATCACAATAATCCACAAATCACATACCTTAATTAGCACGTAACACTTACACTTTAGAATATGGGCACTTTGGATACAAAAGGTTTCACTGAAGAGCAAGAAGCTCTTGTGGTGAAGTCATGGAATGCAATGAAGAAGAATTCTGCTGAGTTAGGACTAAAGCTTTTCTTGAAGTAAGTAGCTAGGTTTTTCTTCAACATTTTTTACTCAAGAGGTTTTAATTTCATTTATGTTTATTTGAATAATTGAACTAAATATACTTCCAATTAATATGGTAGAATATTTGAGATTGCTCCATCAGCTCAAAAACTTTTCTCATTCTTGAAAGATTCAAAAGTTCCTTTGGAGCAAAACACCAAGCTCAAACCTCATGCCATGTCTGTCTTTCTCATGGTAAGTTACTAGCAACAATTAAACTAAAAAAGGAAATTTAGTAAAAGAAAACGGATTTCATTTTTATTTGTCACTAATTTTATTTATTTTTAGTGCATCGTTACCATCAAGCTTTGACTTTGTCAATTGTCACCACTCACCATTTGAATATATAAGAAAAAACCAGCTAATTATTTTGTTATTGCAGACATGTGAATCAGCAGTTCAACTGCGGAAATCCGGTAAAGTCACTGTCAGGGAATCAAGCTTGAAAAAATTAGGTGCTAACCATTTTAGATATGGTGTAGTAGATGAACATTTTGAGGTACGTAAATTTTCAATAAGCATTTTGAGTAGTACTTTTGTACTATAAGACAATGTATAATTTTATTTATTTTTTATTTCTGAAGGTAACAAAGTTTGCACTTTTGGAGACCATAAAAGAAGCAGTACCTGAAATGTGGTCACCGGCTATGAAGAATGCATGGGGAGAAGCTTATGATCAGTTGGTCAACGCAATCAAATCTGAAATGAAACCGTCCTCTTAGATTCTCTTTCAGTTTATGAAGTTCCTATCTTCTCAAATTGAATAAGTTTGATAGAAAGAAAGCTACTCAGAGTTTATGTAGTTATTAAATAAATGAGTTTTTTGGTCTGTAATTTTCTTGGCTGAATATAATATACTTTATGTAGTAATTGAGTTTGCTCGGTTAAGTGTTTGTATTTTACAATTCAGCAATTGAATTTGATCGTGTGACTATAGTAGTTGTATTTTTTATTTTTATTTTTCATTTGAAAGAATAAAGCTGTTGTATTTTTATATGCCTTTTTTATAATAATGTGAATTTTACATAAATATTCTCTATTAAACAAAAGTCCAATTTCAATGGGCCTAGTTCACTAGTTGTCCAGAGGCAATTTTTTTTTTTTTATTTCTGCTCTTCTCCCAACAAGTTTCACTCGCGCCCAACTAAAATACCTAAAATACCTCTGCGTTAGTTAAGTAATACAAGTGTTAAAATATGCGCATCTTAAGTCACGTTGCATGAGTTAAGTTGCGTAGCGTGACTTAACTCACGCTACGTGATGTTTTAAAGACAGGCATAACCTCATTTCCTCATTTCCCATATACAAACTCAAAAATCTCTCTCAAATCATCCAAATCCAAAATTCTTCAACTTCAAATCAAACAACACTCCAATAACAAGTAAGTTTTCATAATCAAACACCATTAACTTATGTTTATATGTTAGATTTTTTCTTTTAAATTAGATTTTTTTTTTAGAGTTAGGGTTTGTTTAAATTTTGTTTTTTTTGCAAGAAATCATACAATGTTTACATAAAAATGACTTGTGTTGCTTAAATGTTTAGATGTTTGCATGTTTATGTTGTAATTTTGAGCTTTAGAGAATTTTTAGATTTAGAGTTTGTTTAAATTTTAATTTTTTTTTTCAAAAAATGATACAATGTTACATGTAAATGACTTATATTGCTTAATTGTTTAGAGGGAGATTAGTCACTTTCGTCCCTGAATAGGAAAGGAGTTGTCACTTTAGTCCCTGAATACAGATAAATTACAAAATAGTCCCTGAATGTAGACTTCGTTAGTCACTTTAGTACTTGAAATTGACCAACATAGTCTATATTCAGGGACTGTTTTGCAATTTCTCTGCAATCAGGGACTAAAGTGACTACTCATTTTCCATTCAGGGACTAAAGTGACTAATTTTCCTTGTTTAGATGTTTGCATGTTTATGTTGTAGTTTTGAGTTTTAGGGTTTATGTATAATTTGCACTCCAAGTGTTCGATGAAATGTTTGAATGAGTTTTTCATTGATTGTTTTTAATTTCTTATTGTGTAGATTTGAAACAATGGCCGATATGATCGAGGTTCATGCACAATTCAACGGTGTAGAACCTCAGAGGTTGAAGGTTCGACACCTTGGTGTCACGTTAAGAGGTCTCAAGGATCAACTGAATGAATTCAACCAAGGAGTCAACCCGGGAGACAAAAGGAGGGTGGAATATGTTCGGTATAAACGTTCAACGCTCGACGGTGGAAGAATATCATTCAGTTGGGTGGAATTAACGAACAACGATAATGTGAGGACCATGGTTTGGGAGCACAACATGTTCCAACAGATCGATATGCGTGTAACGTTGCTGAGATCAACTGAAGATATTATCAACAGTTTGATTCCGCCAGAAGATCGTCATTAGGTAGGGAATGCACCTTTCAACTACAACAATTGTCCTACTTTGGATGGGGTAATTCAAACTTGTTAAACAACATATCTCAATTATTCGCCCGGAAGTTGTAATGTTCCATTCAAAAGATTAAATTCTTGTTCGCTTCATTTAAATGATGGTATTGAAGTGTCAAGGTCTGGACCTCATTCCGTTAACACTTAGATACCATCATTTAAACCAAACCCAACAAAAATTTAACCTTTTATTAGAATGTTAAAGTAGGTGTTCTTATTTTTATCAATCACTCTAACTAACCTGTAATAGTTCCTGGAAAGGAAAAGGCAAAGAGCTCAAGGTAGAGAAGGGATTGACACTAATCAAATATTCCACATCAATCATTGCTAATAAATTACCTCATTGTAAGGATTATGTGCCAAGTGTCCTTGATTTCATTCCACCTCATTGAATTTGTTGCAAGGGAGTTGTCTTTTTTCCTTTTTTTAGAGAGCAAGGGAATTGTCTTAAAAGTCATAAAAAATCATGGTCTCCCACTTTGTATGACTTTTTATGTCTTAATCAATAAAAAACTCAAAAATATGAAACTCCTAAGAATTCTTTGAGAAAAAGTTTTGTCCATAAATATAAGCTTTTATACAAATTACTAGATGTATTTATTATTATTCTTTCTAAACATATAATGTAACTAATTTGTCTTAAAATATAAAAAAACAAATTTAATACATATACAAACAAATGACAATTTAGTAATATTCACACTTAAAATAATAGACAATAAACAAATATTCCACATCAATCATTGCATTTAATTTATTAAGCTTAGTCTACATGTTTGATTTTGATGATACTACTTGTGCAGTACTTTGTGTACAGCGTACTCCAAGTAGGAACCTAGTCTCGATCAGTTTCCTTAACCAATTGCTCATGTCAACTTTTGACTAATGGGAATATCCAAGAGAAACGTTTGAAAGAATAGGGTGTGTTTGGAAATTTCTAATTTCTGAAACAGAAGATGATTTCAACATTGAGTTGGAATCATTTACAAGAGCTGTGTTAGCCTTGATGGCTAGAGCACACAAATCTTGCAGAGAAAGTGGGACGTTGGATTTGGAAAATGGAAGAAGAAAGTATACATGATCCAAGTGAAGCTCTTGATTTGGAAGCACAGGATGCAATGGTGAGCCAACATACATGGATTCTGAGGAACAAATGAAGTGGTTTGGGTTTTGAGACAAGACATGCCATGCTTTTATTGGCTCTTTAAATTGTTGTAGCTTTCCATTTGAGAGAACTATGTTCACAAAAGTGGATTTGTTTCCTCCACCTTTGCTTGTATATAGATTTGATGCACAACTACCCATATGTTTATGTTTTTGTGGAATTATTATGGAAGAAAGGAAACATTATTTATAGGCAAATATAAGAGAGGTGTATAAGTCAATTAAAGAGACATTATTGGTCAGTGTTTGTTTTTTAGAAAACAAAATGCATGCAAAACACTTAGAGATGATTCTAGGAGTTTGATGTTGACTATTGCACATTCTACGTTCCTTCCATTTCAGGCATATGTTTTTTTGCAATAAATTACGGCCGTTATTGACTTTCTATAACATCACATAAGACGTAAGTAGAAGTGGGAATTTGTACCAAAACAAAAAAAAAAAAGTGGGAATAGAGGGTCTATTTAAGTTACACAACAATCATTTATTCATAAGTTTTATATTTAATATAAAAAATTTATTTTAAACTTATTAACGTAAATTTACACGTGATAGAAAAACCTTTAAAAAAAGTCTATTCAATTAAACACATAAGACTTCATATTAGAAATAAAAAATTTAGATCCGTCAAATCGGTTTACTTACGGAAATAAGAATAATTTATTTTTTATAACTATTCTTATCGTATTGTATTTTTTTACTTTGAAACATTTTCATATTTTTTACAGAAATAATAATTTTTTACTTTATTTAAAAGACATTCTCATGGCATCCATTATTATAAATGGGAAGTCGTTCGAGAAGTCATGATGGAGTTATGTTATTTTTAAGAAAAATGATATTTGTACAATTATTTTTTCACAATTTTTAGAATAACTTCCTCTCTTATATTCTCATTGTATTCTTACTTTTTATCTCATTCTTTCTCTCTATATTGTTTTCGTTTAATAAGAAGTGAGAAAATAAGGTTGTCACAAAAGTTGTCTAGAAAGGGTTGTACAAATATTATTCCTCTATTCTTAATGTTATGAGATTAATTACCATATATTTAGGGTAGATTACACATATTCTAAGTGTCCTTTCAAGTAAGTAGAATTCAAGTGTTAGTGGTTATTTTCACAACGACTAGGAATGAAGGACATGTTTGATATCTAAGATAGGTTACCATATTTTCAATGCCTTAAGATTTCAGATGAAGATGTGATATTAATGTCACTTAAGAGCCTTGGATGTATAGTCTATTGCTGCTTCTGGTGCACCCTAGACTCCCTAACAAGAGTGGTTTTATAGCTCTGAATCGACCTCGTGGGGAAGCGAAAGTGGAATCCTAGTGTGGATAAAGTTTAGATATTTGAGGGAAAAATTGTTAAAATCTATTGTTAGTGGTTAGTCCCACATTGTCTAGGAATGAAGGAAATACTGAATATATAAGATGGGAGACTAATACTTCGAATATCTTAAAACTTTGTTAGTAATTAGTCAATTTAGGATTAACCACTCACACTTAACCAACAATTAGTTAAACAAGTAGTTAAACAATTATATGCACTTCAAACCACAAACTCTCAACTTCTCCACGTTAAAATGACCTCTCCTAATAATATATCACAATAATCCTCTTAACCCGGAGTATTTTATGATACTATAATCTCAAATCATGTGGAGAGAGATTTGATGAAGCTTGTGAGAAAATATAAAGAATTCTATACACAAAGAGGAGCATATACAAGTCAAAATATAAAGAATTCTATACACAAAGATAAGTTTAATTAATAGTATTGTACTTACATGTAACTAATTATTAATTCATAATTCATATAAGTACATGATCATAAATTCAAACCTAAAAGTTTTTGTCCAATTAGTTAAACTATTTTTTTTTTAAAGATTGTCTTCTCGTTGCTCTCAAGTTTCACAAAGGTTTGTGGGATGACTGACACGCATTCCTAATGCAAAATTTTCTGTTTAATATTTATACTTTCACTATACATAGATGGCAGAGTGAGACCTAACCATTGTTATTATGAACAGAACAGTGTTAGAACACACCAAACATGGCAAAATTGAAGTGGTGGAGTGGTTTGGCGGTGCATATGGATCCATTTTAGGAAGCATCCAGGACTTTTCTCAGCCCCTGCCTCTTTTGTTTTCACATACTGTGCTGTCTTATATCAAATTTTCCTTTTCACATTTGTATGCTTCCACAAAGTTTATACACTTTTTTTCTTCATATTGTAACATGATATGTTTAATTTCTTAGTTGCAAGTTTCTTGTTTTTAGTTTTAAACATTAAATTTGAAAACAAAATATGTATAGAAAAATAAGGTTGAATTGATTTTTTTCTTCATTTGAAAAGAATTTTTATTTAAATCTTAAAATCGCAAAAATAGATTTTATAATTTATGTTGTTTAAACGCTAACATGTAGTCACCGGTAGTCGTCAACCACTAATATGACCATCTTTGACTATCATTCCAACCACCACATGTTACCGCTCCGACCATCACCATTCACCAACCATACCATTTTGAATCGTCAACCTTCCGACCTCCAATCTGACCACCATCAAACTAACATTATGATCACCAATACTCCAACCATTGTCGACTACTACTTCAAACACCAACTTTACCAATGTTGGTCACCACTGCTCCCCATTCGATCACCAATCCAACCACCATCTATTTTGAAAATGTTATAACTCAAAACTGTAGTTTTGCTTTTTGAAAATTTTTAAAACTCGAAATAATTTTTGAAAAATTCAAAATATAAAACAGAAAGTCACCACTTAGAAAATTTTCTCTCATGTTCTTATATATCCTTAATTATTTTTTCATTCTATTTCATTTTAGATCATTTTTTACGAAAGGTGAAGATTAAATGAACTATCAAGGATTCATTTTCAAATGGACCATCATATCATGTGAGAGGATTCATTTTCAAAAACCTTATGTACAATTAGCATAACTATGTTTATCACATCACAAAAGGACTTTTTAAATAGTTTTCAATGCATTTTAAATTATTTAGATTTAATTATACAATTTTTATTTTTTTTTGGGTACAAATTATACAATTTTTTTTTGATCATAACAAATTATACAATTTAAATGAAGAAGATCCTAACTCCTTTTAAGTTATTATTTAAAAGTCATCTTAAATGGTCTTTTAAAATGAATGTTGTATAACCAATCTGAAATCCACATTAAAACTCGCTTTCAGAAGCCTTCGAAACCAAGTTTTGTAAAATTTGTTAGAAAAACATTTCAATACATTCAATGGAAATTCGTTGTGTTCGAATCTTAGAAAATTGGCTTGTGATTAGAATCTCATCTCATTGTTTTTTCCTTGAAATCAGTTTTATTGAGTATGATGTCTGACATTTATCTAGATTGGTGATTAGGTTGTTTGGATGTCAGTTTGCTTTGCTTTGTGTAATTATTGGAATTCATATGGTTGTTTGTAACTATTTTTCTCTTGATAGCTAAGTTGTTTGGTTGTTATGTTTTGTTAGATTTACAAAAAAATTAAAAAAAATTTGAATACACATGTATATTATAGATCAAAAAAGATCAACGTAATTGGGTTGGAAATACCAAACAACATTTTTAATTAAAATAGAAAATAGACTTGGTAGCAGTTTTAACCTTGACATGCTTGCAAGCATACATTGTAGATAAAATCATACAAAACAGAATATTAGTACGCACGTAACAAACTTAAAAACTCGATGACAAACTTAAAAAATATATGACTACTTATCCAACCAATTATGGTTGTTGAGGAGGGTCGTACTGCACTTCTTTCAGGAACCAATCCACTTCCAAGTCAAGACGACAATTAATGCAAGTGTCGAATTCATAGTCCTCGTCTGAAATCGCCCACCAAAGACCTTTCTTTAGTTGTGGTTTTTTGCATGCTTCAAATTGATCGACGCATACCCTTGAGTATACCAAATTATTTGGCCACGGTCTTCTTAGTGCCCAACATCTATCAGAGATTATAGCCTCTCGAATCATATGTCTACATTTGTAGAGTTTCTTTTGAAACCACAATTCAGTTAATGATGTTCTTCCCATGTCATGATTCTCAACATTACCAGAAAAGATGTTTAGTATCGCTAGCGTATACTTTGCTCCATCGTGGCCTTGTTGTAAGGCAATTTCTAGAAAGTCTCTAGCAGAATCATATTTTGGAATTTGATATCGAATATTTATGATACCCATTCGAAAGCAATACTCTGGATTTCCACTAGATTTTAACAATTGGTAAAAAGAATCCCTATTTTCATCGACTTTGTGCATGTTTCTAGTTAGTGACATCTCCAATGCACAACAATGTACAACTTCTGCAATCAGACAATGCTTCTTCAAAACTTTGCATGTTTGGCTCAAATTGAGAAGATCTTTCAGTGAAGATGTAGCAACCAATGTGATTATAAAGATTAAAACGTCATCAGAAAGTTCTGGAAGCATATTGTTTTGGTGGTTTTATTTCTACTATAGAATATATTTGATTGAAGCTTGTTTCTGCAGGGTTGTTTTTTCTATGTGTGAAAGTGGTTGTATAATGGATACATTTTATAGTGTTATAAGTCGGAGAATTAAGAACTTGATTCTTGATTATCAATCAATATGTTTGGTGTGAAAAGTTGTGTCAATTGATGTTGAACCGTAAAGATGCCACTTTTTGGAAAACTGTAACGATGCCTTTGTTTGAAATTAATTTGTACCCTCATGAGAAGGTGTAAATTTTAGCATCAACCAAGTTGAAATGAATTGAAGTATTTGACAATATTGAAGTGTCTAAATTATGTGGTACATGCAGATAAATTCGGTATTTGGTTTGATGAGAGGGTGTTTTCAAATGACGCAAAGAATGAAGAAGTTTTTGGATATATACATAGAGAATCACACGCACTTGACTTCCATATGTTATTAAAGTCTTATAAAGTTGAAACATAATAAATTCCATTTCATAATTAGTAATTCTGTATTTGTATCTTCTTCCATTTGGTTCTAGAAATAAATCCTACCTTGATTTAAGGTCTTTATACATTTGTATCTTCACCAACAAAGAATATGCCAATGACTCATGATGAAGTCAGAAGAATTGATACTTCATTTTTGGATAGATATTATAATCTATAATATTTTTAGTGCATGACAAGTTGGACCTTTTAAGGTCATGGGATTTATCTTAGCAAAGCAATTACCATCACACAAATTCATATGATCAAGGCATCAAACGTGGCAGCAAGGTGTCACCGAGTGATAGATGTTTCACAGTGGCTGAAATAATTGATTGTGGAGAACCTATACTACACCTTTTCTCAAAAAAAAAAAAATTTGATCAAGTCCTTTTCTCAATTATACGACTTAAAAGAATAAATGTAATAAGAAGATTTAAGTGCTGAATGAACAATAATGACGACAAATTACTTTTATCCTCTTTCTCTAATGTTTAAACCAATTTTCGTCTATAAAAAGTCTAAGTCATTTGTTTTGTTACTATGAAACTTTCTGCATTCCCTGTATTCATCTGCTCTAGCAATTTCACTCGGAAGACATGATTAAATTGAAAGTTTTGTATCTGTTTTTTTCTTTCGGAGGTAAGGAAAGTTCGGTCAAAATTAGAATCATTCAAAAAAATTAAACTTCTAATAAAATGCACATAAGTTTGTCAAAGTCTAGGAGGTAAGTAAAGTTCTATGTTAAAGTTTGTTATAAACACATAAAAAAAACTATATTTTTAATTACAAACGAGATGGAAAACATCTTATGAAATGCACATAAATTTTGTCAATAAATTAAATCTATTTTTTTATAATTATTAAATTAGATCCTTTTAGCAATAAACTCACTTGCGCTGATTTAGTTGTGTTGGTTTGAAATTTTAAAGTATGTCTATTTGAAAGTTTCAGATTCAATTCTCTTTTAATTTAAATGTATTAATTCATACTCTCTCCGGTCACTATTATAAGCAAAATTTTACTTTTTAGATACATTGAATAATTAATGTATCAAGTCTATAATAAAGACTAGATACATTAACTATTCAATGTATCTAAAAAGTCAAATTTTGCTTATAATAGTGACCGGAGGGAGTATATAATTTTGTTGTGATTTTAGACAAGGTCCCGCACCTTAACAAGGAGAATATATTATTAAAAAATCCATTCAACAATAGAAAAAAAAAATTTACTTAAAAATAATGGAAAATATATCTTTAAAAAATAACAATACAATAGAAAAAATATATCATATTATTACATTTTTTTAGGGATATTATTATATAGGGTTAAAGATTCAAAAGAGGGAATTATTAGTAAATCTCACGTAAAAAATGTTAATTTTTAATATTTTAATGCATTAAATACACAATTTTCAAGTAAAAGTTTTTTCTTTGAAGTTCTAAACACCTAAGGATACTCATTAGCATTTCCCTATTATATATTGATGGAGTTATGGTATATTTTTGGCTATGAATCTCAGATACATGATACGACGTGGATACGATACGACACCGATACGTCGAAAAGAAAAATTTCAAAATTCAAGATATGATACGTCTGAATACTTTAATATAAAATTAAATTTAAACTACAAATCAAAACTCAAAATACAAACTATCTATTAAAACTCAAAAGCAACAAAAAACAGACGCAAAACCTAGTCCCACATGGTGACCAAACAAACAACAAAGTTCTCATAACAACAAAAAGAGACAAAACATACGGTGGACAATAGCAAAATATAAATACAAGTAATATTAATGATAAAAAAAAGTGACAATTAGTCAATTATATATATGATATATCTCAAAACGAGTAGATTATTGCTTAGTCAATTATATATATGATATATCCCAATTATAGTTATACTTATGTTTGTTGAACTAACCCTCTGTCATTGATGCAATGAAAGTCATTAGTTAATAGTTGATTTATCAAGTTTGAAGATTCATTGTTCTCTCTATATTTTTGTGTATTGCAGGGACTTCAACTTTTATTTGTTTGTATAATTCATATATTAAAGTTT
>Ga0209282_1002131_pt1 | contig 11280 bp, 8 predicted proteins | sample Mtrugardesep15_FD_187529 | JGI IMG/M metagenome (GOLD analysis project Ga0209282, IMG submission 187529) | Root nodule microbial communities of legume samples collected from California, USA - M. trunc garden sep15 (SPAdes) (version 2) | ecosystem: Host-associated > Plants > Roots > Nodule...
GTGGAGCTGACCATGTAATAGAGCGCACCGGCTGCAACCGTCGGATTGCCGGTGCCCATGGCGGCGAGAAGCGTTCCCGATGACACCAGAACCGAAAAACCGGCCAGCCGCCCGAGCGCCTGCGACGCCAGAACCCCGATGGCCCCGAAGATGATGGTGGCGATGCCGCCGACCAGCAGGGCATCATGGCCGAAGCCCGCGGATTCACCGGCCGTCTGCCCGAACAGCAGGAAAGACAGGCGGGCGATGACATAGATGCCGACCTTGCTCATGATCGCGAACAGGCCGCCCACCGGGGCAGAGGCGGCGCCATAGGCCGAAGGCAGCCAGAAATTCAGCGGCCACATGCCCGCCTTCACCAAAAACGCGATGCCGAGGATGGCCGCACCGGTTTCCAGCAGCATGCGCTGGTCGGGGTTTAGGCCCTCGATGCGGTGGGCAAGATCGCCCATGTTCAGCGTGCCTGTCACGCCATAGATGAGGCTGACACCGATCAGGAAGAACAGCGCGGCGACCAGATTGATCGCGATGTAATGCAGTCCCGCTTTCACGCGCTGCTGGCCGGAACCATGCAGCAGCAGTCCATAGGACGCCGCCAGCATCACTTCGAAGAACACGAAAAGATTGAAGAGGTCGCCGGTCAGGAAGGCGCCATTGACGCCCATCAGCATCATCTGAAACAGCGAATGGAAATGCGCGCCGGATTTGTGCCATTTCGCCATGGAGTAGATCAGCGAGGGAATGGCGAGCAGCGCGGTAAGAAGCACCATCAGGCCGGACAGGCGGTCTGCTACGAGCACGATGCCGAAAGGAGCCGGCCAGTTGCCGAGCAGGTAGACGCCGCTCGAGACAACCGCTGCGATCTCGGTGTTAACAGTCGAATTCACCTCGCGGAACAGCAGAATCGCGACGATCAGCAACAGCACGGTGGAGGTGAAGCTGATGGCGGCCTTTGCGACGCGCTGGCGCTCATCGAAGAACAGCAGCAGGGCGGCGGTGATCAGCGGCAGCAGAATCGGGGCGACAACGATGTGGAAGGGGAATGACATCATTTCGATTCCCTCCCGTCCACATGGTCAGTACCGGTGAGCCCGCGGGCAGCAAGCAGCACAACGAGGAACAGCGCCGTCGTTGCAAAACCGATGACGATTGCCGTGAGAACCAGTGCCTGCGGCACGGGGTCGGCGAGCGTTGAGCTGTCAACACCGTTCACCAGCACCGGCGGCGCATTGGTCTTGATGCCGCCGACGCCGAAGATGAAGAGATTGACGGCATAGGACAGCAAAGAGAGCCCGACAATGACCTGATAGGTGCGCGGGCGCAGGATGAGCCAGACGCCGGAGCCGGTCATGATGCCGATACCGATGGCGAGAATGAGTTCCATTACACGTCCTCCGCTTTTGCGGCTTCAGGCGTGCGAACGCGGTAGTTACGCAACGATTGGTGTGCCAGTGCTATCAGGATAAGAACGGTGGAGCCAACGACCGTCGCGAAGACGCCGAGATCGAACAGCAGGGCCGAAGCCGTCGGCATTTTGCCGATATAGGGTATCTCGGTATACTGGAAATAGGTGGTCAGGAACGGATAGCCGAAGTACCAGGAACCGATACCCGTCGCCGCCGCCATCAGCAGGCCGAAGCCCATCCAGCGCAGCGGCAGGATACGGATACGATCTTCTGCCCAGCGCGCGCCGCCGGCGAGATATTGCAGCAGGAAGGCAATCGCCATGGTGATGCCGGCCGCAAAGCCGCCGCCGGGCATGTCGTGGCCGCGTATGAACAGGAAGATCGAGAAGGTGACGATGACCGGGAACATCCACTGCATCACGATGGATGGCACGTAGAGATAGTCGCGCACCGTATCGCCCTTGCTGCGGTCGGGCCGTTCGGCATCGAAGGCGTTCTGCATCTGCTGCTGTTCCGGCACCCCGATGCTTTCATGGGCGGGGCGGAAACGGCGGAGAAGAGCGAAGACGGTGAGCGCGACGATGGCCAGCACCGCGATTTCACCGAATGTGTCGAAGCCGCGGAAATCGACCAGGATGACGTTGACGACATTGGTGCCGCCGCCTTCCGTATAGGCACGCTCCAGGAAATAGGTGGCAATCGCATTCGGCACCGGCAGCGTCATCACGGCATAGGCGATGACGGACATGCCAATACCGCTGGCGGCGGCCAGCAGGAAGTCCCGGGCGCGGCGTAGTTGCGCCGGTAATTCGTCGCTGCTGTCCACTTTCTCGAAGCGTTTCGGCAGCCATCTTAGGCCGAGCAGGATGAGAACCGTGGTGACGATTTCCACCAGAAGCTGGGTGATGGCGAGATCCGGCGCGGACAGCCAGACGAAGGTGAGGCAGGTGACAAGCCCGGACACGCCGAGCATGACGAGGGCGGCAAGCCGGTGATATTTAGCCTGCCAGGCGGCGCCCATGGCCGCGATCATGCCGATCAGCCACAGGATGGCGAAGATCGGATCGAAGGTCGTCACGCGCGGCAGCGACAGCGAAAATTCCGAAAGGAACAGAGGCGAGAAACCGGCGAGAAGCGCCACGAGAATGAGAAGCCTCAGCTGCGGCTGCAGACGTCGCGTGCCGAGCGTGCTTTCCAGCCACCGCGCCCATTTCCAGGACACGGTGACGAGAATGCGCTCGAAGATACGCTGGCCCCGCAAATGCCGGAAGATCGGCGGGCCGTCGTCGCAGCGTGAGAAATAACCGCCAAGCAGGGCATAGATCGTCACACCGCCGATCAGCGCCGCGATACTCATGATCAGCGGCAGGTTGAAACCGTGCCAGATCGACAGGCTATAGACGGGTGTCTGCGCACCGAGAACGGACAGCACGGCGGAATGCAGGAACGGGCCGATCGACAGGCTCGGAACGATGCCGACGATCAGGCAGGCGAAAACCAGAAACTCGATCGGGAAGCGCATCCACCGCGGCGGCTCGTGCGGATTGGGGTTCGGCAAATCGACGGGCTTGGGCCCGAAGAAAACCGTGTGGATGAAGCGCAGCGAATAGGCGACGGCAAAGGCGCCCGACAGCGTTGCGACATAGGGCAAAGCCCGGTCCAGGAGCGAATCCGCGTGGGTCTCGACCGCTTCGGCAAAGAACATTTCCTTGGACAGGAAGCCGTTGAACAGCGGCACGCCGGCCATGGCTGCACTCGCCGCCATGGCAAGCGTCGCGGTCGCGGGCATATAGGTATAAAGCCCGCTTAATCGCCGCATGTCGCGGGTGCCGGTTTCATGGTCGATGATGCCCGCTGCCATGAAAAGCGAAGCCTTGAAGGTGGCGTGGTTGACCATGTGGAAGATGGCCGCGACCGCCGCCAGCGGGCTGCCGAGGCTGAGCAGCGTGGTGATGAGGCCGAGATGGCTGATCGTCGAATAGGCCAGAAGCCCCTTCAGGTCCTGCTGGAACATGGCGAAATAAGCGCCGAGCAGCAGGGTGATGACACCTGCCACGCCCACCAGCCAGAACCATTCCGGTGTACCTGCGAGCACCGGCCAGAACCGTGCGAGCAGGAAAACCCCGGCTTTCACCATGGTTGCGGAATGCAGATAGGCGGATACGGGGGTCGGTGCCGCCATGGCATTTGGCAGCCAGAAATGGAACGGGAACTGCGCGCTCTTCGTCAGCGCGCCGCCGAGAATGAGAATAAGCGCGGGCAGATAGAGGGAATGGGCACGGATGGCAGCACCAGCCTCGATGATCTTGTCGAGATCGTAGCTTCCCGCCATGTGGCCGAGGATGAGAAGTCCGGCCAAAAGGCTGAAACCGCCGATGCCGGTCACGGTCAGCGCCATGCGGGCGCCGTCACGCGCGCCGGCATTCTGGTGCCAGTAGCCGATCAGCAGGAAGGAGAAGATGCTGGTCATCTCCCAGAAGATCGACAGCAGGATGACGTTGCCGGACAGGACAACGCCGAGCATCGAGCCCATGAAGGCGAGAAAGAAGGCAAAAAACCGCGGGATCGGATCCTTGGAGGACATGTAATAGCGGGCATAAAGCACGACGAGCAGGCCTATGCCGGTAATGAGGATCGCGAAAATCCAGGCAAAACCGTCCAGCCGCAGGGTAAAATTGAGGCCGAGCTGCGGAAGCCATTCCACATCATATTTCAGCACGCCGCCGCCGCTGATGGTGGAATATAAAAACATGCTGCTGACGAGGCCGAAGAGGGCGACGCCGCCCGCGACGGAGGCCGGACCGGCGGCCGCACCATCGCGCGGCATGAAGGCCGTGAGGAAAGCGCCGACAAACGGCAATGCGACAATAAATGGGAGAAGGGTTGCAAGTGTCATATGCGGCGGCGGTTTTCTTTCTGGAATGGGAGCCTACGGCGGGTTTCCGACGACTCCGATCCCTCAAGGTTCACAATGAACCCAATGATGATGACCGCCGGATGACTAATACATAATATGCGGAGGCGCGCGGGGAACCACGCTGGCAAAGTCTCGGAAAGCTTGTGGCACGATGGCAACAGCAACGAGGGAGGTCTTGGTATTTTCGGTAATGCTGAGCGCGGGTGAGGGGAACTCCCCGTGCTGGAACCCTCGACCAGTATCGCCGCTCCGGCAGGTATAATCATTGCCGCTATCGCAATCCTTATCGCGAAGGGAAAGCGAACGGCTGAGATCGACGGTCTGTAACCGCTCGAGGCGGCTGGCCTTGGAGAGCGCCTTGACGCCCGAGGGTGCCTGAAAGCCGATCATGACAAGCAGACTCGCGACCACGAGACCGATGAGCACTTGCGGATGGCGCCTTGAACTGCGGCCTTTCTCCATCCGTGGCAAGTTGGCATCTCCTGGGTCGAAAAGGTCTCTTTAAAGCATCACCGCTGAGCGAATATCCCGTTGATTTGTTTTAGGGGAAGCCGCACGCGCTTGTCCAGCGCGCAGGCCGGAAAAACCGGCCGGAGCGTCCGATTCCTTTTCGTTTTTGCCCGTTTGCGGCAAAGTAAGGGCGACAATGGCTAAAAGCTTTTACAAATTTTACCGTTTGAGGCCGGTGCTTATGTTTCTTAACTTTCAAGCAAGGAATTAACCATAAAGATTGGTGGTATTTCCACGGCGGAATGGGGTTCCTCCCCTTCCAGGCATGACGCCGCACTGCCGTACCGGGCTCGATCCGGTATTTTCGTTTCTTGGTTCAAGAAGGTCTGGCAAGCGTCGATGCCTCATCGTCCACGATGGGTATGTTCGTCCAAAATCCCTGGAGGGTGCTGGCGTTTTGAACCTTGGCCAATTTGGCCGGGTTTTACCGGCCGTCATGTTGTTGGGGACGTCGGTTGGGGCACGATTTGCCATCAGATCAAGCGCGTAGATCGGCAGGCGGAAGCTTGGCGGGACGGTTGCGCTTTGCCGGCCTCGATGAGACGCAATCCGATTTCCTGCGCAATTATCGCGGCATGCTGGAGCCTTACGTAAAGGCCGGCCTGCGCGACGTGATGACCCGTTTCCAGTCCATGCCGGACTGTTCGCCGTCCTTCGAAAGCGAAAACCAACTCGATCGCCTGCACGATCTGCAATCCTCACACTGGAGCGTGCTGACCGATGCGCGTTTCGATGCGCTTTATGCCGAGCGGGTGAAGGTTCTTTCCGATAATGCCGGTCGCATGGGTCTCGATCCGCGCTGGCAGATCGCTAGCCACGCCGTCGTTCTGGAGCATCTGCTCGGCGGGCTGGTGGCTGAACACGCGCCCCGCTCCATCCTGCCCGGCAACCGTAAAAAGAGCCGCGAACTGGCGGACGCCGTGAAGAACATCGTCCGGCTGGTGATGGTCGATACCGAGATTGCCGTGTCGCTGCGCTTCAACGAACTGCGCCTGCGCCATGGCCGCGAACTCCAGGAACAGCGCGAGAATGACCGCTCGGAAGCGGCGAATTTGCTGGGCACGGCCCTGACCGCCTTTGCCGCGGGCAATTTGCAGGCCCGCATCGGGAACGATGTGCCCGACGCTTACAGGGACGTCGCAGCCACCTTCAACACGGCGCTCGAGACGATCGGCGCGTCGCTGATAGCCGCCCAGAACGGTGTAGGTGAGGCCGAGGCGCTGAGCGCACGCTTTGCCGATATCGGCCGCTCGATTGCGGAGCGCTCGCGACAACAGGCCGAAGCGCTTGCCGAGACCTCCCGTGCACTTCAGGCGATGATTGCGCATGTGGCTGAAAACGGCGCCCGTATATTGGCGACGGAAAAGGCGGTTTCCAGCGCCCGCGACGCGGCCGTCGAAAGCGGCAAGGCGATCGGCGAGGCGATCGATGCCATGTCGGATATCGAACAATCAGCCGAACAGATCGGACGGATCATCGGCACCATCGACGAGATCGCCTTCCAGACCAACCTTCTCGCCCTCAATGCCGGCATCGAGGCGGCACGGGCCGGCGACAGCGGACGCGGTTTCGCCGTCGTTGCGCAGGAAGTCCGGGCATTGGCCCAGCGTTCCGCCGATGCCGCAAGAGAGATCAAGAGCCTTGTCGGCTCCACCAAAACGCAGGTCGAGGGTGGGGTGCGCATGGTGAACCGCACGCAGGAGGCCATTGGCGGGGTCGTCCGGCAGGTATCCGGGATCAACGACATGATCGCCGAGGTTTCGCGGCACACCGCCGACCACGCCGGAGAATTGCAATCGGTCGCCGGTGATATAGACGAACAGCAACGGCAGGCCGGGCGGAATGTCGCCGACATGGGCGCCAGCGCCTCCGAGGCCGATGCGCTGCACACCGTCATTCTGGAACTCGGCCGCACCGTGCGCGCGTTCCGTATTGCCCGCCAGGAACATTTCGCTGCCGCCGCCGGTGCGGACTGGCAGCACTCATCATTTATGGCCCGTGGGGATAACCGCACGGATAACAGCCAGAATTACCAACAATTCAGACGTCAGGGAGTCATGTAATGGCAGCCAGAAAAGCAGCTGAGGCGACGCTGAAACTGTCACCGGTGCTGGATCTCAACGAAGCATCGGCTCTGCATGGCAAGCTGATGACGCTGAGAGGAGCACCTTTGTCGGTCGATGCGTCCGAGGTGGAGCGCATTGGCGCGCTTTGCGCCCAGGTACTCATGGCCGGCGCGAAATCCTGGGAAGAGGATGGCAAGCCCTTCGGTTTCGCAAGGGTTTCCGATGCATTCGACAAGACCATGAAACTGATAGGCGTCGATATCGACCATTTGCTCCCTAAGGAGATGCAAAAGTGAAGAAAAAAGTTCTTACCGTGGATGATTCCAGAACGATCAGGAACATGCTCCTGGTCACACTCAACAATGCCGGTTTCGAAACCATTCAGGCCGAAGACGGCATCGAGGGTCTCGAGGTGCTGGAACAGAGCAACCCGGATGTCATCGTGACCGACATCAACATGCCGCGTCTCGACGGTTTCGGCTTCATCGAGGGCGTGCGGCGCAACGAAAAATACCGCGCGATCCCGATCCTCGTTCTGACGACCGAAAGCGATGCGGAAAAGAAGAACCGCGCCCGCCAGGCCGGTGCGACCGGCTGGATCGTCAAGCCGTTCGACCCTGCAAAACTCATCGATGCCATTGAGCGCGTAACCGCCTGATACGGGACATTTCACGATGGATATGAACGAAATCAAGGAAATCTTTTTCCAGGAGTGCGAGGAACAGCTCGCTGAACTGGAATCGGGGCTTCTTAAATTGAATGACGGCGACCGTGATCCGGAAACCGTCAACGCCGTTTTCCGTGCCGTTCATTCCATCAAGGGCGGGGCCGGTGCCTTTGGTCTCGATGATCTCGTGGCCTTCGCCCACGTTTTTGAAACGACCCTCGACTGCGTTCGCTCCAACAAGCTGGAACCGACGCAGGACGTTCTGAAAGTCATGCTGCGCTCCGCCGATGTGCTGGCGGATTTGACCAACGCGGCCAGAGACGGCGGCAGCGTCGATGAAAGCCGCACCCGTGGCCTCGTCAAGGAACTGGAAGCGCTGGCCAATGGCGAAGCCGTTCCGGCATCCGCGCCGGCTCCCGTCGCTGTAAAGGCGCCGGAACCCGTCAAGGCGCCCGCAGCACCGAAGCCGACGGATGAAAGCGGTTTCGAGCCGATCCCGTTCTCTTTCTCCGATTTTGCCGACGAGGCGACGCCGCTGATGGAGGTGCCGACCTTCCAGATCACGTTCAAGCCGCACGCCTCGCTTTATTCCAAGGGCAATGAGGCGGCACTTCTGCTGCGTGATCTCTCGCGTATCGGTGACATGAGCGTCAATTGCGACATGTCCGAACTGCCGGCGCTCGACAAGCTCGATCCCGAAGCTTCCTATCTCTCCTGGACGGTTTCCATCGCCACCGAAAAGGGTGAGGAAGGAATCCGCAGCGTCTTCGAATTCGCCGAATGGGATTGCGATCTCGAAATCACCGCAGTTGTTTCGGACGCGTCCGCGGACGAAGAAGAACTGCCGATGATCCCGGTTCCGTTCGATCTGTCTGCTCTCGATGGTGATGCGCAGGACGAACCCGCCGTCGCGACCCCCGCGATGGAAGATGCCTATGCCGCAACCGTCGAAGCTGCCGTCGCGACGACGCAGATCGCCCAGAGCGTCAATGCCGCCATCGAAAAGCGCGAGGCGGCGGCAGCGCCGGCCGCAGCGCAGGCGAACGCCAATGCCGCCGCCAATGCGAGTGCCGGCCAGACCATCCGCGTCGACCTCGATCGCGTCGACCGACTGATCAATCTCGTCGGCGAGCTTGTCATCAATCAGGCGATGCTGTCGCAGAGCGTCATCGAAAACGATGCGAGCGGCACCTCCGCCGTTAATATGGGTCTGGACGAACTGCAGCAGCTGACGCGCGAAATCCAGGACAGCGTCATGGCCATCCGCGCGCAGCCGGTGAAGCCCGTCTTCCAGCGCATGTCGCGTATCGTCCGCGAAGTCGCCGACATGATCGGCAAGCAGATCCGCCTCGTCACCGAAGGTGAGAACACGGAAGTCGACAAGACGGTCATCGACAAGCTGGCCGAACCCCTGACCCACATGATCCGCAATGCCGTCGACCATGGCATCGAGACGCCGGAAAAGCGCGAAGCCGCAGGCAAGAACCCGGAAGGCACCATCAAGCTTTCGGCCAAGCATCGCTCGGGCCGCATCCTCATCGAGCTTCAGGACGATGGCGCCGGCATCAACCGCGAGCGCGTTCGCCAGAAGGCGATCGACAACGATCTGATCGCCGCCGATGCGAACCTGACCGACGAAGAGATCGACAATCTGATCTTTGCGCCGGGCTTCTCGACGGCAGACAAGATTTCCGACATTTCCGGCCGCGGTGTGGGCATGGATGTGGTCAAGCGTTCCATTCAGGCGCTTGGCGGCCGCATCAGCATCTCGTCGCGTCCCGGTCTCGGTTCAACCTTCACCATGAGCCTGCCGCTGACGCTTGCCGTTCTCGACGGCATGGTGGTGACCGTTGCTGGCCAGACGCTCGTCGTTCCTTTGACGGCAATCGTCGAAACCCTGCAGCCCGAGGCGAAGAACATCCACTCCTTCGGCTCCAATCAGCGGCTGATCTCCATCCGCAACTCCTTCTGCCCGCTGGTGGATGTCGGTCGTGTCCTGAACTTCCGCCCGACCCAGGCCGATCCTGTCGAAGGTGTGGCGCTTCTGGTGGAATCGGAAGGCGGCGGCCAGCGTGCTCTAATGGTCGATGCGATCCAGGGCCAGCGCCAGGTCGTCATCAAATCTTTGGAAGCCAACTATACCCATGTTCCGGGCATTGCCGCCGCCACCATTCTCGGTGACGGACGTGTAGCGCTCATTCTGGATGTCGATGCCATCGTCAGCGCCTCGCGCGGACAGCCACTGAAACAGGAAATGTCACTCGCGGCGACGGGTTGAAGGCGGATATCCAATGGCAGCACTTAATCTCAGCGATCAGCGACAGTCTCCCGACGACGTTCTTGCCAGCGGCGAATATCCGCTGACACGGCGCGATTTGTCGGAGATCGCTGCGATGATCTATGCCGATGCGGGCATCTATCTCAACGACACCAAGGCGTCGCTGGTCTATTCCCGCCTCTCGAAACATATCCGCAATCTCGGTCTTTCCGGCTTCCGCGAATATTGCGCGCTGGTGTCCTCGCCCGAGGGCGCACAGCCGCGTCGCGAAATGCTGTCGCACCTGACGACGAATTTCACCCGCTTCTTCCGCGAGAACCATCATTTCGAGCATCTGCGCGACGAGGTCCTGCCGGGCCTCATCGCTCGTGCCAAGAGTGGCGGGCGTGTCCGCATCTGGTCGGCCGCCTGCTCCGACGGGCAGGAACCCTATTCGATTGCGCTGACCGCGCTGGCTATGTTCCCGAATGCGGCCGATTATGATTTCAAGATCCTGGCAACGGACATTGATCCGAAGATTCTGGCGCAGGCCCGTGCCGGCGTTTACGACGACAACGCGCTTGAAACCGTGTCGCCCGCCATGCGCAAGCAATGGTTCACCGAGGTCGATGCCGGCGGTCGCCGCAAGTTCCGCATCGACGACAAGGTCAAGCGTCTCATCACCTTCAACGAGCTGAACCTGATGACGCAATGGCCCTTCAAAGGCAATTTCGACGTCATCTTCTGCCGTAACGTCGTCATCTATTTCGACGAGCCGACGCAGGTGCGCATCTGGTCGCGTTTCGCAGGCCTGCTGCCGGAAGGTGGCCACCTCTATATCGGCCATTCCGAACGTGTGTCCGGTGACGCCAAGAACGTGTTCGACAATACCGGCATCACCACCTATCGCTTCATCGGTCACGCATCCGGGAGGAAGGCATGAGCGCACTCGCACGGGTCCTCGTCGTTGACGACTCCCCCACCATGCGCGGCCTGATTTCGGCCGTCCTCAAGGCCGATCCGGAAGTCGAAGTGGTCGGCCAAGCCGGCAACGCCATGGAAGCACGTGCCGCCATCAAGCAGCTCAATCCCGATGTCGTGACGCTCGACATCGAGATGCCGGAGATGAATGGCCTCGAATTTCTCGAAAAGATCATGCGCCTGCGCCCCATGCCGGTCATCATGGTCTCCTCGCTGACCCATCGCGGCGCGGATGCGTCGCTTGCCGCGCTTGAAATCGGCGCTTTCGACTGTGTCGGCAAGCCGGCTCCCGGTGACGCGCGCCCCTTCGGCGATCTGGCCGACAAGGTGAAGGCCGCCGCCCGTTCGCAACATGCCGCCTACCGCGCCACCCGGCCGGAAGCCGCTGCCGCGCCGCAGCCGGTTCCGATGAGCGAATATCGGGCGGGCCGTAAGGTCGTGGCCATCGGCTCCTCCACCGGCGGCGTCGAAGCGCT
>Ga0209282_1002132_pt1 | contig 11279 bp, 7 predicted proteins | sample Mtrugardesep15_FD_187529 | JGI IMG/M metagenome (GOLD analysis project Ga0209282, IMG submission 187529) | Root nodule microbial communities of legume samples collected from California, USA - M. trunc garden sep15 (SPAdes) (version 2) | ecosystem: Host-associated > Plants > Roots > Nodule...
ATCTACTTTCGAGGTCATATATAATTTTTACACTTCAAATTTCATTTTAATTTACATGTCAGAGTCATTTATATTTTTTACACTTTAAGTTTCTATCGTATTTTGCCAAACTTTAATAAATGTAATTAACAAACATTTCAATTTGACCCCCAAAATTACAAATTGGCCCCTCAAAATTTTCAAAAATTATAATTTGACCCCTCAAAATTTTGAAATTTACAAATTGACCCCAAATTTAAATTTTCAAATTTGACCCCAAAAAATTAAAATTTATAAAAGTTGCCGAAAAATATGACTATGAATTTTTTTATTACTCCATCCAAACAAAAGTATTGAGAAATGAAAGTAATTTAATTGAATCATTTAAATTGTCTAGAATTTTAAATTCTTTGAAATTTCCCAATTACCTCATCCAAACACACTCTGAGAGTGTATTTGGACGAGGGAATGTTTTAAGGTAATGTAATGTTATGAGGGAATTCAAATACTTTGAGGTGAATTTCATTGTTTGGATAATAATTTGAAGAATTTTCAAAATGATGGGAATTTATGAAGTATTTTGTTAAAGTTAAATTTAGAGAATTTCAAATGACACCTAAAAGGTAAGAATTCCAAAATTCTTCATTGTTATTATCTTTCAAATTTTGCATTTTGGTCCTCAATTATTACAAAATTTTCAATTTGACCTTAAAAAATTTCCAAAAAATTATAAATTGACCCCTCAAATTTTTCAAAAATTATAATTTGACCTTCAAAATTTTTGAAATTTACAAATTGACCCTAATTTCAATTTTCAAATTTGTCCCAAAAAAAATTAAAATTTATAAAAATTCCCCAAAAATGATGACATTGAAATTTTTGATTACTCCACCGAAACAAAAGTATTAAGAAATGAAAGGAATTTAACTGAATCATTTAAATTGCCTAAAATTTTAAATTCTTTAAAAAAATTCAATTACCTCATCCAAACACACTATAAGTATTCATACATGTTATTTATTTTATTAGAAATTAAGAAATAATGAGTTGAACACCCCTTAAAAAAAATGAGTTGCACGCGACATAAAATATTACACATTAAAAGTACTACTGCTAAATGCCACATCATAACTATAAATAATAGATTTTAATTAAATAATATGTTATTGATACCAGAGCCTATCGATCACAACCATCATTTATATACGCACGTTTAGCCTCAATAATGCCATATGTGAATTAGTGTATCGAGAAAACCTCAAACCACAAAGCCCACATAGATTAAGGATAAAGTATAATGAGAGTTTATTAGTAAAGAGAGACATTTATCACCATATAAATGAGTTTTTGTAAAGATGAGATATACCTAATATAAAAGAAAAACCTAATATGATATCAAGACTTATCAAAATGCCCCACCCATCATTTATATATGCGCACAAGTCCAATAACGTTGGACGTTGGACGTGAGAGCGTAAATTGAAAAAAATCCACATAAGATACAAATAAGATATGTAAGGAGTTTATAAAGAATAACACCAGTCACATTATAAATTCGTATCTTAAGAATAAGTTAGACCAAATATAAAACCATAATAATACCTATATCTATCTAAACTAAATGCTTAACAGCAAGCATGTGTGGGGGGAATGATTAGACGAAATATTCAATAACAAACAAAAGCTATGAGGTGTTATCCACGACTTAATTAAATACTATTTTTGTGTCGGTTATCGTAACCTTATACTTGCTGCATTTCCTTTTCCAAATATATGCAATTATGCATGAATCCAATCATGTTCTTTTGCATGTAAGTAAAATAAAAAGGCTGTTATAAATAAAAGGAACTTCAAAACAAAACACTCTGTTGTATTTTATAAGAAATTACAACCCTGATCAATCTATCCCTACAATTTGTTTTTTTCCATAGGATCATCCCCTTTTTGGTAATTCTATTAGATGCACAATAAATGTTAAACCAACTCCACTTGGTTAAAAACAAACTCATAGCTACAAGTTTATTAGGTCGTTATTATTTGCTATGAGATTAATATTCGATCCACTATTTGGTCACAAATATAATGCAAAACCTGAATTGTGGTTTACCTACTGTCTTGCATTATATTGGTCTAGTTGTATTTCACATGCTCTTCTCCAATGTCCTAAAGGCATAATCAAAGGGATTCAGAGTAGGATATGGATTTAAGGCTAATAATTTCAAGATGCCTCATGAAATAAAGTAAATGATGGACCCAACATAACAACTAAGTCAATCTATTCCACCAGGGTAACGCTTTATAATTTTTCACAATCTCATTCTACTGTTTATATGAAACAAAGTCAAAATATAAAGATTCTTGGTGCCAAGCAATATATGAAATGTGATGATGTTTGAATTACGTAGGCAAATATTAAGTTAAATGCAATTGCCTTGAGAAGGCTTTTACTTTCAGAACTGGACTTTTACTAATAAGTTCAAATTAATCAAAGCGCCCATTGCTTATTATGCTATGCTGCTTAATTTGATTATCGTCAACGCTTATGCAAGTTAACGTGAAGAGGGAAATCAATTATGGTATTACTAATAATATATAATGATTATTTCATTACCCTTGTTCTATAGTAGAGTAACTTCTAAGTAATAGTGTATTAATTTGTTCTACGTAATAATACCATAATCGGCATTTAAATCGTAGGGACCTTGATTATGGTACACCATTACTTTTCTTTTTTTGGACCGGAATGGTACACTCTTACTTTTTATTTTTGAAGGAGTACACTATTACTTTTTTTCTTGATAAGTTGATCATGGTATATACTATTAATATAATTATTTTTTCTTTCTCATTTTAATCACAATGAATAAGGTAGCTAGAACTTTATATTCGACTTTACTTGTAATTTTATTCTTTCTTTTTCACAAATGGAATTTACTACTTTCATTTTTTACTTCCCAAATGTATACTGTAATACCTAACATTGACATTTAGGGTTTTGCATTCCCTAAAGTCATAAGTTCATATATTTCCTGTATTTAGACAAAATTTAAGATAATTTTGTCTTTGCAACATACCACAAAGATATTTAGAAAATATTTTGAGAAATTTATGCGCGCACACACAACAATTTCTTTCTCACAAACTTTTGTCTAAATGTATAAAATTTAAATTCAAAGTTTAACCGTTGAAATATGATCTTGTTCATACATATACACTTAACACTTTCACAAACTTATGTTTAAATGTAGAGAAATTAAAAAAAAACAAATGTAGAGAATTTAAATTCAAAATTTAACTATTAAAATATGTTTAATTCCATATAATTGTGAACAACCATCATCAAATGAAATAAATAAAAGTGAACCAAGTTCAAAGCTAGGTGAAGTTTAGTATGGGAAAGGAAACTTTTTTCCCACCATAGGAAAGTATTTTTTGACCACTAGATCAAATCAAGTTCACAGTTTTATCAAGCACTGTCAATACTAGATCTAACAACTCACCCTCTACAATCCATCTCTCTCCTTGCCCAACCACCGCAACAACTGCAAGATCCACTGTTCATTTTCAAACTTAAACTAATATTCCCCAATTTTAACATCAACTGGTCAATAGAAATCAACCAGCACTACCCACCATGGCTAGTATCTTAATTTTCCGACGACCTTTATCCGATGACATCGTTCTGTCCCTTTCAACTGGAGATCAATTTGGTATACTTGCATATGGGTTTCAAGCTATGAGAGATCTAACCGTGGAGGTAGCTGTACGAAGAATCACTATGAAATTGAGCACAAATTTTGAATTTTGTAGAGTGACCCATCAACACCCATTAGAACTTGAATTTTGTAGTAGTGAAATTGAGGACGAGGAACGTTTCTACTAGCATAATACCATAGTAGTTCCATCAAACTTTTTTTGTTTCAAAATATTAGTACTCATGGAGGCTGAAGTCATTGGTGGTGAATCGGTGATGGATCCATGGTAGTTTGATGGAGGTTGAAGAAAATGGTAAAGAGAAAGAAAAAAATATAATGTGGACAGACCATGATAAGATCAATAAACCTCTTTAATCTAATGGTAAAAATCTAACTTTCTTATGGTGAAAAAAAACTTTCCTTTCCCACTCTAAATGCCACCTCAAAGCTAACCTTTAGCACCAATATTACATTACTTTACTTTGTAGTGAAACAAGGTAACAAACCAACATTTGATTGTCCTAATTCCTAAAGTATCCCTCCTGTTACTTTTTTCTACGTACAACAGTATTTTTTATCTTTGACTGTTTGGACCTTCCCCCCATCATTTGGGGCTTGCTTAACGGACAAAACTGGACAATTGCATCCCGTAAATTCAGAAATCACAAAACACAATTTGGGTCCTACATGTTTAGTTTAATCACACCATTTACCCTCTCCTTTAATCCCTTTATATACAACCCCTTCTACGTACATTCTTCTCACACTCATTTCTTCTTCCCTTTACAACCTTAAACATGACAGCTACCACTTCTTCCATCTTCTTCTTTTTCTCTCTCCTCAGCTTTTCTCTCATTTCCTCTTCACCCCTGCAAGACCCTGATTTGGTTACACAAGAAGTTAACAGGTAACCAAACTCATCACTAACCACTCTAGCTAGCTTAACACACAAATAATGTACCCTAGCTAATTAAATTATTTTTTCTTGTAAAAATATTTATACACAAAAAACATATACTCTTATGTCAATGCAATACTTCCTCTAGTATTATAAACAAAAATGTACATATTTTTTTGCTTGTATAGTAAAGTAGTTCACTAATGTTTGTTTTTTTTATGTAATGTTTGTGTAGGAAAATCAATGGTTCATTAGCTAGAAGAAACTTGGGGTACCTCTCATGTGGAAGCGGCAACCCAATTGATGATTGTTGGAGATGTGACCAAAACTGGGAAAAAAACAGACAAAGACTAGCAGATTGTGCAATTGGGTTTGGCAAGAATGCCATTGGTGGTAAAAATGGTAAAATCTACGTCGTAACAGATTCCGGTGATGACGATCCGGTGACACCAAAACCCGGTACACTTCGTTTCGCCGTGATTCAAGACGAACCATTATGGATAATCTTTGCAAGAGACATGGTGATTCAGCTAAAAGAAGAGCTTATAATGAATTCATTCAAGACAATTGATGGAAGAGGAGCTAGTGTGCACATTGCTGGTGGTCCATGTATTACAATTCAGTATGTGACTAATGTTATAATACATGGTATACATATACATGATTGTAAACAAGGTGGCAATGCTATGGTGAGGGACTCCCCAGGACATTATGGGTGGAGAACAGTATCGGACGGTGATGGTGTTTCAATCTTTGGTGGAAGTCATGTTTGGGTGGATCATTGTTCTTTGTCTAACTGTAATGATGGTTTGATTGATGCTATTCATGGGTCCACTGCAATTACCATCTCTAACAATTATATGACTCACCATGATAAAGTTATGCTTTTGGGTCATAGTGATACTTATACTCAAGACAAGAACATGCAAGTTACTATTGCTTTTAATCACTTTGGTGAAGGCCTTGTTCAAAGAATGCCAAGGTAATCATATTTCAAATTTAATTACTAATATATAATTTTTATTTTTTTTAAATACTCAAGTTAGTATATGAGAGTTGAGTTTTTCCTTTCCAAAAAAAGAGAAAAGAGAAAGGGGTTTATGCAAGGAAGGTAGTATATGAAAATTTGAGTTTTTGAATAGCTTTAATTTGTACATAGTGCAAGCCAAGAAAAAGAAAAAGTGGGAAAAGGGGTGCTAATAGTCAATTTTAAAAAGTGTAGAAATCAATGTGTATGGGAGTGACTGTTTTTTACTTTGTCAATACTTGTAATTAGTGTTTTCAGTATATGGGGTATTGTGCATGTGCTTAATGCTGAAATTAGAAAAACATATGTGATGGTTTGCAGGTGTAGGCATGGTTATTTTCATGTGGTAAATAATGACTATACTCACTGGGAAATGTATGCTATTGGGGGAAGTGCTAATCCTACCATCAATAGCCAAGGAAACAGATTTGTAGCCCCCGATGACAGATTCAGCAAAGAGGTAATGATAATAATTAAATTGTTAGTACTGTGTTATTTTAAAAAAATCAATCGAATGATTTTAATGGCGTAACTCAAACACATTAAATATTAAAATCGTGTCCTAATACATCAAATGTTTATGCATACGTATATCATTTAAAATGTACTTACGTGACATTGAATTATTATTTTAGGTGACAAAGCATGAGGATGCACCAGAAGGTGAATGGAAAGGATGGAATTGGAGATCAGAAGGGGATTTATTGGTAAATGGTGCATTTTTTACACCATCAGGAGCAGGAGGAGCATCATCAAGCTATGCAAGAGCATCAAGTTTAAGTGCAAGACCATCTTATCTAGTTGGTACAATAACGACTGGTGCTGGTGTGCTTGGTTGTAAGAAAGGTTCTCGTTGCTGATTATGACCCCTCGAGCAAACAACTGTCTCTGCAGGCTGGTCAGTTAATTCAAGGGAGGGAAGTTGAAAAAAAGAATGACAACAACAACTATATAGATTAATTAATTAATTAATTATAGTATATGGTTTGGCTTGGTCATTTCTTTGGCTAGGAAAATATATTTTGATTTCCATGTTACTTTCTTCCTTCATTTTTTTTTTTACATTTGGATTTTTCTGATTTGATGTAGTTTTTCCATGATTACTAGTACAACCTCTAGTTGCTAATCTCTTTGGAATCAAATCTGAAAATCTTGTCCAAGAGAAAGCAATTGCAGAAGAGTTGATATGATATTGGGAAATTATTGATATGGTATTGGTATTACATGTTTCTATGTTGATCTCAATGTCTTTGTTACACTTTTTCTCTGTTTGTGACCGACACATGGGACAGACAGAGAAGTGCAGAGTTTGACTAAGACCAGTAATGTAATGCAATAAAATCAAAAATACTAGTGTACCTATCCCACCAATCAAGCTAGAATTAGTTGGTGTATTGGAGCTATCAATAAAGTGTTAACTGTTAACTGACTCGATTTTGAATTTTTGAAAACAAAAGTTGATAATTTCATCGTAGGAACTAGGATTAATATTTTTTGACAGAGGATAATAAAATGTCACATATTTTTGTTTGAATCTTTGTCCCTCCAATCAAAAGCCAAACATGTGAAACACATAGTAATAAAATAGCAGGAGTGGCTGATATATGCGTGGAAAGTGGACATTCATGAATTCATTTTTGAACTTTAGTAAAATAATAAAGTACTACGGTCAATAAAACAAAAACCATCACATTAGTGTACTATTTACTTACAAAATATGAGACAATTTCATTTGAGAAGAAATATAAAACTAAGTGATTCAATTGAAATTTTTAAAAGGATTAAACTTGTCCCGACGAGACGCAATTTGTATTGATCTTAAAAGAATAAATTTTATCGTGTCCTCGTAGCACATTTAAAGATATTTTGTTATCAAATCATTAACATCTAATGATAATCAGATGAGAATACACAAATAACATCCGGATCCAAACAACTAACAAAATGTATGCGAGTATTATACTCTTTATACCTCACCCATAAAAGATCTTCGACCCTTGGTGAAAGGTACATTATCTCATTCATTAAGCATTAAGCTCTTCTAAAATCTTCATTTACTTGAGTGTTATCCTTGCAAATACACTAGTCCACCCTTGTGGAGTAGCAGAGTGAGAGTCATCGTTCAGTGCAATATATTTTTATGTTTTTAGTTAGATATCACAATTTGTAAAACTTTTAATTGGGTTTCATTTAGTTTTATTGTAGTCTTTTCCTTATAAACAGTGTTAGAAAAAAGGTCACATTGATATAATTTTAGTGAAGTAAAACAACACTACTATATCAAAATAACAAAAGAAATCACATCAGTGTTTTTATTATTTACAAAATATGAAACAATTTTAGAAGAAAAAAATAGTTAAATGATAAAGATCCAATTAAAATTCTTAAAAAGGACTGGATTTAGTAGAATTGCATTTTTGATCTCTTAATTATTTAGGTAGTATCGGTTTGGTCCCCTAACTAAAATTTGATTTATTTTGGTCCCTTAACTTCTCTCTGTTACACATTTTGGTCATTTTCGTTAGTTTTAATTCAAAAACGATAGGTTTTCTTCATCTTCTTCTCCTCTTTTTCATCTTCATATCATCTCGATCAACATTCAACAACAAGAATTCCAGAAAAATTTCAGAAGAAAATGAAGAAAACTTAACGTTTTTGAATTAAAACTAACAGAAATGACCAAAATATATAATGGAGAGAAGTTAAGAGACCAAAATAAATCAAATTTTAGTTAAGGACCAAACCAATACTAATTAAATAGTTAAGGGAAAAAAAATAATTTAGCCTTATTATTTCTCTCATAAAAAGTGCTTTTTTTAGAATGGAATTTTTCCACACCTTTGCAGACAATTGCACAAGAATTGAATTTCTCTCTGTTATAGTAGGACGTTGTAATTATTTTATTGTGTGAAATTGTATTTTAAATTAAATCATCTCATCTAAAACTATAATTGAGATTCGTTATAGCGTGTATCTATATGAAATCTCTACACAATTAGTTGAAAAAACACAAAAATCCTATCGATTAGCATTACCTTATATAACCTACTCTATTTTTAGATTCTAATACCTAATATAACCTGCTCTATTTCTAGATTCTAATATAATGACCCACATTAGTTGTTAATTTCTTTGAATCAAATTCTAATACTAACCTACTCTGTTTTAGTTGAGAACAACACATATCGATCCTATACCACATGATTATGTTTTTCTTTCTTAAAAATTAAAGGATTAAACTAAAATTAAAATAAGATATTTAAATAAAACTTTTAAAAGTTAGGAGACTAAATTAAAATATAATAGCTGGAGAAAAAAAGTGCTTCAAACAAAGATGATTAACAAGCAACGTGGTGAAGCTAGCATGAGTGTGTAAAAACAAAGGCACACAAAAAAGTGTCCCGACAACATACTCGGAAGTTTCAAATTGCTCGCATGAGTTTGGAAAGCAACGAAGATGGGGTGAACTGGTCACAATGACATGCTGAGAGCAAAACTGAGATAGGAAGGAAAAGGGATAGAAATGCACATGGGTGAGCCTCTTTAGTGGAACTCCTTTTCATGGACTTATTTCATGTGTTTGTGTGAGTGAAGATTTATAAAGGGTTAATATGCGTAGGAATGCTAACAGCACACCTTTTAATACATACTTTTTAACACACTCTCTTTGATTGATTGAAATTCATATGGGACCCACCAAATTCATATGAGACCCACATGATTTGATGAAACCCATGTGAATTTTAACCAATCAAAGAGAGTATGTTAAAAAGTGTGTGTTAGAAGGTGTGTTGCTAGCATTTCTCTAACATGTTTTAACCTCTGTAATTTAGGCGAGTTTCAGTTTATTTTTAGTAAAAAAATTTAAATTCCAACCTTGTAATTTAAAGATTTTTTCGAAATAGACCTTGTAATTTGAATATTTTTTCGTTTTAGACCTTGAGGCCATTTGATTGTGCAAACCTGATGACGTGGCACGCTGAATCAGCATTTTTGGATGATGTGGCGCGCTGACTGTATAATTAATTTTGTTTTTTATTTTTGATTTTCATTTATATTAATTTAAAAATAAAAAAAATGAAAAATAGTTTTAAAAATAGAAAAATTAAGATTATTTTTAATTTCAGATTTTTTTATTTTAACAATTAAATTCCAGAATTTTTTTTTCTTTTCAAAAATATAGTTTTTATGATTTTTTTTATTTTCAAAAATAAATTTTCAGATTTTTTAAATTAATATAATTTCATTTATATTACTTTTTTTAAAAAAAAAATTGGCAAAATGCCACATGTGCCCTTAAAAAAAAAATTATACAGTCAATGTGCCACATAATCTAATATGCATAGTCGACGCGCCACTCAGCATGCCACGTCAGCATTTTGTCTAGTCAGATAGCGTCAGGGTCTAAAACGAAAGAATCTTAAATTACAGGGTTGAAATCTAAATTTTTTTTACAGGGGTAAACCGGAACTCGCCTAAATTATAGGGGATAAAAACATATTTTTAGTCAGGTAGCCTAGTAACTAGAATTCACCCTATATAAGGTGAATAAGTGGGGTGTCTGAGGTTCGAACCCCGACCCTTTTATATAATAATGCATTGTCCTATCAACTTAGCTATGCTCATGGGATGGGTAAAAACATATTAACCCATTTATAAATCAGGGTTTGAATTTTACAACATTTAATTGTGACTATATACTCATTTTAATTTTTCACATTTTTTTACGGTTCAATTCAATTTAAAAAATAATAAAATAACATCAAATTCATCGCTTTGTAAAGATAATAGAGCAACTAGTTTATCTTCCATATAAAAATGTGAAAGTTTAATATAAGTATTATTTTTGTATAGAAATAAATTGGACCACGAGTATATTGTGAGATATTAAATTGAAATTTTATTGGTGGGTCGGTAATTTAACCGATTTGAATTAGTGGATAAAAAGTTTGAGATATGAAACCAAGGCAAAGGAGAAAAATTAAACTAACTATCAACGGTTGTCATTTAATTTTTTATTCTTTATTTTAAAAAATTGCGCCTAATATTGTAAATTTTACTGGGCCATATTATTTATTTTTTAAATAAAATTTGACTTATGTTATTTTGGTTTTAGGACATATTATATTTAGAAGTTTTTCAATCATTCCTTTGATAAAAAAAAAAGATTTTATAATCCTTTAGAACACGGTTGATATAATTTAAATGATTTTGAAAACTAAAAATATAATGTGTGTACAAAAAGAAAATGTGTATGCAAAAAAACATATTATTAATTCTCGTGAGCATGACTCAATTGACAAAGACAATACATTGTTATATGTAAAAGTTGGAATTCGAACTAAATATGTCAAATGGACTGGTTCGGCCCAACCTGTGAGGCCTGATTGCATAAATGGGTCAGTCCGGCTCCGACCCATTTACAATTAGGTCACATATTTTAAAACTCAACCCGATCTTTGTGACTCAACCCATTTTTAATCGTTGTTGTAAGAGTTAGAGTTCGAATTCTAAACACCCCCTATTCATCTTAAAAAATGAATTATAGTCACTAACTTATAATCAACACACTTATAAATTTTATTTGCTAGTTTGAAAAATTATATGCGTGATTGTAGTTACTCCATAGTCCACTGCATAATGTCAACAACTATTTTTTTTTTTAGGGGATAATGTCAAC
>Ga0209282_1002134_pt1 | contig 11277 bp, 6 predicted proteins | sample Mtrugardesep15_FD_187529 | JGI IMG/M metagenome (GOLD analysis project Ga0209282, IMG submission 187529) | Root nodule microbial communities of legume samples collected from California, USA - M. trunc garden sep15 (SPAdes) (version 2) | ecosystem: Host-associated > Plants > Roots > Nodule...
TTTACGGTTATACCCTTGTCACTCTCATAGTTGTTTTCTTTACTTAGATTATTATTATTGTTGTTGATTAAGTGGGATAATATGACCTCTAAAAATAACTAAGTGGATAATATTTGTGCTTATGCGTATGTTTGGTTATGCGGTGATGTTATTTTTTGTATATTTTTCAGTCATTTTAGTTATAGTTTGATTCAAATTATAAGAGTTTTACAACAATTGCATATGATTTACGACACATTTTACAATGTTTTTGTTTTTCCTTTCTGAATCATGCAATTCTAGTTTTATTTTAAACAAACAATTTTGAGGTGTTTTTGATGTAATTCAATATGAAATTATGCAAGTCGGCAAAACAAAACACCTCGTAAAAAATTAGAAAGACAATAAATGAAGATTCAAGAGGTCTATGAAGACATTACAAAGTGAAGAAATTCTAGTTCAAGTTTCAAGATAAGTTTCATAGAAGGGAGCACTCAAAAGACGAAGAAAAAGGCAGAAAGGCGTTGGGAAAGGCTGCCACGCGCCCCATGCATGATCATGTGCGGCTTGGGTGTGCAAAACAGTGCTGAAAAGCACTGTTTTTGGCACTGATGTGCAAGGTGCATGCCTTCCACGAGCGGCGCGCCTGCGCATCCCGGGAAAAACAACATTTTGTTGTTTCCTGGCTACAGGTTTGGAGAAAAAGTCCAATTTTTAGCCCAAACCCATTGGGAAATCAGCCTATGAATTTAACTCCTATCGTTCACAATTATTCCTCTCATTTAAAATTATTCATTCAGAACGAAACAGTTCAAGATGAAGGTATACGCTAGGAGTATCAAGGGAGGAGTCTCGCTTAAACCTTAGTCTCTAGTGTATGTTTTATTTTATCGTAATTTTGTCTTTAGTTACCCTGAGTAATTACACCCTAATTAGGTGGGATTTTATATGAACCTCTATTTGTTTGTTGTATCTTTTTAATTCAAGTCTTCTATTCAAATATTTTATGATATCTATTTAATTTTCGTATGCAAAGGTTTTAATGCTTGTGTTGTCCCTAGGGAGTGTGACATAACTAGGAATCCACCCGAACTTAGTAACATGAGGCTTCAGAAGATACTTTTGGTCATACATTTCTGAACGTTGCATATTGAATTGTATTCTTTCTCCTTAGTAAGGTAGATGAGATAGAGTTGTCTGTACGTATAACTACTAAGGTAAGAGAAAGTATGTGATCAACTTTTAAGAACGAAGTTTGAGCCTTTAGACGACGACAATTTAGAAATCTCAATTCTTTTATGTTTCAAACTTTCAATTACATCTGAGAGAATAAGGCCCCACTCTAATACTTTGTACGTAGGCATATTGACCATTGTATGATTAATGACCGTTGTATGATTAATCTCAACAGTTGGAGGGACATATTGTCCTACGAACTCATCATTTAAGTATAACTCGTGTCTTATAACTGAATATTGACTTGTCTATAATCCAACAAGGGAATAGAGGAATTCGAAGAATCCTAAGCCCCGCTAAAATTCTATAATCAAACTAACTCACAATCAAATTAAACTTGCAACTCCTCCCCCCACCCCCTATACCAATTTACTTGCTTGTATTTATCTATTTATTTGTTTGTGTTTTATTTTCTGTTTTTATAAGTAATGTTAGTTGTCGAGTTGAAACAACAATCTCTATAGAGACGGTTTTACTTATCACTTTATTACTTGAAAATAGTTTGATGCACTTGCCAAATTTAGTCATCACGGTGGCAAGAATTGTTTGGGTAGGAGTTTCGACACAACATTAAATGTAAATGATTAGTGACAAAAAATAAAAAAATAAAATATGAATTAAATAATATATATTTTTGAAATATTTAATTGATACTCTTATGTATTATTATGTGTGTGCACATTCAAATAATTTATATTTGAAGTTGTGATTAAACAAGTGTTGTTCATAATTGATTTTGAATGAATTGATTCAGTTTAGAGTTTAAAAGTGAGCCGAATGTAAAATAGTTTATGTTTGGGTAGAATTATGTTAAATTAAGTTGAACAATAAATTTGAGTGTTAAAATCAATTATAGAGTCAAAAGCTAAAAATCACAGCTTCAAATAGAATCAAATCTATAGACAAAAACGATTATACTCGAAAGCAACTAAACATCTAAAAATCAATTTTATACATCTAGAATCAATGTTCACTCATCCATATTTGAATTATATTAACCATCAAATTTTGATATAAATATTGTGTCAAAATAACACAATTCTTTTCAAAAAGGCAAGAAAATTATTTTCTTGATGGTTTTAGTCCAAATAACTTATCCCATAAATAACTACTCTTTTAGTCATTTATTTTCGTTTTTACATAAATAGAATATTTATTTATGTTAATATTTTAAACTTGTATACTTGTTGTGTCTCTCAGCCTTAACGAGACCATCTTTTAGCAAATTCTTTAAGATATTTTTATTTGACATATTAATTCTTCATGATAAAAAAATAATGCAATACTATATTTATATTATTTCTACTTTTAATATTATTACATTTAGTATTTAGTAAAAAGAGTAGCTTAAAAAACATATTACTAAATTAATTTTTTATAAATTCCATAAAAATTAAATTAATCAATTAAAGACAAATTTAGTAAAAATATATAAATAACAAATTACAATTTTTTTACTTGAAATGAATAAAAACTCATACAATGTTATAAATGATAGGCTTAATTGCAGTTTTAACCCCCTAACTTTTATAAAGTTGCGATTTTGGCCTCTTAAGAAAAAAAAACTACAAAACGACCCCCTAAGTTTTACATCCGTAGCAGTTTTGGCCCTCAATGTCAATTTTGATTCGGTCTACGCTGACGTGGCACCCTAAGTGAGGTGTCACGTGTTATTTTTTTATTTTTTTTGGGCTTGGGGAGTTAAAACCGCTACAGATACAAAACTTAAGGGGCTATTTTATAGTTTTTTTTAGGGGACCAAAATCGCAACTTTGTGAAAGTTAGGGAGTTAAAACTACAATTAAACCTAAATGATATATATAGACTCACAAAAATTATATACCAACCACAATAGACGTGACCGCAACCGTAATTTAAAACCATAACTATAACTATGATTAACTTTTCAGTCTTGTTGATGATCCGTCTCCTCTAAATTCAAAGTGGTAAATAATAGAAGTTGTAATTTTTATGACTCAAAAAGTTATATTTTAAAAACAATAATGAATGTGACTAAATTTTAGGAAGTCATTTGATTGAGTAAAGAATGACATAATTAGTTTTCTGAGTTTAGCTTATGTCGTAAGATAAAAAGTAATTATGTGATTCTTTATTCAATCAAATGACTTTTTAAGATTTTGTCACATTCATTATTGTTTTTAAAATATAACTTTTTGAGTCATGCATAAGTCGGGGTTCAAACTCTTGAGATTTAACTTTAATATGTAAATTTTTGGTCACTAAACTACTTGAAAAAAATGACATAATTATAAATAAAATAGCCTTATTGAATGGTACATTTGAAAGAAAGAAATAAAAAAAAATTACGACAAAATTTTATATCTCATTTATTTGTAGGTATATGTACTCTTAAAATTAATGAAATCTCACATCAATGTCCAAATTTAAAAAATAATTGCATTAGTAGCTATCTAATAGGATTAATTGGGTAATTAAATAAAGAATATGACATTCAAATTTTTTTGACAGGGTACAATTTCCAATTTGAAAATATTTTTTAAATATTGATAATTTTATAGACTGGATTATTGTTAATAATATGCTGTACAGTTTTATGGAGTACTTTGATTTTCTTTCAGAAGAAGAGTAATTTGATAATCCACTCCATTATTTTGCATGTTAGATGGGCATTTTGGGAAATAAGTTGTGTTAAATTAGGTGAGGAGATGTAGTCAGGATTTTGAAAAAAGGGTAGGGAGTTGCTATACCCTTTCTTGTGTCACCCCACCTGCTTCCTATCTTTATTATACTTTTGCTTGCTTTTCCTTCTTCCTTCTCACTCTCACTTCTCACTTTTACCACGTTGGGCCAAGGTTGTATGATTCTTATCGAAAAAATAATGTAATTGTTTTTTAAGTGTAGACATTTTAGTTTAAAAAGATCTCAAATTGTCATTATTAGAATATAATGACATGCCTCTTCGCTCAACTTTCATGTCTACAAGATCCATGACAAAAGTGAGTTGTGGTAATTGTCTTAACTTGCCAAACAACTTGTGTAGAAATGAATGAAGGAATGATAAGATTAATTAATATTATGTTTCCTTAAAAAAAAAATATGTTGAAAGGTGGTGAGTTTGTCTTTTTAGAAGTTTAAAAATTGTTGTTTTTTATGGGTTAATAGTCTTTTACCCCTATAATATAGGTCACTTTTGGTTTTCCTCTTGTGCAATTTTTTTGTCAGATTTCGTCCTTGTAAATATTTTTTTTTTTAGAATACCTCCTAGACCAGCTGACTGTGCATTTTCGCTGACGTGGCACGCTGACTCACCTTTTCTGATGACGTGGCACGCTGACTGTATAATTTTTTTTATTTTTTTATGAGGTACACGTGGCATTTGTGATTTTTATTTTTAAATAAAAAAAAATTCTTAAACAATTTAAAAAAACGAAAAAAAATAAAAAATGAATTAAATTCTAGAAAAATTAATAAAAATGAAAAAAATACCGAATTTTTTTGAAAAAATCTAGAAAAATTAATAAACGAAAACAATTCTGGAAAAACTAATAAAAATATGGAAATTTTTAAAAAAAATTACTATATATCGAAATTTTTGAAAAATTTATATAAAAAAAAATCTGAATTAAATTAAAATCATAAAAAATTTGAAAATATTATCTAATTATTTTGATTTTGAAAATTAATTTCCAGAATTTTTTTTCATTCGAAAATATAATCTAGATGAATAACAGGATACAAGGGATATTGATTGACACTGGTATGTGTGTTATGGAATATTAAATTTTTGAATAAAATAAAATTCTAGAAATTAATTTTCAAAATCAAAATAATTAGATAATATTATATTTTCAAATTTTTATAATTTTAATTTAATTCAGATTTTTTTTTATAATTTTATCGAAAATTTCGATATATATTAATTTTTTTAAAAAAATTTCCAGATTTTTTTTAATTTTTATTAGTTTTTCCAGATTTTTTTTTCATTTTTATTAATTTTTCCAAATTTTTTTCCTTTATTAATCATTTTATTTAATTTTTCGAGAATTGTTTTAATTTTTTTAATCGTTTTTATTAATTTTTCTAAAATTTAATTCATTTTTTAATGTTTTATTTATTTATTTAAACAAATGCCACGTGTACCCCATTAAAAAATAAAATTAATTATACAGTCAGTGCGCTAAGTCATGAGAAAAAGGTGAGTCAACGTGCCACGTCAGTGAAAATACACAGTCAGCCGCCCTAGGGGGGTATTCTAAAAAAAAAAATTATAAGGACGGAATCTGACAAAAAATATCACAGGGGAAAAACCAGAAGTGACCTATATTACAGGGGTGTAAAAACATATTAACCCTTTCTTATGCAAAGTTTTTTCTTTTCTTTTTCACTTCGTTAGCAAGTGTTTTAAGCGTATTTATTAACATAACCCTAAACCTAATCATAATCACTAATATTTATGACAAAAAAATTATTGAAGAGGTAAACCTCAAATGGATTTCACTTGGTCTCCCATAGTTGCATACGAGGATACATTGGTTTACCCAAAAAACATATTAACATCACCTATTAATGTCAATGAGTAGGGAACAAAAAGTAAGTTGAATGTCACTTCATCAGATCAAATGGATCAAACAAAATTTATATATTTACTGAAAGGGAAGCTATATGGATTGATATGCATCAAAAAGACAACTTCATTTAAACACTTGAAAGAACCGTTTCACTAAAAACCAACATGGTCATGTAACATGTTCACTAAATAGAAACAATTGAGGTACAGGTTGATGATATTGTTGGTCCTCAAGTTCTAAGATTGATTATAAATATATACAGATTTACATTTGGATCTTCAAATTTAATGAAGGACTTGGAATTGTAAGAGTGTAAGTCTTGTTGGACTTGGAAGTTCCTTTTTAATTTTAATGTTTCTCCAACTTTGAAATTGCTACATTTAGAACTCAAAATTCTCCCACCATCATGCATCGTTTTTTCTGTTTGATATCTATATGTTGACAAAAAATACTTTATTTAGTTGTTTGGGGAGTCAGCAAAATGTATCACAATCACATGGTGCAATAAGAAAAGGTAGTAACTAAAGGAATAAAGTTCAAACAGATAATCGATCTTTTTCTTTTGACATTTTCTTATCATATATGTTAAGAAAATATTTTGCACTTGTTACAAAAACAACATAATGCAACAAAAGAAACTATAGGTTTGTTTGTTGTTCTGCACCATCATAGATTCTAACACCGACACTTTAAATTGTTGACATGTCTGATGTACATGTTACAATCAAATTTCTCAAATTTTTAGCTATGTCTACATATTAGTAACGTGTCTTGTGGAATCTAATTGATAACTCGAGTAACAAATCCTTCTTAGCAAGAGCTTGGGGCAAGATCTACCTCAAAGGATGATCAAGTTATTATGGTAACTTAACAATCAACCCAAATAAATCCCTCAACTAATAGCTCCATCAAAAAACCTCAACCTTATAACCAGACCATGGTTTTAAAACCATGATCAAGAGATTTTATTGTTTAATCAAGCCGTAGGGTAAAAAATATCCATTAGGCAAGACCAAGTTCCCAACACTGCAACAACAATCCCAAACACCATAATTGCTCCATCAAAAACCAAACATTTCCAACCCAATTCATCTTTAAAAACCAAGAAGTGAAACAAAGCAGGAAACACAAAGCTAAGAATAACACAAACACTGCTCCCAACTAGTGACAAAAAATCAGCAAAGTTAGGTACCGAAAATGCGACTAAACTTACCACCAAAACCAACAACCACCTAAGCCACAAACAATACTTAGAATTACAAAATCTTCTCTCAACAATTTCATAAACAGGATTCATCATCAAAGGAAAGGTGAAAAAGAGATTGACACAAAGACCCAATTGTACCAAAGCAGTAATCATTCCTTGCCCTAGATTTGTAGTAATGATCCCTTGAGTTGCTTCACCAAAAGCAAAGTAACCTAAACCAGCAAAACCTCCATACAATAGAGAAATGAGGAACATTCCCAAACCCAAAACTCTACCAAATTTATCTTTATCTTTTGCTTCTGATTCCAAAGGCAAAACCATTCCTATTCCTTCAAAAGCATAAACAGCCACACCTAAACCATATAGAAAAACAGATAAACCACCAAAAGTCTTCAAAGGTGGCCTGTTTTCCAAAAAGACAAAAACATCCTCAATCATTACAACTCCCATAGCTCCAAGATCAACAACATCAGCAAATATACTCAAAGGAGCCAAATGTGTCAAACTTGGAATTGCACTCAAACCCAATTGAAAAGGGAAACAAGCCCAAATAAACAAAGCCTTTGGTGAAAAACCCAATAAAGATGATGAATTTGTGCTGTCACTAAGATGTATCAAAGTAGTGGAAATAAAAATAAGGTAGCCAACACAAAAACCACATTGCATAAGAAAAACCATGATATCAATGCACAATCTTCCATAATGGCCACTTGTTGCATAGCCTAAATCACCAAAAGAATTTATTTTGGGGAACCCTACGACGGATTCAAGCCTACGGCGAGTGTATATAAGGAGCATCATGCAATGGTAAATGAGAAATGCAACAGAGAAAAGCATAAGCAACCCCATGATCCAACCTGTTTTCATGAAAGTATATGGGAGACCAAGAACACCTGCACCTACAATTGCAATGAAGAGGTTTGCAAAGGTTTTGGATTTCGAGGAGAGAGGGGGTTGGTTAGAAAGAAGAGGGGTATGTAGTTGTGATGAGGTTGTTTCTATAAAATCCATTTTTGTGTTGTGTGCTTCTTCAGCAGATGGAGATTGATGGTTGATTGCAGAAGAAGCAACAACAAAATGCAGATGGAGAAAAATTGAAGAAAATATTTGTATGTTGTGTTTTATTTGTGGCAATATTTAAGAGGATGTGTTTTGACCTTAAGTTAAGGTTTTGAAAATGCTAATATAGTAAGTAAATAATAAAGGGTTATTATAAGCAATAACATTAACCATTGGCTTAAAATTAGAAATGAGCAATTTTCCATTATAGAATAAATTAAAAAATATAGAGTAGTAGTAATATAATATAAATTCAAACATAGAGTAGTAGTAATATAATATAAATTCCATTGTTGCTCATAATTTGAAGATATTGAAGAACTAGCTGGATAAATATGCAATAAAAGTAAATAAAAAAGACAATTAGAAAATATTGTACTAAGGAAATTTAAAACATGAAAACTAGCTTATTAAGGAAAATAAGAAAAAGGTTAAAATAAAAAAAATAAAAAAAAAGTAAAAAAATTAAATTATAAATTAAGTAAAAAAATAAGAATCTCCCATGAGTTGGCAACAGCCGTCATCAATAATAACTTTTTATTCATTAATTTTTAGATGGAAAATAAAAATATGAAAACTAGAAATTAAGGAAAACTACGCAAAAAAGAGAATAAATTCCCAACTTTTTTCAATTTCAAACGCAAAACCCTCAATCATCTTCCAATTTCATCCCTCATTTGCAAAACCCTAAAGCCCTTATATCTTCAGTCTCGGTTGTCACTGCTCAATCACAAAACCCTCAATCAACTTTCAATTTCATCCCTCAATCTTTGTTCTCATTCTCTAATTCGAAAGAAGATCATGGGTACGTATAAATCTGTAGAAATCTAACAGTTCTGATCCACACCGTTGTGCCTCGACGATGGGTTTGGAAGAAACGACTCAACTTCTGCATGTATTTCTGTAACGCCCTTATAAAGTGTCTAGAATTTTTATAGAGCGTTAAAAATTTTGGTATTAGAGCAGACCTCTCCCAGTACGGTGTGGTTCGGGGAAGAACCAAGCGGAAGCTGGTGGGCATGTAACACCAACAACTGACGAGGACAGGGGAGCGATCGCCGGTGCACAAGGCACGACAATGAGCGGCTCCCGATAGTTTCTAAAGGAACCGAATCACATCGGAATGAGAGGGATCTTGAGGCCGTGTAGGTATAGGACTACATGGTTGAAGGAAGACTTATAAGAATTGTTTGGTACTACCTATATCAACATGCATCTTCTTTTTGGTAGCCCATTCCATAAGAACTCCACAGTTAAGCGTGCTTGACTTTGAGTAGTCTTTGGATGGGTGACCTACCGAGAAGTTTCCCGGTAAGCGTGCGAATGAGGACAAATCACGCTAAAAAGACCCGTGTTGGTTTGTAGGGTCAATCGACAATGCTTAAAGTCGTCTGGGATGTTACAATTTCCTTCATTACTTCGCTATTTTTCTCGAGGTTCGTCGTGTTCTATTTTGTGATTATGTTGTCCTTTTTACTTATTCATCGTTGTTAATCTTGTCCTGTTCATTGAATATGTGTTTTGAATCTTCAAAGTTCTATTTTTTTATTATTTTATATTAACATTGTTTTGTTAATTGAATATGTGTAATTTGTTGATTTCAGTTTTGCGTTCTCAAATTTGTACAATTGATAATATGAAATTTAGTAATAGGAAAATCTAAAAACACTTAAGCTAAGAAAGAACACCTAAAAAATATAACTACAAAACAAGAAAAGTAAGTAAAAAAGACAAAATAGAAAATATAATTATAGGGAAAATATTTTTTTTAAGGGATTATAAGGAAAGTTATAAAATGGAAAACAGATAATAAGGTAAACCTCAAAGTTAGGAAATAAATATAAAGTAACGAAGTAACAAAAAAGAAATCTTAAAAAATTAAAATAAGAAAAGTAATAGAGAAAGATTAATTAGAAAATACAGTTATAAGGAAAGTAAAAAGATGGAAACCAGTACTAGCTACTAAGAAAAATGATATAATCAATGGATCATTGAGCTTAAAAAAAATATTTAATTAAATTTTAGAACTATATATATTTTTATATTTCATAATTAGGTTAATAATTTTTAAATAATTTTTTTTTTAAAGAATTTTTAAATAAATTATTATTAAGTCGTGGACCGGTAACTGATTCAACTTGGCAGCTTTTATGTTGTAAATTGTTTGTTATGCTCTGACCCGCCAAAATATCTCTAACTCCTCTATAACTTCATTCAACCTCCTAAAGCCCCGCAAATAATCTCTATAAAAATGGGGAGACATTCAAATTCGGGACCATGTTCACAAATCAACATTTTCATACTACTCACCTGATACACACACCTGATTCAAATGGTGACGTATCTAAAACTTGTCTGAAGCCTAAAGATCCTATAATCATGGTTGTATCTATATGCCTCATACCACTAGTCTCGGCTTCACATGTGATGATGATTGCTTTATTTTTGTCAATATTTTGTTGGTTCATATTTTATGTGTTTTTAACTTCATGGAAGTTTTGTCAAAAAAAAAACTTCATGGAAGTTAAATGCACGTTGTTGGCTTCAAAAGTTTTTGGTTTAATTATAATTTGTCCCTTAAGTTTTTTAAAGTTGTGATTTTGGTCCTTAAAAAAACAACTATTTTCAAGTCCTCTAAGTTTACTTTTTGTTGCAATTTTAGACCCCGCGTCAATTTTTACCCTGTCATACCTTATGTACATAAAAAGGATCATGCTAACTTGTGCCATAAGGGCACAAGTAAAGGATCTAAGAAAGGAATTAAAACTTGTATTAAAAAAATAAGTTTTTAAACTTTTAAGACATTGAATGTACCTTATTTAAAATTAAGTTTCTACATTTGACCTCAAAATTTATGCCTTTAGCATTTCCTATATAAAAATAAGAATAATATAATATACAAAAGGCATGATTTAGGGTAAAATATCATATATTTGACTCTTGAATTATCACAAATTGTTTTTTTCTATCAATACTTATCAAATTAAACCAAAATCATTTAAAACGTTTTGCAAGTACTCTTTTGAAACAAATTTGGTGGTGGTGTTCTATAATACTCATAGTGGAACTCAAAGTTTGGGCGCGTCAAAACTAACCCAAAATTTGCAGCAAAAATCATATATTGTCTCAGACCAACACTTTTAAACTGTTTACATATGAAGTTGAAAGAACTTAACGCGGTTAAAAAAAATCATGCCTTTTGTATACAAGAACAAGAATAATATAAAAGGAATAAGTGTATATAAC
>Ga0209282_1002135_pt1 | contig 11277 bp, 6 predicted proteins | sample Mtrugardesep15_FD_187529 | JGI IMG/M metagenome (GOLD analysis project Ga0209282, IMG submission 187529) | Root nodule microbial communities of legume samples collected from California, USA - M. trunc garden sep15 (SPAdes) (version 2) | ecosystem: Host-associated > Plants > Roots > Nodule...
ATTTTATTTTTGTCAAAGAAAAGTATTAAATGGATGAGGTGTATATTCTTTAGCTACTACTTAGTATATTTATCGTCAAAAAACTACCTTTTATTATATTTATATAGTTTAACGATTAAATTGATGGTTTTTTTTTATGAATTTGGCGAGAGTTTTGATAGTTTAAGGATTAAATTTATGATTTATTCATAAAATAATAAATAATGGGAAATATTTACAATCAATAACTCAAAGGGTACTTTGTTAGGACTTAGGAATTATAGAAAAAGTGATTTTTATATTGATTAGCTTTTAGAGGATTGTCGAATAAAAAATAAAAGATTTTTAAGATAAACTGTTCAAAATAATTTGTAAAAAATGATGAAAACAAACACACATTTCTCACCCACAACCGAGGAGCAACATTGCTCACCACTAGCACTATAATGGCATAAATAAATAGATCCATCACTATATGTGACGGATACCAAAGGAAAAACCGTCATTTAAAGACAACACGAAAGAATTCATCAAAGTGAAATTCTTAGCGATGAAGAACACCAAGTCCAAAGCAAAAAAACTATCATGCGTATAGAGGAATGCAAAGAAACTCGAGAAAAAGGATACTTACAAGAAAAGAAGATGGAACAACAAATAGTGAAGAATCCCAAGGAAAAGACCAAAATTGGGGGCCTGCAACAAAGAAATATTCTATAGAACAATAGCAAATTTAGAGGGGGAAGATGAAGGGAGAAAGTTGATAAATAAGCAGTAGAAAACACAGTTTTTTCTATGTTAGCCTTGGATGAATTTTGGGTAATTTACCCCTTTTAAAGAAAAATTTCAGTTTCTTCATAAAATTTGTTGTCATTTTCATCTCAAGAACGTCAAATTTATTCATCTGCTTCGTTCAACATGTGATCTGCATCTCGTTTGTTACATAATCTAGTCTAACTTGTGATTTGGGGAAATTACCCACAATTCATGAAGGAGTAATATAGGTCTCACCAAAAAAAAAATCTTCTTAATATCAATTACCATTTTTATCTCAAGAACATCAAACTTTTTCATTTATTTCATTTAATATGTGATCTTCATCTCTTTCATTCCAAAATCGTATTTGTCATTAGGGGTAAATTACCCCCGATTCATCAAGGGGTAACGTAGGCCTCACACATTCCCTTTTAATAGGTGTCAACACGCCAGTTGGAGGGAAACACAACATTTCCAGCCTAACTCTCGTGAATGGCCCTAATCTGACCTCTTGATCTTCGCACATCATTAGTAGCGAAGGGTTGCCATTTCCAATGGTTACGATCGTCCCCCTTGATGACGAAGCGTCATCAATCCACAAGTGACCTCTAGACAACTTAAGTACATACCTAAGATCTATGTGTCAGAAGTTGCCACCAAGACTTACGGGTCATGAGGCTATTTCTCCATGTGGAAGACAAGCAAGGTGACTGTTTCACTTACTTGTTTGACAAGTCTTGTAGTCTACAAGGTTGTTTCTTGAAGTGCAAGACAAGCAGAGCGATACCTATATATACAAGGCTTTAATTTGTAGTCCTAATAATGACGTAGGAGTGAGGAAAAGTCATCTCCATAACTGTCATATCTCTAGGAAAAGAGAATTTGTCAACTTTTACTCATTAGCCAGTTCTATGATAGCATTGCTTGGCTGCAATTGCAGTCCTTTAATCTTTTCCAACGTTTGTGCAGGGAACTTCATCATCCCTCACCAACCCTAAGGACCATCATGATAAATATGAAAACAAATTTTGATAAATATTCCTCCAAATGTTCTCAAGGCATTCGTAAAGAGACCAAGGAAGAAGCATGTGTTGTCCATTCATAATGACAACATGCTCATCGTCCTTGAATATTGGCATTTTCCCAATCTCCTTGTATCATCCACAAATCTTAACAAGACTTTATCCTTCATCTCATAAAGTCTACCAAAGGGCCGCAAAGACACCTCTTAATCAACCAACCTACATAAAAAAAAAACATTGCTATCAGACTAAGGCCACATATCACCAAAGAGCCAAGACCATCCTAAAAAAAGTAAATGATGTTCCCGTGAAGGCGAGAGAGTGAGACAAACAATGATTTTGAGAAGAGATGGCCGAAGATGAACCGTCATCTGGCTCTATCGGCTAAATATTTAGGGGAAATGGTTCTAAATTTGTTCAAGACCCAATTCATCAACGACTCGGATTCCTTGAGTAGCCACAACGTAGATCATAATATAGACACGCCTAAAAAACCATTGAATCAAGGTTGCCTAAGATATTAGGACCTTCTAAAATGGATCCTATGTTAAGCTGTATATAACTGTCCTAGAAAATAGTTGTCTTAACTAGGGTTTTAAATCCTGAAACTCTAATCCACCCACTATAAAGGCCAACTCATAGTCTCTACCAAATTACACATTTTTCTAACCTAAAATACTCACATTTGTGACACATTCTTACTTGATGGATTGAGTGTTTGCAGACACATCCCCCTATGAGGAGGAGTTGCTCGATATCCAATGTTTTCAACCCCTCAACAACCACTTAGGTCGAAGATCTTATGTCTGGAGGGATCAATTATTATTTCAACTTTTTTTTTATAAATTAAAACATGTTATATATTTTAAGATTTAATTAACAGACAATGCAAAGAAGGCAAACAGATAAGTACTTTTGGTGATTTTTTCTGTTGGGCCTCTGCACATACTATGTTGCTTTCTGCTTTTTTAACTTCTCATTTTCTTGTAGGCAAGGGAAGCGCAGAGAAAAGCCATTGCAGAAATGAGTGAGGAAACTAAAGCTGCATTTGATACTCTGAGATTTTATAAGTTCTACCCTGTTCAATCTCCAGATACACCTGATGTGTCAAATGTTAAGGACTAAGGTACTATGGCAATTCTAACACAACCTTTTTCCTTTTTGGTAGAAGAAATTCACCGGACCAAGAGATGATCGCAATTCACAAGTAATTAGGAGGATAAGATATTCTTCTTACAAAGGGGAGTACATACAGTATAGAACAAAGAAAATAATATGTGAAAAGCAACTTATAGTTAGATTATTTTTGTGAAAAGCAAACAAATTGTTGTAGGAATATTTTTTTTATTTATTTTTAATCAAAATTGCTGTAGGAATTAAAATGCACATTTTTTTAGAGAGACGAAACATGAAACTTGGTAATTTTTAAAAAGCAGGAAACATAAAACATTTTTAAGATTAAGTTGTTTCTCAAAAGAGAATTCTTATAGTGAATGTCAACTGAATAACCTCTTATGATATTACTCTTTAAGCACTGATTTTGAAATTCAAGAATAAACAACCCTGTTAAAAAACCATCCTTGTATTTTAGCAAGGAATGTCAAGGTAACATTTTCATGTTCAAATTCAACCGTCTATATTCAAATATTCATGTAACAATTTTGCAGCCACTATAGAGAATCAGCTGAGATTGCCGAAATCGACGCTATAACATTGTTGTAGCTTCAGAGTGTAGCTTTTGTCAAAATGCCAGCAGTTTACGGTAATCAGGTTGAACTCATCGTCAATTCAAACATACATGGAAAAAGAAATTGAGTCAACTTTGAAGTCTTCAATAAGGCAAGCTCTTGGAACTTGTGCTAATAACCAATGACTTGAGTTTGGAGGACTCCCCGTTTGCATTTGCCCTTTGAGTTATTATTTCCAAATTCTTGTGCAAGCTTTGTTTCACCAAACTCTTCATCAATTTCTTCCCTTCATTTGTATCTCTTTGATTTAAAGGTGACCCCATTCCAAATCTTGGTGTTTGTGGACCAGAATGTGGTCCCATCTTTACTTGTCTTTCATCCTTAAACCATTGCAATAGTTTCATTGCTCTCTTTTGTGCTAAAGGACTCCCCAATAAAACAACTTCAAGAAGTATAGGAACAATCCTAGCTTGTGCCATTTTATCTCTTTGTGATGAACTTTGATGTGCTAAAATCATCAAAATATAAACCGACAACTCTTGACATTTTGGTTTATCTTCCCATGACAAAATCTCAACAAAATTTTGTGGCACCATTGAGCTGTTCTCTATTGCTTTTTTACCCATTAACGTGACCAACAAGTTACCTAAAGTAGCAAGAGCTTTTTCTGAAATTTCTTTGACTAAGGAAAGTTCCAAGAGGATTGGGACAAGACCATAAGAAACTAAAGGGCTTGCATTTTCTAACATGGTTGAAAGGTTGTACAAGGCTCCTAAACATGATCTTTTGGTATCAAAAGTCATGTCTTTTTTAAGAATGTCTATAATAAATGGAAGAAAATCTAATGAAGGAAAAGGGTATTGAGTGTTTGCAAGTGATGATAATGATAAAAGTAACTCTGCAAACTCACTTATGGTTGACTCATCTACAAGGTCAATTGTCTTAGGTAATTTGGATAATATTCCTGCCTCCACTATCATAGCCTTGTTCCTGAAGAAAGAACACACACGTTAGATAAAGAAAGGAAAGGAAATTAGGCATGTTTTAATTTGGTCAAAGTTAGGTCAGAAACAAATATTTAACATATTCTCAAAGTCAGCATAAATTAGTCAACAGCTGAACAATGCTATAGGCTAAATTATTCGAAGCATCATTCAGATTAGTCAATGAGAATAAAAAAATTAATGTGTTGGATAATTGAGGTCAATAAAAGACATAAAATTGTCATTACTATCATAAAGAAATGTGATGAACTACCTACACTATATTTTATTAGCAATGTGCAATTTCTTATGACAATTTTGTCTCTTCAATATATACTTTGTCCCCTAGTATCCCATCATAGTTGAAGTGTACTATGGTTGTCACAATGAGATTTGAAGAAATTTGATGCCAAAATATTGGCTAAATATTCCATCATCAGATTTGATGTCTTTAATGCAATTTAATTAATTTGGTAACTTTCATGTTTCTACTGCCTTTAGGGGAGACACTCAACACTAAAAGCTAGGTATTACACCCACCATGATTGTATTTGAAATGTTAATTTCATTTGTTTATTTATTCTTTGGAAATTTGAAGAATAACACTTTGGTTGTGGTTACAGTAAAAAAAAAAACAGTTTGGTTGTGGTTAGTGTGGAATCATGAACAAAACCCGCCAAACCAATAACCACTTTGTATCAATAAATATTGCCCTTACTCCCCCAAAGTCAAAATCAGTGGTTACCAAGTATTCAGTACCCATGATGCCTCAACTATCACCAATTTCTTGTATAAAATAATTAAGTGGAAGAAAACACACTGAGTATAATTAATTTAAGAATGATATAAACCGTATTAATTTTGGAATAACATTAAAATAAACACTTATTTTAAGAAATTTGTTAAACAATATAAGAAATGTTATGTAAAAAAAAAATATATATAGACAATTAGACTTGAAAAGACAACAAAAGAATAAGAATCAGCACTAATTCATGCAATTTGAAGTTAGTGCTTCTTATCCCATGTTCAAATTCAGCACTAATATCTTTATGATTTTTTCTCTCACAATATTTTAATCTAAAAATATTTTAAAAGTTTTAATCACTCATTTTATCTTTCTCTACCATTGAATAGACATCCAACAATTTAGACTCTTTAAACTCATCAATCACAACACAAGTTTTCAAACTTGAATTAAACACAACATTTCACAAAAGTTAATAACATAAACATATATTATTGAGTTGCTTGCTTCTTGTTAATATTTTTTAATTCAAACAAAAATATTAAGACTATCAACTCTAAAAAACATTGTAACTTTGGTAGAAGTGATTCATATAAAAAATTAATAAAACATGAAGCAAAAAGGCATTTCATATATTGTGGCGCAAATTTAAACCTAGTGTCTGAAGTTCGCTATTAGACTACTTGATAAAAAAAACATATGAATTCCAAAAAACTTACGTGTAAGTTCCATCAGCTAGGTAAATCAACGCCGTCAACCCTGCTCTCCGGTGACTAACCATCTGCGACGCCACCATAGATACCAAAACCGGCACCACTCCAAGTTCTGTTATCAACTTTCTAACTTTAACATCATCTTTAACTAAACTTTCAATCTCTTTTGCAGCTACCTCCTTTTCTTCCCAGCTTCCAAAGTGAAGCATCTTCACTGTCTTTTGCAGCAAAATTTCAGTTTCTTCCACCTCCTCCTTCTCCGCCTTATGCTTCTCTATAACTTGCACTGTTTCAATCTTTTCAACCTTGTTATGTTCAGCTCTGGTTTTTTCTTTGTTTAAATAATCGGAGGATTCACAGCGCTTTCGGGTTGCTTTTGATTGAAGAAACCGTTTGATACGAGTAAAGAATTGAAGCTTTATGTTAGACAGTACCCAAATAGAAGAAGATGATGAAGGAGCTGACATGTTTGTTGTTTTTGGTTCTTCTTTTCTTTATTTGTTTGTGGTTTTGAGTTTGGAAACAGAGAAAGAACAGAGGAGAAGTGAGAGAAAATGAATCGATGAAACTATTTGAAGGGCTATGAGAAGTTTAAATACAGGGAAAGTACAGATCACATGCAGAGAACAGTGATGTCCCTTTGATAATGTTAATTGTGGATATTATGACACAAGATCGAAAATTATTCTTTTTTTTTTTGTTAAGCAAATTATTCATTTATTAGTAGGGTTTTATATATCATTTGTTGCAAGTAAAAATACTTACGTATCTTGTACAAAAAAATAATAATACTTATGTATCTTGTACCCAAAGAAATACTTATGCATCTTTTTCTTTTTTCTTCTTAACCCTTCGATTTTTTAGGGATAGAGGTTGAGTTTAGCCAATAAATATTTAAAAATTGGTTCTTCCAAACAATTTTATCTTAGCCGAAGTTCATTAACAACATCCAATTGGTTAAACTTAAATATTTAGGTGCCTTAACTTTTTTTTACTCAATTTGTGTACCTAAACTTGATTAAAAGAAAATGAGCATATTTAATTATTATAAATCTCGTCAAATTTCTATTAATTTGAGTTGAGCCGGACCGACTCATAAAGAAAAAAAAAAGAGCAAAATTTAGGAATGTTTTTTACTATCCTTAAAAAAATTACTTTTTACTAACACAAAACTTGAACTTGATATACTTGAGGAAACTAAATTCTTTGCCATTTTTTTTTTATTGAAATTATTTGCCACTTAGACATACAAATATTGACAATTTTGACTATATATATGAATAACTTTTTATGGAAATTTTGACTATATTTGAACCAACATGATGTATCATATTATAGCATTACTTGTGGAAAATTTTTTATATCTCATTCTTTTAGGTATACTGTTTGGTACAATATCACTAATAACAGGTCTAACATGGAGTCTTTCACCACCTCCCAACCAAAAATTTGTTGGTGAGCAATCTCAACCTAATTAGTCTATAAGCTAGTGGAGATGAAATATTAGACCTATCATCTATCTTCACCAAATTCAATTCAATTTTATGGGACCTTCTTGGGTAATACATGAATTGGCATTTTCTTTATTAAAAATAGACAACAACTAACTAATATTGGGCTTTGGTTTTGATGTATACCCACATCTATTGCACGTGACTCCCAGGCTATATGTTTCCCCCATGAAACCATGAAATTTGGGGCAGTGCACACTCATCTAACATTAATGAACCCTTAATATATATTTTCATAATTTTTCATTTGCTATAAAATCTGATCTGGATCGTTAGCTGTGATATTCTCACATGCATTAGTGATTTGATGATACTAAGTTTTCATTAAGTTCCTTGATTTGTTATGCCAACGTAACGTGAGAAAACAAGTTAAATATAAACCCTCAATTTATTTTGGACTAAATGTCATTGAAATCAAATTAGCTTTATAGATGGATGCATCATAGATATTTGAGCCAGGGAAACCCAAAAGGAAAATGTGGCCATGGTGGATTTTATCAAGAGGCTGGATAATTAGTTGTTTTTTAGTGATTGGCCAAATAATTAGTTAACACTTCATTACATTAGCTTATTGGTCATAAGGTCTAACTCGGCTGCAATATTGATATTGCTAGACTAGATATTTTTGTCTAAGTTTGAATCCAAGACCTCGTAGATGTGTGTAAGTTTTACGTGAAATTTTTCATTTTATTTATGGACTAAAAAAATTATATATATGATGTTAAACAGACTTGAATCTCATCCCAAAACTAGCTCAAAGAAAGGATAAGTGTATCAACATATTTAATATTTATATTAAAGGTCCAAGAACATGAGTAATGTGGGTCAAATAACAAACTACAAACAACTTCAAAATATAAAAAATAGAAATGTTGTTTGAGTTGTATGTCGGCATCAAGATATTTTATGTCAAAGAAAAATTAAATTAAACTAAATTAATCAATATTTTTTTTTTAAGGGTATAGCCAATAATTGTTGTTAAATTAAGAAACTCTAGGATTTTCCGGGAAGAGTGGCCTTATATGTAAGTGCGTGGTTTCGCATGCAAATAAGTCATCCCCAATATTTGACATAAACATATATAAAAAATTTGGTATAATAATAACTTTGGGGGTGACAATTCCATTAGGTAGAGGGGTTAGGGATAATGTTTGAGAATTTGATGGCTGTGGCATTTCCATGTTGGAGTCCACTATAAGTTTTTATCCATCTTTGAATTGAAGGCACTGAGACTTACCCAATGGCAATTACGTTTTCGTTTTTTATTTTGGCTTTGAGTGTGTGTAACACACAAAATTGCAAATATGATGTGTGCCACTACCAGAACTTGCTTATTATTACCAACATTAGTTTCTACCACATACATACAGTATTGTTAATTTACTTGAAATTGGTTGAAAAATTAAAATTCCAGATGATGAGAACTTGTGTGCATAGGTGTGTTTTTTAAGAGTAAAATTTAAAAAGCGAAAAATGTGTATATTATTTAAAATTGTGTACGTTTTGTGAAGTTCAATAAGATTCCAACATCTTAGAGTGTACGTGTACAGTTGTTGCATTGCATGGATGCACATGGAGAGGAATATACGGCAGTCTGCAGTCACTGAGATGCATATTTTTCTCAATGGAGCATAACATTTTCGACGATCGTAATCTTTCCTCGAAAATACAGACACTTGAGAGAAAATATTTTGTTTAGCTTGATAATAAAATTTTATTCATTGCATGCTAGATATAGATACAGTCATCGGACACAACACGATATTGTTAACACGTCGACATTGTTAATAATTTAAAAAAAATCGTATAATTTAGCATAACACATATCCAATCTCAGAACACAATTAATACGAAGAGTATATGTGATTCAAGAGCTGCACGCAATATCTTATTGAACAAGTGAGACATGTCAAATGATCTAAAAGGAAACAAAATAAAGTTCAATTACGGATTATACGTGTATATATGTGGCAACAATATTCTTCTTTAAGCCAAAACAAAACAAAAATAGTAAAAAGTGAGACGCTTTTTTCTTCTTGTTCCATAAAAACAAAATGCTGATGTGTTTAAGAAATCACATGAAAGTAGATCAAGGTTCACGGATTATAACTTTGTGGTTATTATGAGTCATCTTTATATCAATTTATAGTGGCACATGGATTATATATCCTGGCAAAACCTGAACAGTGATTTGTCATCACACGTGGTATCATTAAAAATGTGGGATTGGGCACCCATTTTGAGATTTATCATCACACGTTTGGGCAATATTAAAGAATTTTGGACGATCAGAATGGGGATCCCACTAATGAAAATTCATTAGTTTGAAAAAGCTGTGGAAGGTTAGCCGCAACACAAGAATAATTTTGGAGTATATCACTAAAATGGTTTTTCTTTTGCTATGAAAAATAGCTAGGTAGTTTTTCTTTAACATAATTTGACAAAACTGGAAAACAACTTTAGTTATTTAATGAACAACTTTAGTTAGATAATTTTTCTCTTCGGTCACGTTTATAATAAAAAACAACTTTTTATGTACATTAAATAACTAATATATCTTACTTATAAATCTAATTAAATATATTAGTTATTTAATGAACCTAAAAATTGTTTTTTTGTTTATAAACATGATGGAGTGTTGAATATGGCTCATAATAACATTAGAGGGGCAAAGGGATTGATGCGTAGGTACTTATATATATATATATATATATATATATATATATATATATATATATATATATATATATATATTGTAAGCCCTAATCATTCCAGTAATAATAGGAAATTACAACTCTCTTATAACATTGTAAGCACTAATGGAACCCGAGGCAGATGGACGCATCTATCCGATTCAGGTGAGATCCCAGTTTGTAGGAATGGGGCGTTATAGCTATTAAGATATTGGTTATACTTTGAGGAGGTGAAGTGCGCACACAAATGCTATATTGATATACGTGGTAGTTCAAAATATCTTGTTAAGGTTGTTAACTTGTATTGCACATCGATCCAAGATATTTATTTTGACGAGGTGGTGGAGGATGTTGACTCATGTATGATGCCACATGTTTTATCGAGGTGGGTACCTCGATAGACCTTGACTTGTCTCACTCATTGGGTCTTCTTGCATTTTTTTTTATTGGATCTTGTTATTGGACTTTCTAAATAAATAAGAAAAATTGTATTTTTTTACTTCAATAAGTTCCTAAAAACACATGAAAATTCCTGATTTACCCTCAGCGGTAGTTAACTACCGCTGAGCCCCATCGGTAGTAAACTGCTGTTGCGGTTTGGAATTAAAAGAACACAACAAGTTCAGTTTCTGGTTTACAGAAACACATGCAAAGTTGTTCAAGTTCAAATCAAAATCACCCAAACCTTCATTTGCACGAAAATCATTCAATTTGCTTCAAGTAAATCACAAGTAAGTTATATTCGTCCTATTTACATGCAATGTACGTTGTTTAGGGTTTTATTTTCCTTAATTTTGAGCAAAATGTTAGTTTCACATTAGGTTAGAAAATTGGAAATTTAAACATGATTTAGATGTTTTAATGAATTGATGTTGCTGGAATTGTTGATTAGAGTAAATATAGTTACAATGTAGTTGTTTAGATTATCAAATAACACTAATTGTACTAGTAATTTAGAATGCACTTAAGTTGTTTGATGAAATGCTTAAGTGAGATTTTCTTGCTTTTTTTGCGTTATTTTTTCCCAAATATGTTAAATTTTATAATGTATATATGTTATAATGATTCTGAGCTTGAATTTTGCTTTTTTTGGCAAGTTTGATGAATGCCTAAGTACATAATGTTATATATTATGATTATGCCCAAGTATAAATTATACATAAACCCTAAAAAAAAAAAATGTAAAC
>Ga0209282_1002136_pt1 | contig 11277 bp, 8 predicted proteins | sample Mtrugardesep15_FD_187529 | JGI IMG/M metagenome (GOLD analysis project Ga0209282, IMG submission 187529) | Root nodule microbial communities of legume samples collected from California, USA - M. trunc garden sep15 (SPAdes) (version 2) | ecosystem: Host-associated > Plants > Roots > Nodule...
ACTTTGCATGTTTCTGTACTTTGAACATGAAAAGTTCTAAACTTTTTTATTACAATTGCTTGTGTTAAATTCAAAATTTCTATGGCAATTACAATGTAAAGATATTAATTCTCGTGGGGAAAAATATGCATGTTTTAGTTCCTTTCTGTTCAATGTTATTCTCTGGTTTTTATAATTGATATGTGCTGATGAACTTATTGTCTTCTTCTCATTAATGAAATATCTACCTCTTGTAATCCTAGATAAACTATGCCACATTTTCAGGTTAGAGAACTATATTCAAACATAAGGTGGCATGATATTGAGAATAGCCATCCTCTACATGTATTGGACAAAGAATCTAAAAAATCAGTGAGGCTATTCAAAAAAGCAATTGTACGCAGGAAGTGCACGGAAGGACAATCTGTGAAATACCTTCTTGATTTTGGGAAGAGAAGGGGTATTCCAGATGTTATTGTTAAACACGGTTCGCTGTTGGAGCAACCCTCAAGTGAGAGGAAAACATATTGGCTGAACGAGTCTTATGTTCCTTTGCATCTTGTAAAGAATTTTGAGGAAAAAAGAATTGTCCGCAAGTCCAATGATAAGAAACATGGAAAAATTCTTGAGATCGGTAGAGTAAAGAGGGCTCCTCAACAAAGGGGTTTTTCATATTTGTTTTCTAGAATGGAAAGATCTGAATGTCATCAGTGTGGGCATTGCAACAAAGATGTCCCAATCAGGTATTTGCAGTATTTACTTATCTGGACAAGTGTTTTGAAGATTTTCTGTTTTGGTATTTTACCTTGTCCATGATATTTTTTGTTTTAATCTGGTAGAGGATTATACTCATGTTTTCTTAGTTACCAATCAGATTCCTTTCTCTAGTAACCACATATTCTTTTACCAAATATCATTCCCAACTTTAAACCTAATATAAACGTAAGGGACCAAACATACAATTTAGCCTGCAATTTGGATATTAGTGGTCTGTAAGAAATATATATTTGAGAAGTAAATGTCCTAGGATTATTATTATAACTCATTAATTGGTTAATCTAATATTGTCATCTTATCAAGTATTACCTGCATATGTATGATGAAGATGGTATGTTCTTGTTTCTCCAATGCCAGTTTTTAATTAATGTTAATATAAACCAGTATGATATAGGACTGCGTAGGGGTTGTTATTGTTAAGATGGTTTGGAGGTTGATAGTGCAAGGCAGTAGAACGGTTAAGATTTAATGGGTTGATTTGATACTTAATATTGCAAACCAGCTTTTTTAGTTTTTGATTTACCCGTACTTGGGCAAACCCCATAAGCATTTAATATGTAGATATGTGGCGTATTATATTCTAGCAACATCAACGTTTTGTTCGTATTAGGCTGAGTGGCTACTTCAATCTTCATTGATTGTGTTAATATTTGTTTCTCCTGTGTACTGAATCAGTAATTTGTTATTGTTCAAATCACGATAATTTAATAAATCAGTTATTGGAGAATTGAATGTCATCCTTTGTTATACTTTTATTTCCACTTATGAATTCTCATTTTATCAATATATATGCCTGGTTGTCTGTGTGGCCACTAAATACACCAATGAGAAATTTGAATTACTGATTTATATATCTTTCTAAATTTTGTTTGTTACTTATCACAGATGAAGGTTTAATGCACTGAGATATTTCTGCCTTATTAATTACTTAATTTGTTACTGATACATATAATTTTTTTTCCTTATTAAATTGACAGGGAAGCTGTGAGCTGCATTTATTGCAAAGGTGTGTTATTGTCTTATATCTGTTTTTTTCTTGTTCCACATCAATTTCAATTTGCAGCTGGTGAATTGTTTTTACTGTCTCGTAGATATTTGTTATTCTTTTTCTATTATTATTCATTTTCCGCCTATAACTTGTATTGTATCTCATCAATTCTGAAATTGTCATTTAAATATCTTATCATAGGGATGCAGCACCGCTATGTTTTCCTGTCAATTTGTCTAATCTGTTTATGAAGCCTTTTCAATGTTATATTGTTTAATCAGTAGGCAGCAGCGTTTAGTCAGAATTTTCATTGACATCGCAGCATACCCTTCTAGACGAGTTGATGTTTTAATATCTTTTATGATTGAAAATTCAATAGAAAGCAATACAAAAACACTGGTCAACAATTGAACATTGTATTAGTAAGTTAAATGCATGGGTTCATTTGATGCAACAAAGTCTGAAGTTTATCAAAACATGGCCTAACTAAGCAGTAAACCGATAAATACCAAGTATTATCCCACTAGATGGGGTCTAGTGCATAGATCAATCACAAATTAGTCTCTATAGAAACACTCCAGATTATAGGATGCTTATATGTGTGCAAGCTTATTTTTTCTTTTTGAGTTGCATATTAACATGTGTTAGATATAGAACCTTTGATGTATTTATTTCATCGAATAACTTAAGCTTTTGGGGTAGTCAGTATTTCAGTCCTTGAAGCTCCCATCCTTCTTGAATCTCAAGAGAAAGCCAAGTTTAAGATCAAGTTTGGGTGGGACTACACTTCACTGGTTACTGCATGAGGGGGTATTAGATATAAAACCATTCATGTACTAACCTATCAGCATAAGCTTTTTAGAGCTAGTTCATGGAACACAACAAGACTATAGCATAAACATTGATTGGAACATATTTGAAAACTCAACAGACTGTAATTTTGTTTTTGAATTTGTGGTTGGAATAAAGGGATAGTTACTGATTCATGATAAACTAAAAGGAAAAGGAAGAAAGGAGCGGAACAAGGATATGAACCAAGGTTGTCAAGATTGAGGTTTTGACCAAGATTGGGAAGGGGTAGCAAGATTGCAACATGCAAAATCACAAGTAGGATTGAAAAATCCTACCTAAGTACTTGCGTATGACCGGGAGGGGGATAGCAAGATCGTAAAACGTAAGATTTTAGGATCCCACCATGACACTAGTGTGTGTCATATCGTGCATACATTCTCAAGCTTAAAAATAGAACAACCAAGGTCCCAACAAAACTACTCTAAGCTTCAATATAAAACAAACAAGTCCACAAAGGAAAATACTTAAAGTCTACAACAACTCACAAATGCAATATTGATGCAAATAAAAAAAAACAGCCAAAACACAAAAACAGAGCAATTACCAATTAACCTGAGAGAAAAGTGCTGTCAGCTGCGAGGCTTACTGGGTGAGTGTGCGAGAGTGAGAGGCTGCTTTATTGCTTTAGGAGATCACACGACTAACAGATTGAGAGAGAGAGAGAGAGAGGGGCAGAGATAGTCGTGACTCGTGACAGAGGATGAAGGTTGCAGTCGCATGACTCAGAGAGGCAGAGAAGGTCGCATGACGCAGAGATGGTTGTGAGAGGGAGACCATTCAGTTCGAATGATGGAGTGTTAAAAAAATAGGGTTTCTACGTTGTTACCCAACTGGGTCGCGCATGACCCAAATAAATCCTAGCCCAGAAACATTCAGAATCGCACACAATCGTGCGATTTCACAATCCAGAAATGATTTTGCTACGATCTCGCATTGATCTTGCACAAAACTAGGATCTTGTACGTGATTCAGATCGGAGGGGTGAGTAGGATCCCAAAATCGTAAGATTTTACAATCTAATTCTAGATCTGAATAACCTTGATACGGACATTAAGATTGAGATAAAGAAACAATAGATAGTTTACTCAGAGAGTTCAAGTTTATAATAAATTACATTTTGGGGTTAAACAAGTCAAGATCCTATCCATTTTTTCCATTAACAAAGTCTTGAAAGTATAAATGCAATAATGTGACATTTGGTGGGTCCAAGGCAGGGAAGACCTTCGGGCTGAAAAAACACGTACAATGGTGTTTACATTTACCTTCCTTTAAAGGCACTAGCGTGGCTCCGGCTCAAACCCGTGACTTTCGGTTTCAAGGCCTGTCGTTTTACCACTAGACCAAGCCTTCAGAGTTCATTTCAAATCTCTTCAAAACTATAGTAATTGAGAGGAAAAATGAAGATAGAAAATGGAGAGGATCCTAACTCAAATTAAACACGCGACAATTTTTTAAGCTGAAATAAAATGGTCAATATTTTAAACCTTGATACAATCTTAAAATGGTGTTCTTTGCCGAACAAATATTATCCATCAACTGTTTGGATTTCCATCATTTATTGTTGAATTTTGAGAATTCATAATTTTTTTAAAATGTCAAGGGACAACTATAACGAGAGCCTGATTTTTTAAGTGAAGGCACAAGGTTGGTTTTATTTCCCTAATATGTCATTTCATGCAAGAACCTCTTTGAGTTTGAAGCATGTAAACTGCACAAACGCACTGTACTTTTTGCTTCAAATTCAATGCACCTATGAAAAGGGGTGATGGGGATGGAACTTTCAAGTTTCAGCTAACTGGTTGTAGAAGTTTTGATATCATGTGAATTAACAACTCTCCTCAAAGTTTGTGACATGAAGACCCAACATTGGTTGTATAGTTTAATGTAAATATTGACAGTTTATTTTTATTTTTTTAACAAATATTGAAAGTAATTTACACAACAGCTAGAAAATTTTCTCAAATAGATACTGTCTGCTATATGAATTAATAATGTCGTTATGGTCTATTATAAATCATAATTTGGTCTAAAGCCAAACCACTTAATTCCAAACCATTCTTCATTGTGAGTTTCCTTGGTTTCACTTTACCTCTACTAGCTATTGCTCTATGCTTCCTTTGATCTACCCACTTGTTAATGCTTCTATGTGTTTTTTCCACACATTCTCAACCCATCTAAAATTACACTAAACCTTTTTCACAACATGTGTTATCTTGATTGTCTTTTTATGCTTTAATTTCTAATCTTGTTTTGTGTGACTACTCATCCTTCCAAATGATGGTTTTGTATGTGGTAGGCTGTGTCTTTCTGGCATTCATTTTTAGCGATTGAGTCATGAGATGCATGTCCATAGATCACTTGAGACATGTTCCATGCAAGGCGTCTCTCCCACGAACGACTGAATGTGTCATATGGGGCAGTGCACAACGCACTTCATGTTCTTGGGCTTAATATTAGGTGGAAAGAGAGATTTGGATGATAGAAGTGTTAAACGGAGCATCTAATTAAGGAATTTAATATACTTAAAAAAATGGATACTTAATTAATATAGAAATGAATTTAGCACCCATGTAACATGTTTTGTAACATTCAAAATTAGTGAATAGTGAGTGAAGTTATCTTACCTAGTAATTTCAAGAGTAGTGATTAAAGTCGTCTTATAATAGTTGTTAATAGTCCCACATTAGATAAGTGGGGGCAATCCTGTCTTACAAGCCGGTTTTGCAGGGGTTGAGTTAGGCCCAATCCATAATTTGAATGTGGCATTAGAGCCTATCCAAGTTCCACTGGGCCACCTACTATCAGGCAACTTGGGTCACACTCTAGATGATCAGTCCTGGGCGTGAGGGGTGTGTGTTAATAGTCCCACATTGGATAAGTTTCCTCAGTTGGCTATTTTTCATGAACAGTATTTGAACTTCAATACCTGACTATCATTTATGATTTGTAGGACATTTCCACAAGAGGCATGCCAGGAAATCTGGCGGCACAAGAGCTGCTGAATGCACATATTCATGTTACAAATGCCAGGACGGGTTGCATGTGAAGACTAATACTAATAGAAGGAATGTTGACTCAAAACGGCAGAAGATTCAATCACAGAATGGTAAAAGTACCCCTTTGGTTGGTAAATCAGTGAACCTTAAAGGCAACAAAAAGGCATCAGGTAAGGTGCCGCAGGCAATATCTCGAAACAATAAGAACATCCCACCAATTGTACCTCTTCGTCGTTCTACTAGGAAGGCCAAATCCTTGTATCTGCACAAACAAAAGATTGGAGGGCGTAAAAAAGGAACACAAAGTAAAAAGAATGTAGGGCGTAAAAAAGGAAAGCAAAGTAAATCCAAGAAGGTGACTTCTCAAAAGTCCAAGGCAACTACTGGTCAACTTAAAATGTTTGCAGTAACTCCGGCACGCAAGACAAGAACAAAACTTTTTAACTGTTACTGGCTTAAAGGTCTTCGGTTTTCTCAAAAGCCAAATGATGAACGTGTGATGCTTTTTAAAGAGAAAAAGCATATTATCCCCGATGCTCCTACTGGTTTGTTTGAATATCCTGAGTGCCGCCTTCGCTGTGGAGATGTATCTGCTTCAAATTATATTGCTTGTGAAATCTGTGAAGGTAACTAACTTTTTTACCTCATATTGGTGTTTCTTCCTTTTGTTATAGGGAATGGGCGGGGAAAGGAAAATCTATTTTATGTTACAAGTAATGATATTTTAAATGTCAGTATACCACTTGAAATATGTGCTGTAAGCATTAGATGTTCTGTTTCTTTTGGTTGTTATGATAACTAAGCCTTTTGAACAAGTACTAGATTTTTTGAACATACCATGCTATTATGCAGATTGGTTTCATGGGGATGCTTTTGGTCTCACTGTAGAGAATGCCATACAACTTATTGGGTTTAGGTGCCATGCTTGTCGTGGTAGGATTGCTCCGATCTGTCCCCATGTAAAGAATAATGCTCCGTCTCCTACTGACCCAATGCTGTAATTGAATGTGCGGAGGAATGATCTAATCATGACCATTGAGGGAGAGGTATGTGCTGTCATTTGCTATTATGATTTGATATCTCATATAGTTATTAACATAGTCAAACTCACCAAATGCACATTAATAGATGGTAGTTAAAATTGTTTTTTTGACAGGCAAAAGGTTAGGAAGTTTGTGGTTATTTATGTTAGTTTTCAAGATTTGAATCTTGGACTTCCTGCTTAAAACTACTTCATTGTCTCTTTGCACACCAATCTAACTATACCTACTTGGGATATTGAAATTAGGATCTTATCCAATATGTTCTTTTTATTTTATGGGTCTTGGTAACCAGTGCCCTCAGGGAAATGGTTAGGAATCTATAAATAGGAATTTTGTCTTGGAAATACAAGATGTTACTTTTGATCAAATATTGATTGCACAACTTTTTCCTAAAAACTTGTTTTGGATGCTTAACCAATGCCCTTGGGGCACTGGTTAACATTCTCCTTATTTTATTTAGCCAAAAATTTAGTGCATGTTGCGAGTGCTTTGTAGATGTGTAGTGTAGTCCATTCCACTGTTATATTGTGCTGAAGTTATAGGGTTTTTGATAACGAAGAAAGGAAGAGATAGAGTAATGAGTTTGAATTGTGAATATGATTTTATATACTAAAAGACTAAACAATTACCTTTTTTTTTATACTTGTTGAAGTTGTGGGATTTTAGATAAAAGGAGAGAAAACAATAAGAACTTTAAATATCAGTGATAGTAACTTGATAGTGATTGATTATGTAAAAAAAGAAAACAAAAACTTGATACTGACCTGATAGTAGTTTGATGCAAAAGACTCGATGCTAATCCCTGTTTATAGGGATGCATATACTCCATTCTAAATGAACAGGGAAATCAATAAACCAATGATGATAAGAATGAAATAAACAATAAGTAACAAATATGAAAATTAATCCCAATAGATAATCTAAGATACACTTAGATTGAAAACTAATCCTATGAGATATACACTTAGATATTCTAGCATAATATCAGGATATTGAGAGATATTAGTTTATATTCTAACCTAGGTAGTCAATCTCGGCGGGATCCCAAAGGAGCGACGCATCTCAGCAAAAACCGCAACGGGAATACGAATCCCAGCCTACTTCTGGTTCACGGCCGCTCTCCCTCTCCAGGAAAATCACGATTTTGCCCTTAAAATTTGAACTGTTTGAAGGGCAATTTGGGTTTTTTGCACAACCCTAGCCCTTTTCTCCTTTCCATTCTCTGTGTATCCGTCGTTTTCAACCCTAAAACCCTTCTCTCTCTTCTCCTTTCTATCGTATAAGACATTCACACCTCCGCCGCCCTCCTTCACCCACACCCATGTTTTTTTTGTTCTTCTCTGTTATTTCATTCATTACATGTTCTATGTTTTTTTGCTTGATACATTGGAATCAGCTACTACTTGAATAGACATTAAAAGATACATTGAATCTCTAACTAGTAATTGTTTCATCATATTTGACAAAAATACCTCTTTTGGTTCTTTAAGTTTGACAAAAATATCCGGTTTGTCTTTTAAGATTTTAATTTTGAAATAGGTCCTTATTACCCTTTTAAGGACCTATTTGAAACTTAAAAACTTAAAAAACTTCAAATAGGTGCATTAAATTAACAGCTTAAAAGACATACTTGAAACTTAAAAAGACTTAAATGACCTATTGGAAACTTAAAAAAACTTGACTTATTTGAAACTTAACAAACTTAAAGGACTACCCTGGTATTTTTGTCAAACTTAAAGGATCCAAATAGGTATTTTTCCTTTTGTTTTTTTTATTGGTTAAATGGTGTTTACCCCGTGCCATTTGAGCGAGTTTTGGTTTACCCCCCCTTAAAAAAAAAAAAAAAAACTTTGTATTTCAATCTTGTAATTTGAAGATTTTTTGATTTTGGACCTTAATGGCATCAAGTTTCAAAATTCAAGGTACGTTCGCCCTTGTAATTTGAGCGAATTTTGGTTTACCCCCCGCTATATCATCTATTTTATACAGCCAAAAGTCACGAAGGTTCAAAACCAAAGAATCGTCAAATTACAAGGTTGGAATCTGAAGTTTTATTTTATAGGGGTGTAAACCAAAACTCACCCAAATCGCAGGGGGTAAACACCACTTTACCCTTTTTTAGAGGATTATCATATCTTTTTTGTTCTCCTCTGTTTTTTATGCAATCTCCTCTGTTCTATCCAATCTATCCTTTACGATCCCGGTGATCCCGCTATCCCACTTTTGGGGTCGGCTGCTCCGTGCCGCTATCCGGTATCGGCTAAAGAGATTCTAACAATAGTAATAGTCTAATACTGGATTTTAAATCAGAATTAAATTATATAAGAAAACAAATCAATACATAAAGAAATATGAAACTGATCCTAACTCCTAAGAGATATTGTCAGATATTTGCTCTAGGATACAACCCAGGTATTCTGAGAATTTTTTCTTATATTGTTATACTCCCCCTCTTGCTAAAGCTTATTAAGCTCCAACTATGCTTATTGTTACAAAATACAATTAAACCATCAGGGATGAAAATATAATGCTCCAAATAATTTGGCTGGAAAGATAATTCAGCAAGATGGTTGAAATGAAATGATTGTCAACCTGAAGTGATGGTTGAAATGTTGCATTTATGTATAACCAAGGAAGAAGAGACTTTTGCTTGAATGATCGTCAATGCTAACATCCTTGCATACAATTATACACTTTAGGAACTAAAACTTCAAATCCACGAAGAACAGGGTTTATACTGTTTAGGAATGGCATAAAATAAAATAAAACAAATTGAAATTAATTTAGGTTGGTGTGCATGACAACCGTGGATACTTTCTTAACATGACTTTTCGGTGAATTGGAGATATTGTCATTAATACTGCTATTAATGCGAGGCTAGTATGACTGATGGCTAAACTAATTCGCAATCAAGGACATTGCCAGAAATAACCTGTGTGCAAAATTTGCTATATTTGTTTGTCTTCATTTCGTTTCAGGTTTAATGATAACTTAAGTGCAAGATTCTTATATTTATTTATCTTCATTGCAGGTTTAGTGTTTTGCTTTGACAGGACGTGGTTGGACATCAGATGCCAGCTTGTAGGGTTATTTTTCTCCCTGCAAGGATATGGTGGCAAATGTTTATGTTGTTGTAAAAAAAACAAATTTTCTCAGTTATATAGCTGTAAGAGGAAAGATTGCTTTACTGGCTTCTGCTCTGATGCTTTTTGTTTCAACCTTCTTGGCAAGAGAGAGGAGTGAAGAAACTACAAGCATGATGGTGCAAAAAGGCTGAAGATAGTTGCAATCGGAACACAAATAGAATTCATACATCAATTCCATTCATCATTGTTATTCTAACCCATCAGCATTCATTGTTGCATTTTTTAATTTAGGGCTTTTCCCCCTCTTGACTGATTCCTCTCAAATAAACTTTTGAAGGAATCAGTAGATATAGTATTGCTTGGTAAGGGAGGTTTTTGCTAGTCTGCCGTTTTTAAAATAGTGAACTTGAGGCAACAGGAGTTATAGGAATTACTTTGGATATTTTTTTATTTATTTTTTAAACAAGGAATTACTTTTTATGGCACTCACAATCGGGAATTATTTTGGTTTTTTATGTTCAAACCTAACCCTCTCCCAAAAATCGTGCATAGTTCTAATGGGTTATGTGTATTTACTGGTATGTGATCAAATTTCACAATATGTGAAATGCATGATCGTTGCATTCGTAAGCTTCAATCAGGCACATATATTTTCCGGTGGATTCTACGGTGAGGATGTAATTAAGTCCTTTACTAGTGGTCCACTTTTATATACATCAGATTTATTTAAAGGTCTAGATGAGTTATAAAAAAAAGTGAGAACACATGTCTTTCCTCACACAATCCTTGCTCCATCTACTCTCCCTCTTCCTTCCCTCTACCTCCAAATCCAGCCACCGCCGCTGGATTTTCGTAAAAAATCCATCTACAACCCCTCTCCATCCACCTCTAGCATTTTACATAAATTCCTTAAATTTTGCTGCTTGTGCAGAAGTAATGTTTATGTTATAATACTGGTGTGTATAACAGAGTTAACAGGATTATTCAATTAACCCATTTATACGTTAATTCGTTTATTCAGAGACATTTACTAGGAGAGTTAGATTCGCCAAGTCACCATCTAAGTTGCAGAAAGTGGGTGTCGAAGTGTCGACAGAAAAGGAGGAATAAGGTTTATACCCGAGTCAACATTTTTTTTTTTTAGAGCAATGTTATTTGAACAGCTCCCTTAAACAAATATCATTTCTCTTTTTTTAATCAAACTTGAGAATTGTTTATTAGCAAGAAAAAAATGACAATTGTTAAATTAATCCAATTGGACTAAAACTATGCTTAAGGACACAGAAAATGAGAAGAAAAAAAAAGAACGGGAGATAGAGGGTGAGAGAGAAACACATACCATCCAATGTGGCATCAATATTGAAAGGTTATTACTTTTGGAAAAAGATACATAGACACACTTCCTTGTACACCCCAATGTACACCCTCCATGTGGCATGGGCATTATAGTAATTTCACACACTTTATTATTTTTTCCCTTAATTCATCCATCCTTCCCCCTTTCACTAAAACCTCTCCCTGTCTGTGTTTCTCTTTTCATTCTACCACAACAACAG
>Ga0209282_1002137_pt1 | contig 11274 bp, 2 predicted proteins | sample Mtrugardesep15_FD_187529 | JGI IMG/M metagenome (GOLD analysis project Ga0209282, IMG submission 187529) | Root nodule microbial communities of legume samples collected from California, USA - M. trunc garden sep15 (SPAdes) (version 2) | ecosystem: Host-associated > Plants > Roots > Nodule...
CTTTCAATTTAAATAAGTGGTTTTCACACATATCAAGTTTTTCCTTTTGTTTTTTGTGATTTTGTCGTCTAAGTGCGGCGTTGTGTTGTTCGTCGTCTTGTGCGGCGTTTGATTTCACGTCTTGTCGCGGTGTTCGTTTATTTCCTATTGAAAGATCTACATCAGTCAATTACAGATTCAACCAATGATTTGGGCGTCAACGTTGCAGATCTGGAAGCATGGATATTTCGGTGACTTAGATTTTATCATATTATTTGTAGGCATTTTGCCGCTGTATGCTATTAACTTGGATGTTGTGAGTTTGTTCGCAGACTCACCCTTTACGTTTTTAGCGATGTTTGTATCTGATGTACTCTATCGATTTGAATGAATGAATATCGGGTTTTTTGTCAAAAACAATTTTGCAATACTCCGTCGGTTTCATGTGTCTTATTTAAGTTTTATATATTTTCTGAGAATGTTGATTTGAATGATAATTGAAGTTTTATTTAGTAAAATACTCCCTCCGCTCAAATTATAAGCAAAAAAAACTCATTTTCTTTGTCCCAAATTATAAGCAAAAAAGACCAACTTTTATCATTTTTAATTATGTTGTTTCAAAAAATTATCTTTTCTAAGGGAAAATTAAATTCAAACTGCATTCAATTTGCTCTCTCTTTCATTTTCTCAATAACCAACAACCAATCAAAATTGTTTTTACATCTTCCTATAAAACTTATTTCAAAGATAACACAAAAAACTATGTTATAAACTACTGTATGTTTTAGTTTTTTTTAATAAATGTGATTTTTTTTCTTATAATATGAGACAGAGGGAGTATTCTTTAAATAGTTTGAAAAAAATACTCCATTTCATACATTTTTTCTCTTAAAAAGATAACATTTCTTTTATTACTTTTTAAACAAATTGTCGCATATAAAGATATTGTCGGATTTGTTTTGATAAATATTTTTAAAATATTTACTTTTTATAAAGTTTGCTCAGGTAATTAAAGATTACAAATATTTGCAAAAAAATAAATAAATAATAAAGATATTAAATATCAAAACTGTATATTAGTTAGTATATTAACTTCTTTTAGGCTCTTTAAAAATAAAAAATAAAAAGGAATAGGTCTTAAGTTTTCATATCTCTATCCATATGACATATCTTAAATTGTTTTATCTGGCATCTTTTTTCTCTTTATTTTAAATGTCATTTTCTATCCTTTTTTTTTCTTTAATCATTACCTAAAGTCACTACACTCCAAAAAGGCAGATCATTCTTATCCGTCAAAATAAAGTGTGTTGACCTGGCTTGAATCCACATGTCGCAAATTAATTGGTTGACACGGAGGAAGTAGTTCCCATCCTTCCGTAGATAGATGAATCATGTTTTTATGACAATAGTAATAGTAAAATATAAAACAGGATAACATTATAAATCAATTTGGTTTCAATCATCGAAGAGAAGAAGAAGGATTCATTTCATTTGATGGTGGCTTCAAAGCTTCAAGCCTTTTGGAATCATCCAATTGGCCCCAAAACCAGTGAGTTACTTCCCTTTTGAGTTTTATTGCAATAATATCTTCATGCATGCTTCATCAAACCTGGACTTATTATTATCAAAGATGTAGAGTTATAAATTTGGGACGAGTCACCTCTCTTAAATTTGTAGCCCTTGAACGAACTTTTAAATTATAGGGTTATGCTAACTAGTGTCGCAAAGCATTATTTAATTAAGTTCAAAAATTAAAGATCTTCTTGGGAAACAACAAAAGTTGACTTTTTTCTTCAAAACAAGCAAATTATTGGCTTTCAAAAAGTTGAATATAGTAATTTTTTTTACAATTTCCAATACAATATTTCTATTGGTTGAGTATGGGGCCGGGTTTTATTTTCACCCGCTTGGAGATTGGGACGAGTACAAGGATACCTGAACCCCATCAGGTTCAGGGACGGGGAAGGCAACCGCCATGCTGCCATGCTTATTTTAAATTGTAATAAACCATGTTGGCATGTTTTATTATTTTCAATGACACCAACAATATAAAAAAAAAAAATAGAACTTATATTTTTTAATGACACTTACATCAACGTCCCTGCCCTGCGCTGCTGCCATGCTTAAGGGTAAGTTTGTTTAGGGTTATTTTTTGACCGATGTAAAAAATCAGTCCAAATAACCTTAAACAAGTTTATCCTTAATTTTAGAAATATATTATTTTAGATGACACTAGATGTATATGTTCTGCACACACAAATACACATGTATGTGTCTATGTTATGTCAGAATTGGATTCCCTAATGTAACTGCGTCACACAGCTCTTAGCCGTTCAATCTGGATTGTCGGCTGATATCGTTTTACCATGTGAAACTGACTCTGTGATTATGTCAAATCGAGTGATTAACTATTACTTCATATCCAAACTGCAGGCGATTCCGGTCCATGTTATGTCACTTGCTTTTAAGTTCAATGTTGTTTCATATTGTTTACAGTCATCAATGTTGTTGTCAAGTGTTAGCATTGTTATTGTCAAACCTTTATCGATCCATTAACTGACCACTTTTGTTGTGCAGTTCACTTTTGGGCACCAGCATTTAAGTGGGGTATCACCGTTGCCAATGTTGCTGATTTTTCAAAACCAACTGAGAAGATTTCCTATCCTCATCAAATAAGTATGTGCATGCATATAGAACTGCATGCAGTGTTATCTATTGCAGACTTCTCTCTGTCACACACACACACACATCTGTGCGCTTTTTTGCTCGTAATTAGAGATGTAAAAGTTAGTTACATATTAGTTACGAGTTAGTTAGTCCAATTGGCTATATGACGGGTATTCATCACCGAAAGGGATTGGAATTGGGAAGTACATAGTGTCGGAGATATTGTACAATTGGACCAACTAATCTGTAACTAATATGTAACTAACTTATGCATCTCTAATACTCGTCATTCACCTTTGTGAAAATGTGTATTTGTGGATTCTCTGTAAGGAGCAGACATGTGCAAGTGAATGAATTTACGGAATGATGAGTATTCAAGTTGCAAGCAACTTTTAGTATATATTCTCTTGTATTGGGTTTTATTTCCATCTATCCATTGCTGATTCCTTTTGTTTTCAACACAGCTGTCATGGGTAGCGGATTTATTTGGGCGCGTTACAGCACTCAAATCATTCCGGTGAGTTTTATATTTTCAAAGACAGATTACTTTTAAATAGTTCATAAAATATTGAAAACTTAGTGGATTGGGGATCATTTGGTTTTATATTTTCACTTCATTACATTTATCGCTACAGATTATGTGTGCATGATTCTGGTTTATCGTTACATTATCTCTCTTGCAAGAGTATGACATACTCAACTTGTAAGATTCTGTAACATCAATTAGACTATAGCATGGTACGTGTAATATGCAATGCAGTAGCTTTTTTTGGCTTATCTTTTTCTCCGTAATCTTTGGTTTCTCTTAGACTTTAATCCTTACTTTTGTTTACATTATCTGATTTTCTATCGTATACTAATCAGCTCTCTGCCTATATATATGCTTGCCTGCCAAAAAATTAAAACATTATGTTGAAGTTAGTGTTAAAATAGAGTAAAGAAGAATTTTAATCTCGGTTAAGACAGCAACATTTAGGTATTACTTTATTGCAAAACTATTACTAAATGGACTCTTGTTTACGCGATACAATTTCCCGTGATCCTGATATGTTAGTGGCAACTTCTTCCAATTTTGCAGAAAAATTGGAACCTTGTTTGCGTAAACCTTACAATGGCAGGAACTGCCTTATACCAAATCTCGCGCAAGTATCAGTAAGTGATACTTATCAATATTTCTGTTAAGTTTTTGTGAGATTGCTGTTTGCTACTTTGTGATTCGATGTTCATGGACTGAAAAATATGTGGTTGATGAGGTTAGGTTGGCCCTTCATAGGCCAAAAAATATCCGGAACATCAAAACACTATTTTTAATCAGTAATTATAAAGTTTATTTTCTTTGAGAGGATTGGATTGAATTTATCATAAAATCAAACTGTGACATTTTTCCTGAAAATCATGAAGAGCAACGTAGAAAGACAAAATACAATTACAATGTCAATTGAAAAACTTCCTTCTTTTGTAGATTAACATTGTGTGATAGCCATTAATTTATTTTGGTGTTGTTGCAAAATGGATTTTGGCACTGTTTTGTACCTCCGTGGTGATACGTATATTAACTTGTGATCTACTTCTCAGGCATGATCATTCCTCAAAGAAGGTCGTAGCAAAAGAATGACGACGAAGAATTCAAAAATAAGTTATGTGGAGTATGATGCCCCAATTAAGTGGGACACATTCAATTCATACATGGGACAAATGTGTTGTTGTATAATTCAATGTTAAGTGGTTGGTTAGAAGTAGTTTAGTTAGCAACTACCTATGTTTGTTAAGAGTTAGTTAGTTGCCTTGTTATGCAAGTCATAAATCAATGTATCGATGTTTTGTATGAATTACCCAATTCATTCTCAATAAATCTCAAGTCCTTAACACACTCTTCTGTCATAATTTCATCCTTTTCTGTCTGTTCTTGAAAGTGCTTGAATCCTCTTGTACTAACAACTTGGCATACAGAGCTCCTTTATCACTCAAGCAGTATGGCTGGTAGTAATGGCTTTCCTGGCACACTCCCAACCCTTGAAGGCACTATTCGGATTTCAAGATGCTCTTGAGGTGGTGACAAACGTAGTTCAACTTCCTGCGAACCCTACTAAAGCTCATAGAACGGCTATCAAAGATTCAAAGAAGAAAGATTGCAAGGCTGCTTTCTTTATACATCAAAGCATTGATGCTGGAAACTTAGACAAAATTTTCTCATGCCACTAGTGCAAAAGAAGCATGTGTGTCAAGGTCGAGAAAGTGAAATTGCAGTCATTCGGGAGGCAATACGAGATTATGCAGATGGGGGATAATGAGAAGATTGTTGTGTGTGTCAAGGGTTCAAAGGTTGGTACACTCAATAAAGAGTTGTGGTGAGACTATTACTGTACTAATAATCATTGAGAAAATAACGAGAACCTAGACCCACTCAATTTAATCATGGTAGTAGAAAATGAGGAGTCAAGTGACATGGCTACATTGAAGATTGAGGATTTTAAGGATTGTCGACAGAAAAGTTCAAGGGGGGAGTACGGCCCAACTCACAGAAAAATAAATTTCAGGAGAAACATGAATCCTCCAAGACATGAGGAGGGACATCAAATCAAAAGGATTAAAGGAAGGGTCAAAACGAGAAGCACATTCAGTGTTATAACCGTGACAACTGACAAGTGGGGTTACTATGTAAGTGACTGCTGGTTCAGCAAAGGAAGGGGGGAGACAAAGAACAATGATGATGAGGCAAAGGTGGCACAACATGACTCTCATGATGCACCAATGGTTTTGATAGTTGCATTCTTTTAGGAACACCATCAAATATGAGTCTTGGTTTCTTGACACGGGGTGTTCAAACCATAGGATTGGCCACAAGGATCTGTTAGTCAAATTTCATAACACAAGAACAAGGTGAGATTAGCTGATATTTATATATTTTGAGGCATTGGTTAATGTTTATATATTTCGGGGAATCGTTATAATATGGAGGTTTACACATGAATTTATTCTCATATTTATGTAAACTTTTATCCTCATCTTTTTTCTTTTTTCTTTTTTGGAATGTTTTCTTTCACAATAATTTTTAGTGTGGGTTTGTTTCACGTTTGGTAGATTTATTCTTAGGAATAACTTTTCTGTAAACATTAAGGATGAGAGTTTTATTTCAAGTTATTTTTAAAAAATATATTTATTTAATATTATAATATTCTCATAAACCTTTATAATACATAGATTAAAAGGTAGTTACACATAAATTTATTTTCGTCTTTATAAAAACTTTATTTTCATCTTCAAAAAAATTTATTTTCTATTCCCTAGAACATTTTATACACTTTAATAAAATTTAATAAACTTATAACAAATATAAGGGAATACATATTTCTATCATTTTATTTTCGGTAATCTAAAAAAAAAAAATTCTTAGACAAACAAATTCTTTTACTCAAAAATAAAATTTAATAAACTTGTAACAACCATGTGAACGTATGTTTTTATAATTTTATTTTCATGAATATACAAAAATAACTTGAAATAAACGCACATTATTTGTTTTAAGTATCGGATAATTAAACTTCAATTATTTACGGCTATAAAACTTTCATCCTTATATTTAAAAAAAAGTTTATTCCTAAATCCTAACGATAAATTTAATAAACTTCAAACAATCACTTTAAACAATATAGGAAAATATTAATGGGTGCTCTTAAGGTACTCTTTAAACATCCAAAGTTGTAATATTTTACGAAAGTTTGTATATTTATTGCATTGGAAATTAAAGTTTCAATTCTTCTTTTTTTAAGAATAATTTCTTCATTATGAATGCTTAAAGAATGACTTAGAGCATCCACAATGGAGACATCTATTTTTGGGTTCTTAATTGGGTCTCACGTGTACACATCACTCATTTATAATTTTTGAATAGTAGTACTTAATAAGCACTCAATCACTTCAACCCAGATCTCACACAAAGTTCTTAAATGAGACCCACTAATCAACTATCAATAAATTTATATCATTATTTTTCAATTTTTTTAATATTAAAAGAGTGTGGGTCCCGCTTATAAGACCCTGAAAAAGATTCTCCCCATTGAGAGTACCTAATAGGTACCAGGTCTTAAATAGTTAATACTTTCCTCCCATCCACATTGGTGAGGTCTTCACCATTTAAGACTCAGTACCTAATAGGTACCCCAATGTGAGAAAAAAAAATAGGGTCTCTTAAGACCCAGAGTCTTAAGTGGGACCCACAGTACTTTTTAATAAAATAATCATTGTTGAGTTGTTTTTGTTGAAATGTAAATGATAAAGAGTTATTGGTGGGACCCATTTAGATTGTTTGTTAGAGGGTCTTTATTGGAGTGGTTGAGTACCTATTAGGTACTATTATTAAAAAATTACTCCCTCCGTTTCAAAATGAGTGTGGCTTTAGTTAAAAAAAATTGTTTCAAAATGAATATCACTTTACATTTTCAATACAACTTTAATTTTTTTCTCCCAATTTTACCTTTAATAAATGTTTTAACTTTTCTCTCGCACAATTGTCAATGCAACTTTATTTTTGTCTTTTTCTTGGGCATTTTAGTAAAGGTGTTATGTCTAATGATTATTTCATTCAATTCCTTATTCTGTGTGCAATTGGCTAAAGCGACACTCATTTTAATACGGATGGAGTATAAAAAAATGATGTGTCAACGTGGGACCCTTTTAAGACCTCAAAATTGAAGGTCTCCATTGTGGATGCTTATAGATGGTCTTAGGGACACTAGTTAATAACATCCAACAATATAAAATAAAAAATGGTTTTGTTAACTAGTGCCCTAAGGGCACTTGTTAAAGAATCAAAAATGGAAAATTTTGATAATTTTCATGTATAAAAAGTTATTTTTTGATGTTTCAAGGTATTGAATGCACAAATAAAAAAAAAACTTACTATACTTTAAACTTCTTGTCGAGTACCATAAATGCATTTATTAGCATTTTTATGCTACATTTTACATTTTCCAATAAAAATATAAGAACAGTATAAATAACGAAATAAACAAATAATATAGTGTCTCAAGTGGTGGTGGTGGCTGAACCCAAATCGAATTCGCTTTCAATCGGAGAGAAGAAAAAGAAGAAGGATTCATTTCATGGCGACTTCAAAGCTTCAAGCTTTCTGGAATCATCCAGCTGGTCCCAAAACCAGTGAGTTACTTCGAATTTTCGTTCTTTTCATATCCATTCGTGTTTTTATTTATGAATTTGTTGTTTTCCTTTGACAAGGCACTTTCGATCTTATATATGTATAACAGTTATTGGATTTGGATTTCTGATTATTGATTTATTAGAAGTCAATGTTTAATTCGTAAGCTCAGATTTATTTATTTTTTTAAGATTAACTTAATTTGACTTTTGATTGCTTTGTAAAAATTGGTTCATTTTTAGGGTTGCGAAAATGGGTCATTATTCATTTTAATTTGTTATTTTGCTTGTTATGTTTAGTGTGATATTTTGATGCTTCATGAAACTTAGACTTATTATTATTATCAAAGATCTGGAATTATAGAACGAAATTGTTGGATGTTTCATGAGTGAAGGTAGCATAATGTAAGACCTTTTCGAGATTAAAGTAAGTTAATAATAAACGAATAAATTAGTCTTTGACTTTGTAGGTCGCTCTCAAAAGAGTGATAAGATTATGAATATTTCAAAATGCTTCTGATGCTGGAATATTAGACAGAGATGGCCAAAAGCATACATACAAAGTTATAGCATATTATAGAAATAAACATGTACCTTGTATGATTGATGGATCATTCGTGGCGATTGAGCTATCATGAGAGAAGCATGAAAGACAATAAAACTAGGGTTGAGAGCTCTTCTCTCCCTTCCTGATTCTCTGTACAATCAAAGTGAGTATGAGTGTATTCTGACCTAATGGGATAGTATACATAAGCACTAGTAGAGAGAGAAATTTATATATACTGGCTATCCCATTAGGTCAGAATACACTCACACACTTCGACCGTGTAGAGCATCAGGAAGGGTGAGATGAGCTCTCAACCCTAGTTTGTCTCTCATGATAGCTCAATTGCCCTGAATTTTCGATCGATCAGACAAGGTACGCATTTACTGTATTTCTATAATATGTCATAACTTTGTATCTATGATTTTGGTCATCTCAGTTTAATATTTCAACATTTGATTCTATTAAACTGTCAAGTGGGTCCCTATATTTAACCACTTCTATCAATTAAATCCTTATGTTTTACCCACTTATTAGCAATTTGGTCTCTCAATTTAGCCACAAACGATCATTTTGGTTCCTAATATTTCGATCGAATTTGGATCCTGACTCTAAGGTCTAGTATGAGTCAAATTTGACAGAGACTGGTACATTTTTTAAATAATCATAATCTCGAGAACCTATTTGAGAACGTCCTACAAAGTTAGGGATGAATTTGGTGGTTTACTCAAAAAGTTGATGAAGATTCATATATGTTCTTCACACACATATACAAGTACCAAATAGATTACATTTTTCACCTGATTCAAACTGCTGTCTCTTATTTGTTTCCAGTCATCAATGTTGTTGTCAAGTGTTGATGTTGACATTGTGAAGCTGTAATCAATGCATAAATTGACCACTTATTTTGTGCAGTTCACTTTTGGGCACCTACATTTAAGTGGGGTATCAGCATTGCCAATATTGCTGATTTTGCAAAACCACCAGAGAAGCTTTCCTATCCTCAACAAATAGGTATGCGCATGCATATAGAACTGCATGTACTGATTTCACTCATCATTCACCCTTTTGAAAATGTGTATTTCTGAATTCTTTGAAAGGAGCAGGCATGCCCAAGTGAATTAATTATGATATGCTGAGCATTCAAGTTACAAGCAGTTTTAGTATATATTCTCATGTATTGGGTTTTATTTACATCTATGCATTGCTGATTCCTTTTCTTTTTGACACAGCTGTTACAGCTACTGGGCTTATCTGGTCACGTTACAGCACAGTAATCACTCCAGTAAGTTTTTGTTTTTTTTTCAAAGGCAGATTACCTTTAACTTGTTCATGAAATGTTGAAATACTAGTGGTCTGAAGATCATTTGTGGACCTTCAATGCAAGCAAAGTTTTATATAGTTTCACTTTATTACCTTCATCACTATATGTGATGTGTGCATAATTTGGGATTATAGTTGCATTATCTCTCTTGCAAGAGTATCACATACTCAACTTGTAAGATTCTGTAACATCAATTAGACTATAACATGGTACTTGTAATATGCAATGCGGAATTGAAACTTGGATTCCTGTTTTTTTGTTGCTTAGTTAAGTCATGTGATAAATAATAGTTTTCTTTAATTCCTACTGTTGTTTGCATTATCTGAATTTTTATCGTATACCAATCAGCTCTCTCAGTATATATGTGTCTGCCAAGAAATAAAAACCTTAAAACATTATGCTACGGTGGTGTTAAAATAGAGTATACAAGAATTTCAACATTTAGTTACTACTTTGTTACAAGACAATCCACTGGTCATAATGGCCAGGGAAAATAAGAGTAGGAAAATTGAGAACTACTACATAGATTACTTTCTGCATATTATTGAAAGTGTAATTTTCTTTTAGTTTTTGTCTGCTATACAATTTTCCATAATCCTTGACATGTTAGTTGCAACTACTTACTATGTTGCAGAAAAATTGGAACCTTTTTGCTGTGAACGTTGCAATGGCAGGAACTGGCCTATACCAACTGTCACGCAAATTGCGGTAACTGATATTTATCAATATTTATGTTAAGTCTCTGTGAGATTGCCATTTGCTACTTTATGATTCAATGTTCATGTTCCCAAAAGTACGTTGTTGATGATAGGTTAGTTTGGCCCTTCCTGGATCCAAAAATAGTGGGAAACTCGAACACTATTTTTAGTAAAGTTTATTTTCTTGAATGGATTTGATTGAATTTATCATAAAATCAAATTTTGACATTTTTCTTGAAAATCCTGAAGAGCAGCGTAGAAGGACAAAATACACAGTTACAATGTCAATTGAAAAACTTCCTTTATTTTGTAGTTTAACCTTGTGTGATAGCCATGATATATTTTGGTGCTGTTGCAAAGATTGATTTTGACACTATTTTTTATCTCCATGCTGATATGTATCTTAACTCATTATCTACTTCCCAGGCAAGATTATTCGTCGGAGAAGGCTGTAGAAAAAGAATGATGAGGGAGAATTTGAAAATATCAAGTTATTGTGTACTTGGAGCTCCATACCTGGATTGCAATTTTCATGTTGAACATATATTTGAAATTTCATTTTGGGAAAAAACAATGAATAGATTTTAAAACCTCCCTTTGCCGTAACTCATCCCTTGTTTTTTTATTTATTTAACAGCAGTAACTCATCCCTTGTTGTAAGTCTTCTTTGCAATAATTTCCAAGTTAAGACCATGTGCTTCTGAAGGAATGTCACACCTCCAAACATTTTTCAATACTTGGATCCAAATGGTGATTACTCATAAGAGAAAGAGAAAGCAAATGATTATTCACTGTAAAACACTCATCAATCCTGACTTGAAACAATCTGAGCAAAACCACCTATCGTCGTACCACAATTTCTTTATATCAACCTGAATGAGAAAAATTACCAACTCCCTTATACACCA
>Ga0209282_1002139_pt1 | contig 11270 bp, 6 predicted proteins | sample Mtrugardesep15_FD_187529 | JGI IMG/M metagenome (GOLD analysis project Ga0209282, IMG submission 187529) | Root nodule microbial communities of legume samples collected from California, USA - M. trunc garden sep15 (SPAdes) (version 2) | ecosystem: Host-associated > Plants > Roots > Nodule...
TGATCATCAGGTTTGTTGGGCATTCTCTTTGAATTTGGTTATATTGTATTGTTGTGTTTGATCTTGTTTACCAAGTTAATTTTTGTGTGTTGGTGATTTATATAGGAGGTGTTTGCGGATCCGAGCCGTGATGAAAGCTTGATCATTGAGCTTTTAGAGTTTAAGCCTGATGTTGCTGATAATGGAAGTGCTGCATGGTTTCTTCAAGACCTTGCTAGGGAGCAGGATGCAGAAGGAACTGTGGTATGTTATAGTTTCAATTTGGTTTCTTCAAATTATTACAATGAAATTTGACTTTGTAATTGGTATAGAAACTGGGTTATGTTGTGTTTGTTTATCATATGTGGCGGCAATGAATGATCAGGGAATGTGTGGATGATACAATGAGTAAAGGCGTGTTTTTTGAACTATTGTGCCACTAATGAATGAATTGTACTGATGCGGGTTTGTTGGTTTGGTTCAGTTGAAGTGTGTTTTCATTTTTACTCTATTTAATTCATGAAATCGTCGTAGGAAATTTGTGAAGGATACCTGCCGTAGACGGCAATGGCATGGTTATATGGCGGATTTTTGACATTCTGCCATCCACCATGGTCAACACTGTTTGTATTTATATCTAGAGATTTAGCTGTCAGCAATTTTTGGTAGACTCCATTTTGTCTTTCAGTTCACTACAATATTGCATGTAAAATTTGCCCCTTTTTTGTTGAACCAACTATTTCAAATACTCAAGTTGTTACGTGAAGATACATTCATGATTTATATTATAATTTATATCTCTAAAATTCCTGTTCATGTAAGAGTCCTTTAGGCTTGAAACTTGGAGACTTAGACTATGCATAGACCCATCTACCTGTTGCGGATATTTAACATCTTGTACTAGAATAATACAAACAGTGAAATAAGAAAGCTCTAACACCATGTCATGAACCAATTATTCCAAAAGTTCTCGCAGCTATGATATAAGTATCATATCTATGATACTTCTGATGCTTGAACTATTTGACACAGTGTAGCTAAAGCACTACAATTTCTCAATGTGTGCATGCATTCACATATGTATTGCATCTCAATACGAAGGCACAATACTTTCAGTAAGAGAGGATAAATTTCCTTCTGCTCAGTTCCTTTACTGTTCTTTGATCATCTATAAATTATTTCAGGTTATTGAGCAATCAGGAGTTCTTGAAGCACCTGGTTTGAAGTATAATAATATACCGGCTGTTGTGACAACTGCAGTAGGCCAAATGGTAAAGTTTTTATACTTGTTTTGACTTTTATAAAATGTTACTACATCATTTTGTGTTATTTAGATGAGTAATCTCAGGACTAATGTGCATACATTTTTCTTATAACCCACTTGCATGCCTTTTTGTCCACCATATTTAGCATTGGCAAATTGATGATTCCAGATTTAGCGTTGGCAAATTGATGATTTTTAGAACTTCTGTTTTACTAAATGTTTTCATTGATGCTTTCTATAGTCTAAGTAAATGCCGTGATTCTCTAATCCTGTTTTAGGCTTCCCATTTTTCTATTATAAACTACAAGCCAACTTTCAATTAGTCTGTTCTTTGCCCCGTGAGTTTGTGCCTACGTTATGAATTCTTGTCTTGTGAACATAAAATACTTTTGAATTTTGTGACTTCAAGAAACCGGAAACTGGCATTTTATAGTGGTTTGCTTTAGAACTGTCATTTGGATTAGTTAGATTTTCGATCAGTTATTCTTCTTGAAGCTACTCAAACAGAAAAAAAAATGTGTTTACTTCTACTGTAAGTCTGTCGAGTGTTGACCTAACAACGAGTTTGTTCTGCTAGTTAACTACTATGTTCTTTGGCTGTTTGCGTTTCTGATGCTACTCATTTTACCCTTCACTAACTTCATTTCTAACAAATATTGCTAGGCGATTTCTAAGGGACGACAAGGACGGGAAGCACAAAATATTGTGAAAGTATGTTCTGTTTTGCTGGGCATTTTTTGAAATTTTGCAATAGCTAATTTGTCTTTTTTTTTCTTCATAATAATTAGTTGATCTTGTGAATTTGTCCTTGTTTCCTTTAATCAGGTTTATTTGGCTAATTTGCGTATTAAAGGAGTTGATACTGATGTACTAATCACTGCATATGAGCCAATTGTTATCAAGTAAGTTTCTGAAATATCTTTTTCTTGACATAAGCTCTTTGGAGAACTGTCTTATAAGTCGGTTGTTCAAACTGTTTACTTATTGGGTGAGTTGAGTTGAATTTTATATGGCCATTTCATTTGATTCAGACTCCTTCATTTTTTTTTTATAAAATCTTATCTCTTATGTACATGTTAAATTTGATCATTTTAAGGGTGTGTCTGAATCAACAGTTTATTTGAACGTTTATTCAATAAACTATTCTAGACAGCTTAATTAAATATTTATCCATGTACTATTCTGGCGTGTCTATAATTAGTCGGTGTTTAGATAAACTGACAACAGTTTTATAATCATGTTTTAATTTACTTTTTTCAGTTTATTTAAATCTTAATACAAGAGCATATGCTATGATGTGAGTTTAAATGAATTTTAAATAAGCTTTTCTAAACCTTCTCTAAACCGAACAACGTTAGAGCATGATTACAAAATGTTGGCTCCATTACTTAATTGGACCGACTTTGCGGAAGCCAGGTTACAAGTCATTTAAGCATGTGTTTGTTTGATCAGTGGGCAATCGCCATCGTGAAATTAGAGTTCTCAATGAATATTAGAAGCTCCAATATTTAGTTTCTTGTCGACCATGATTTTCCACTGTGATTCTGGTGTTTTCCAAAACACACTAATTCTATTTTATTTTATGATTGCAGCCCTTTTAGTGAAAGTGCGGACACAGTTGGTGCGGGCATGGCTGTTCCTGCATCACAAGCTGGATGTATGTCAATGGATGAGGTCTTTAAACTTGCTGCTACAAGCTTCAAGGTTTATGATTGGGGTCTTTTTGATGCATCAAGACCCTAAGTGTGTGTGTGTGCTAACCAAGTTGATGCTCAACTATATGCAGTTGGAGTCTTGGCAAATTTTAGAATTATCATCATTTGGGTGAAATTTTGAACATAGGTGCCATTCCCATTTTCTGTTGTGGTCTTCCTCATGGGATTTTCTTTGGCCAGAACTTTTTTTTTCTTCGTATTTATTAGTATCATCAAGTTGTTAGTCGGTAGGATTGTCGGAGAGAATATGTTCAATTGTTTAGAAGAATTGGTAAAAAAATTCCTTTGAGGAGATGCTGGATTAGAGTTTGTTCTAAGTCTCTTAGACATGGTATGGTTCATGCATTATTGAGTTTTGGCAGATACAAGTATCTATACACAGTATAAGGGATAACTGTTTTCGGAAATATATATTTTGCAGTCAATTTTTTTTTGAAATCTTTGTCGTAAAAATATCAAAATCACATGATTTTACTATCTTGATCTTGAACAGACTCGGTTGGAGTTTGCTGGTCATGAAGGAAAAAAAAAGTTTTTCATTAAAAAATCATTAACTCAACGAGATACTTCCAATACTTTTAACTTCAAAAATACGAAAATGGATTCATCAACAAAAGCACACAGTCGTGCATTCAGGACAATCAGATGGTTTCCGATGTCCGACTATATGAACGCGAGTTCCTGGACCGCATGAACCTTGATCTAAGACTTCAAATATATCTAAAACACAGCAAAGTACAGCAAATCTAATCTGATTAACAACAAATTTATAAGCAGTCAATAATCAAGTTAAAATAGTAATAAAAGTGGACACTTTTTTACACAGTGGAGTGTCTCTACAGGATGTAGACCTTTTGTTTTACTAAAAATTGGTCTGGACCTCCGGAGAAGAAGGTAAAAAGATTTGACAACTTTTTTTCCAACCTCTAATGATTTTTAAAAATCACTTTTAGTATGTGAAAAAATACTGTGTTTTATCTCAGTCCAGATTGATAAATTTGGAGGGGTGTGATTTTGAAGAAAATTGTCTGGAGTTAGTAGTAGTTCTAAAAAAAAATTCAAAAATTAATCGACACATTATCGGGTTGGATTTTATTTTTTAAGGAAATATTTTAACAAGGTCGACAACGATTATGAAATATAGCAACGTTAAAGTAAACAAAATTTAATTTTGATGAGAACACAACACAGGGGTCTATAGCTCAGTGGTAGAGCATTTGACTGCAGATCAAGAGGTCACCGGTTCGAACCCGGTTGGGCCCTTTTCATGTAATTTTTATATCCCGTTTTAAACTCGGGAGACATATTATATAAGACAAAAGTTGAGTGCAATTTCATTGATGCTGTTTTTTTTTTCCAAGTCCAATGATATGCAACTATTTAGTTTTTGCCGACTTAATACTTTTTCTTTCTTAAATACTTGTCAACTACTGCACACCACAATCAATACATAATTTGATATTTTGAAAATATTCTTTAAGACGAATAAAAAATCTTACATGCTAACATTTGTATTTATATATTAATTAAAAAATATAGTTAAAGTAAGTTAAATAAATAGTGCACAGTAAAATTGCGACATGTATTTATGAATCGAAAAAAATAGTATAATTGATAAACAAACTAATAGCTACAAACTAATACCCAAATTTTGTCCACGAATGTATAAGTTTAACCCTAAGACTGTTCCTTTTTTCACCCTATGACTTTCTCATGTGTCCTATTTTGTTTTCCAAAATACATTTTGTTCACTAGTGTTATATCAAAGGTTTGAACAATTTGTGCTATATTTAATGTTGTTTTTGGTCGGTTTAGACATGGTAAATGTTTCCTTTGACCGTAGGTACAATCTATGATAAGCTCACGGGGACATAGTCTTGCATGTTTGAACATATTCATTCCTTCCCCACTTCTCATTTATTCTTACATTTTCTTTCTCATTTTTTTAGTTAAAGATGTTTTATGATATCATGGTCATTGTTGACTGCTCATACAATCTTTAAAATTGTTTCACAGTTTTTTGCGGGATCGTATGATGATCAGGAGAGACCTTTGACAACAATCACAACACAATTTTTTTGGTTTTGCTAAAATTCGAATTTCAGAATCCAACTATGTTTTGATTCAAATTTCATAATATGACGAGACAGAAAATATAATAGTCAAATACTAAACCCATAAAGCCAATTGGAGCCCAACATGTTTTCAGCCATCATATTCCCTGCAAGTTCTACCTTTATTAGGCATACAGTGAGAGTAGGAAGTCCATTTCATATGTACTGAGGTTTTAATTAAGCAATTTCACAACTGATGATGATGTAAAATTGTAAGTTAGGAAGTGTGATAATTCAATTCCATTAGAGGTGGCCCTCTTAGGACCTCAAAAGTTACGAATATGATATTTTGGATGAGTCAATCACGTGTCATTGAACTAGTTTGAAAATAATGTATCAAATTGGCCGACATAAATGATAATACAAATACATGAATTTTCATAAGATTGCAGTCTTCTTATGCTAGATGGTTTCACACATTGTGAATGGAAAAAAGAATACCCCTGAAAATTATAGGTGAGCAATCAACGTCAAATCTCTCAAGATCAGCTTCTGCTACACTGACAAAAGTGTAAGTACTAGGTTAGTGAGGAAATCAAGATTAAATTTTCCATGAAATTCTATTTCAAGAATTTTAAGAAAGTTTTTTCGTTAAAAAAATAAGTATAGAATTTCAAGAGAAGTTGGAAAGAAAGAAGTAGATTTGAAAGAGTGAGGGAAGAGAGAAACAAATAAAAAATAGAGTGAATTTGATGTATAATTTAGAGTTGTTTTTATATTACTAATATGTTGTATTGTAGATATTTTAAAATCTATTTTGAAAAAAAAAAATTAATATCGAAGCTACTATTGAGTTGAGTCGTGACCATGTTGCTCTCCTCAAAACGTTTTGCAGCACTGTTCAAATTTTTAGCAAGCAGATTATCAACTACGCTGTCTCTACAATAAAACACCTCAACTAACACTATCTCAAAGTCCTATTGCACTGTAGGGTCCATTCTAAAGTTACACCTCCAACATGGTATAATGGCCACTTAAATTTAATACTAAAACCACACAATTATGGTACTAGAGTCACTCTATTATAGTATTGTGACAACTTAAATATGGTGCTACCACGATTCTTGTTGGTCTATATGATGGTAACATAACAAATCTAGACGGGAGTGAATATATTCCATAAAAAAATATAGATGGTTTCTAAAAAACTTTTTGCATATGCGCTTGACTATTGGAATCAATACAAAAGCACAAGGGATAAACTAATCAAACTATGCGTAGACACGTAAATTGTCCATGAATGAAGAGAAATTGGTATGACTTAGACGGTTAAGTCATGTTAACTGGAGGTTAATCTCTAAATTTAGAGGGCTAAAACATGTCAAAGGCTTGCATGATCTGGACTGTATGGTGTCTTACCTCCGTATCTAATATGGTGTCTTTATTATTACCTCAAATGGAACTCGTCGTGGGTAAAGAATAATCGTAAATAAAGTGATTACAAGAGTCATGGAGTTATGATCAAACTATTTTAGACCGAGTCATCTCAAACATGAAGTGATATAAATAATCATTATATTCGTTAATTAAATATTTACCATCACGACCTACTCGTATGGTCTTTATATTTTTCAAAATTTATTCCTTTTACTCCATTGTTGAGCTATATGAACCAATTCAAAGATTTATAACTCGTGTCAAACACACATTCACATTTACTAATCTAATCAGTAATGTAAATGAAGTAAGAGAAATAAATATCTTTGGCAAATGTCTTTAGTGATCAATACACATCATTTGTATATCGATTCGAATAAATCAGATGTTCTCTCATACTCTTGTGATTCAACTAATGACTAGCTCAATGATTTAATTGATAATCCCATGAACTTTGTTGACTCGATGACCAAGTATTTTAACCTATTTTTAAAACTATTTTTAGTGATACTTATAGTTTCGAGACCAATATGCTATTATCTATAACAATATTTAAAGAGGATACATTTTTTTTTTTGGCTGGATTTTCAATAGTCAAATTATACCGTATGTGCTTTTAAGAATGTTGTATTGTTTGTTTTATTGTAAAACATAAGAATTTATTTTATATTTATTTTATTACTATGTAAAATTCACAAATATCTATGCATATAATTTTAATAAAAATTTAATAAAAAACATTACTTATAATTTAAACACGTTAGCGCGATAAAAAACGGACATACGTACATGAGGTGTCTGTCTAAACGCTTGTAAATCATAAAAAGCACGAGATAATCCGACACGAGTTTTTTTCAAAAAGATGAACTTAAAATTTTTATGCGAATTTCAATTTTGCAAATGAAAACCTTCAAATAAAACTGATACATTTCAGTCCCTGTGAGCTAAAATTAAACTATAGGAACATTGTATAATATATATAAAAATTGGGCCAGGTTTAAACTCTAGATTTTTCATTTATTTATCATGAATTGTGATTTTTTTTTAGGAAAATAAACAGTGAAATTTTAACGACTAAAACTTAAAAAAAATCCTTTAATGGTACAAAAAAACGAGACCTTTCAACGCTTTGAACAAAATCAACAAAATCGTCCAACTTCTTCTATCGGCTAAAATTGAATTATAGAACAGCGACCAATTATTAATTATTGATGAATAACATAAAGCATATTTTTCTCTTTAAAGAAAATAAGCATATTTCTCTAAAAAAGAAACATTAGCTTATTATTTTTGCGCCAAATATCCCGGTAGCTCAAGAACAGGGACCACCATCATTTTTTAATATGGAGATACAAGGACCACATTATTCATTATTTTATTTTTTTTAAACAATAAATTTTATTAAACAACCAAATTCATGCTCAAGACGAACAAAGACCGATAAAACTGAAAATACAAACAGAAGGCGCCGCATATAGGTGAAACACCCGAAAATAAACACCCTAAAAGCACACATGCGGACAACACCCACCAAAATACACGTCACCACCTAAAATAGACTCCTTCACGAAAACGACCATTGTAAAAAGATATCCAACCACCCATCGTCACTACTCACCCCCTTAGAAAAACACCTCTCAAAATAAAACTCCCAGTCCTGAACACCAAAGCTGAGCCACATCCGCAAAGCTCCTATCCGAAAGATCTTTCAGCTTCCACCACCTCTCGACCTCCGATCCACCGAAAGAAACCATAAAAAGCCCAAAACCTAACTTGAGCCAAAGAATAGACTCCCGATCTCGAATCAAAAGTGATCGGTCCACCAGACTTTAGAAGGGCACCCCTCACCCCGGTACACCAGAGAAACACCAAATCACGTCAAACAAGATTGCAGCTAGACACCGACTCCCGATCTTGAAGCAAAAGTAATTTGTTCACCAGAGAACCAACAGACAAAAAGTATGACAAAACGACTGTAAGCGGTGGTGCAAACAACAAACAAATCAAAAGGAAGAGGCACATCACAAAAGGACCCACTTCCTCCAAACACCCTAAACACCTTAACAACCCCAAAAAACGCAAACAAGAGCTAGCGACGACGAACAAGGACCCGAGTAACAAAGGCAACCTCTAAAAGAAATCGCCTCCAATAAACACCCGCCTCCTCACCTAAAAAAACACCAGCCACCCCCTTATAAAGCTTCAGTCCGCAAACCGTTCTGACACCAAATTCGAGTAAAATTTTTTTTATATAAAGTTGTACCCAAATAAAAAGGCTGGAAACTATAGGCGTTTAAGGAAAATGTTCAATTAAATGCGTATCATATATACAAGACAATTCCTATTGCACACTCGAAAAATTCGAGTGTCTTGGTACACCCTATTTTGAATTAATAGCTAAATAAATTATTTTTTGAATTTTTTTTATCATTTACAATTATAATAATAAACTTTTGTAAAATTTATTGATTTTGAAAGGAAGTGTACTGTTATCCTTGAATTTTGAGTGTATCATATAAGCTAATTAGTATTTTTTTAACTAAAGATAAAATAAGGTTAAACTATATTTTGTAGACAATTAGTACGGTACACATGATCTTTAAATCAAAAGCTAAATGAGTTGTTTTTTGAATTTTTTAATCATTTACTATTATAATAACTAGATTTTATTTGCCAAAAGTGTTGACAAAATATATATTTTTAAAATTTTTATTATTCATAATGGTGAATATTGATTTTTTTTACGATAAAATATAAAAAATTTAGTATGATTTTTATAAATAGTAAAATGATGTTTTTTCTTATGAAATGATATTTCCTATAATATAAAAGTCGATATATAGCTATTTATTCCATGAAAATGATCGTTAATATTAATTTAAGAAGGAAGTACCACTACATTTCAATTTGCGAGTGTATCGTCGAAGCTCCCGATTTTGTTACATGTAGTAGAAAATTTACTTTTATTTTTAACAAACAAATACAATTTATATTTATCCATTAAAATTAAAAGGTCAATATTTAATTACCACTGAACTAGTACCTCCTACCATTTATCAAGATATACAGAAATTGTTAATAAACATTTACTTAATTTGCCTAAACTCAAGTAAACACTAATTAAGTGATACACTATATAAGTTACTCTAAGTTTGTGAGATGATAACTCCGTGCTAAGAGTTTAGTCTTGCTATTCTAAAGGTTGATGTTCAAGTTCTCTCACGATGGACGTTTGTAATCATTTCAGTTATCGAAAGTGAGCAATTGGTTAATTGTTTAAAGTTCTCCTTTTAAAAGTGTTTATTCTTGGGTGTCTTCTTATACTTTCTACGAATGGTTTGTGAAACCCTATCTCTGACTACTGAATATATTTCAGATTGATTCCCTTGTTCCTCTTAGCCGTGCCGATTAACTTTTGGCTTCTTTTATGGATGTGAATTTTGAGAAGTTTGTCTTGCCCCAATATTTTGGGATGTTTACTCTTTTATTTGCAGCTTTGCTATCACTTTATAATGGATTGAGTACTCTTGTATTTGTATCCGCTTTACACATTTATATCGTTGAAAATTGGCTCAAAATTGATGTTGAAGTTTCTGCAAAAATCGTAGCATGATTTAGGAAATTATAGTGTGACTTTGGTTGAACAATTTGGAGGAAGTTAATGGAAATATCTTGACGTGATTGGTAGGAGTTATGGTGCGATATTGGATCAGGTTCAGTACTATACCGGTGTACAAACTCCAAAATGTGGCACGATCTAAGAAAATTTTGGCTTGATTTGAACATTGTATAAGACTTCATTATTATTTTTTTATTTGCAAGAGAGAAAAAAGTTTCGAGAGAGAATCTTGGTAAACCAAATGAGATAACTTTAGAGTTGATGGTATTTGGTGAAAGGTTTTTGGGTTGGGAAACACTTCACAAACATCTTCGGTAGTGAGATCTCATTAGAGAAATGATAAATAAAAATTTCTTTATTGTTTTCTCTTAGGATTCCATCGTAGGTTTGAGTGAATTAATTTATTTATTTTATTGTTTTCTCTTACAATTCATTGTAGGTTTAAGTGAATTGAAAATGGGTAGAAATTATGATTTGTTCTTTGTAAGTTTGTAAGATAATTTCTTGTAACTTCTTTGTATCACTCTTGTAAGAAATTATGATTGGAGAACTGCTCTCTCCCCCAGATTTAAGTACACAAATATTGATGTGTTGTTTCCTCTCTTATTTTTCTATCGTTGTTGCTTTGATTATTTTTATTGTGTTGGTTCACACTTAGATCTAGATATGTTTGTTGTTGTTGTTCCATAAAACTAATTTGCTCTTGATTACTCCTTATTTTTTACCACACATCTAAGTTTATTGATGTGATTTTATTGTTCGAATTCACAACGTGTATATTGCCATTAAAAAATATTAATCTATCTTACTTGAGTTTGAGATAGAAAAGCAATGAAAATATAAAGGTCGTTCTTTTATATGCATTGCTGCTCCATCATTTCAATATTTTCATTCATGTACATAATAAAGTTTTTTTTATTTTTTTATTGAGGGGGTACATAAAGTTAATATTGAATATTAATTCTTTTCATAAAATATCTATCATTTCTGGTGGCACATCCATAATCATGTTCAGTTATGAGAAGAACTATTGCTAAAGCTTCATTATATTATGTCCAAAAACCATCTTTTGTTTTTAAAAAAACAAAACCATATTAGTGTATGATGTTATGATGGCATATATATAGATAATCTAATCTATACGTGCTACAAAAGGGACATCAACTCTATCTATATCTCAATGAAAATGAAGGTGAGGGGAT
>Ga0209282_1002140_pt1 | contig 11269 bp, 6 predicted proteins | sample Mtrugardesep15_FD_187529 | JGI IMG/M metagenome (GOLD analysis project Ga0209282, IMG submission 187529) | Root nodule microbial communities of legume samples collected from California, USA - M. trunc garden sep15 (SPAdes) (version 2) | ecosystem: Host-associated > Plants > Roots > Nodule...
AAATCGAAAAAAAAAAAAAAAAAGGAGGATTAAAGCATTGGGTTCAAGTAGTATGGTTAAAATTGAGGAAGGTTTTAGGTATTTTATATGATAAGATAAGATGGCACGACTTAACTTAAGCTAAATAGAAAAGGTTTGCAATGTTGTATGAGATGCAATGTTGGACAATAAAATGCCTACCTAATAAACCAGTGTAGCTGAGACGAAATTATTGCTCAAAGTGTATGGAAAAGCAAATCAAGACATGATTAAGAATAATAGAATTTGAAAGAGAGATGTGGTAGAACATATCGTAAAAAATGGTTGAATCTCAACTTAGTGATGGGAGATCGCTAGCAAATTATGTATATACTAGATCTTTAGGGGAGCATAATTTTGTTAGAGATATCTTCATCTAATGTAAGGTATTGGGTATGAGTCTTATTTATATTTTGATCAACATCTCTATTTTAATTTAATGTGAGACTTCTTACTTACACTTACACTTCAATAATCTCTCCCTTAAGTATAAGTTTATTCATTCATCTAAAATGTTCTCCTTCAAGTACAAGTTATTTTATACACATACATTTGTATCGTCATTTATTTTAGGGTTAATAGGTCTTCACCCCTGTAATATAGGTCATTTCTGGTTTTTCTCCTGTTTACCCCTGTAAAAAAAATTGTTTGATTTACCCTCTAGTAGGCCAAACAAAAACCAATTTTTTTTTTCAACAAATTTTCGTTTTGTTTGGCCTATTAAAGGTAAATCAAAACAATTTTTTTTACAAAAAAGTAAATCAAAAAAACAAATTACAGAAGGAAAACCTAAAATGACCTATTTTACACGATACATTCATGATCTCCTCTATTTATAACATGATGGGACGATAGGATAAACAATTCATTTGTCCCACACCACACCTGAAAGGGTATCATATGATGGCTAACTGACTTGTTAACTGTACACGCCATATTAAATCAAATAATTTCATAATAAGAAGATTCAAATGCATCCGTGCAGGTAGTACCTAAATGACCATGAGTTATAAATATGAGTTTGACTACAAATCCTTAGTGTACTTAATTACTCTGTCAATTTTTCTTTCAGAAAATGTATTGTCATGGAAAGAGAATAAAGAGATTCTCTCAAAAATCCTCTCTCGTATGTTATCAATATATGTTAATATTGATCTTTTTACTCTCATTTTTTTATATTCAAAATTTATCTCACCTGTTTTTATTCAATAATAATAACAATAATAATAATAATAATAATATTGACAACCATGAAAGACATGACAGAGAAAGAAAAAAAACTTGAAATGAAACATTTTTGAATTGCTCTCTTATATTATACATGTAGTTGAAGGGTCATTTTAATTTGGACCACTTAAAGTTTAGATCCAACTTAGACCACTTGAATACTGACCATTGATGTAATGAAATTTTAACTAGACGGTTCAGATTGAAAGTTCGGAACCAGTTGTTCTAAGTTGTGGTTGTTTGAAAGGCATATATGTCTGCCCACACTAAATATCACCTCTACTGCATTAAGATGTAAATTTTTAATAATTCACAAATAGATAGATTTCACCTTCCTTCTTTAAGCAATTTCCATGGTCTATCAATTTCTGTTTCTGGTTTTCATTTTCCCCTTCATGCAAATCTAAGGGACAACAAGCAAGACACAATGAAACTAGCATCTGTCCTCTTCATCATCTTCTTTTTCTTGCCCAATCTTCTTCTTTTTTTCTTTGTTTCAAGTTTTCTATTTTTGGTTTATTAATGTCTTGATGACACAGTTGTGAGCTTTATGAGTATGATTTTAGATAAATTTGTGTTTCATTTTGTTGGGGGTATCACAAACAAATAAACAAGATGCAACTTGAATGGATTGGATACCAACAAATTGAGGGACACAATTGGAATCGAATCCAACAAACAAGATGAAAATCGTATCACAAATGAACAAGCAAGATGCATGTACTCTATTTTATTTTTTCCCTAAATCATTCTACGGCAACTGAAGATTTAATTTTTGGGAAAAATTTTAGAGTTTGTTAGCTCAATATTAATGGAGTATTAAACGAAGCACAACACAAATTTTAATTTAAGTAACATGGCTTTTTTAAATTAGTTCTTTTTCAAACAAAAAAAAAAGGAAAAGAAGACTTTTGTTACAATGGCTTTAGCACCGGTGTGCATGATATCTTATTACAGGATAAAAACCTACACTTATAGGTCATTCAAGTGGTTTAAGTTAGAGCCAAACTTAAAGTGGTCTAAGTTAAACGGACCCGTCGTTGAATTTGTGGGAAAACATTATTCTACGCATGAGAGAATTCTCTTGGGTCTCAATTATAAACAATTTTTTATTTTTAAATTCATTAAATAAATGAATTCGACCAAAAAAACTCTCGAGGGAGTATTGATTATTAATTAAGGAAATGTTAACAAGTGCCCTAAGAACACTCACTTAATAAGAGGTTTAAAATAAAAATTTTGTCTTAAAATTTGTGTATTCAACACATTAAAACATCAAAAGGTAACCTTTTCTATATAAAAGTTATCAATTTTTTATATTTTTTAATCCTTAACAAAGTGTCCTTTTGGATCATGAGTCATGGACCATGGTCCATACCAATCTCCTTGTCTTAGCGGCAGCATTATGCTTTCCAGTCAAATATGGTCCTCTGGTGCATCTCCCTTCCTTAATAACAAACCAACCTTAAACCAAACAGCTTCCTTTTCTAAGAAAAACATTAATGGATCTACTCTTTTTCTTTTAGTGGATCCACTCATCTCATCATAAAGAAATTATTATATAAAAAATACAATTATCATTAAAATTGAATGGTCCTTTTTTCTCTAGACACAGTTGTTGCTCGAAGGTCCTACACATTTTAAAAGGGACTTTCACAAAAAATAATTCCACGTTTATTAAAGTTATAGTTTCTGAAAGTTGGTGCAAATAAAGATAAAAGTGTACATTTATGGCTTACCATCTTCTTTAACAAAAGTTAGACTTAAATATCACTTGACCCACCAACTTCATTACTAGAATATAGTACCAACTAACAGTCTGCTTTAACTTTGTTTAGTTCCTTCCTTTCATTAAACATATAAAATGCTATTAGTACAATATTCAGTTGTAATCTCTCTTTGGATAAGCACTATCGTGACAATTATATTACTATAGTGTTATTACGACCTTGCTATCAGCATCATATGTATATAATTAGCATTCTAGTAAATATAATACTCCATCAACATTCAAGTTTCAATGTGGTCCCTTCTGGTTATACTCAGTACTGTATAATTACATTACACACGTGACATACGCGTGCTAATCTACCTAACGTACACAATACAATATTCACAACGATGCACTTTGTCAACCAAACTGTTCCTATACGCACAGTTTCATCATGTTTGTGTGCACAGAAAACAGTAACTTGTGTCACCTTGTCTACTTTGAGTAAGAATGTCCCATATCCTATCCAATATAATAAAACAAAACCCATTCATCAATGTTCCTTACTCCTCCTCCTAACTTAGGTTAGCACTAAACATGTACTTTACCAACTACACACTTCCATTTAATCGGAATATACTTGCAAATTGGTAGTATTATTTAAAAAAATATATATATTAACGTGTGTCCTCGGGTCGAGTCTTACTCATACATACCTTGATACAAATCAATAATTTTAAAGGTTTGGTTAGAATTTTGTTCCAATTAGAACTTGAACCATGGCTCAGAGGGTGACCAATTCAATTTTAAAAACATGGCTAATTAGAATCACATTAAGATAACAACACAAGAAACACAAGTCATGAGACACAACCACAGACATTTTAAAAAAAAAAAACAATTAAAAGGCCCACATCATCTCAACTACTACACAGTACACTACAGATAAGATTCACAAACAAACAAACAAATCCAACATCCTAACACAAACCTGTCCCACCAAATTACAGTCAAACTACTATACTAACTTAGAAAATGAGACCTAGGTCAAACACAATCCATTTTGCATCTTTTTTTCCTTCACTTTTTAACTCTACAATCACTATCACTACATTATTGAACAGCTGCTTGTAGTATTGTCATCGCTGAACATGTGTGCTGCAGAGTGATCCTCCGTTGGATAACAAGCATTTGCATAGGAGTAATTTGCAGGAATGTAGTTATTATAATTGTAATAATAGCCAGTATTAGGAGGAACAAAAGGTGACCTGTGATACATCATCTGAGGCTGTTGCTGCATAGCATGCCTTGCCTGCATGTTCATCAATGAAGATGGATGGTTATTATTGAAACCATTCATGTTCATTAACATAGATGGTGGATACTGGCCAGTAACAAAACCACCATTTGGAACAGATGCAGTGGTTCCTGCAGGAAAACCTCCTAAACCATTGGAATTTCCACCTAGAATAGTAGCACTACCAGCACCATTGTTATTGTTCCCATTAAAACCAGCTAAATTCATCATAGCACCAATGTCACTAGCCCTTTTGGATTCTCCAAGGTTGAGACTTTCATTACCAACCAAATGAGCATTGTTCAACTTCATAGCTGCCATTGTTTTCTGATCAATCCCATTAGCACCTTCCTTCATTACCATGTTCTGATTTGGATTTCCTTTCTTGCCACTATTTCCATTGCCAGCATTGTTCATCTTAGCTATAATACCTTTCTTCACATTGTTTGCATCTGTTGCTTGCTTTAGCATCTGAAAATGATTGGCTCTCTCCCTGATGAACCGTGTCTCTTCATCCTCCTCCTCTTCGTCCTCATCATATTCGTAGTATTCATCGTCCTCTTCGGAACTAAAAGCAGGAAATTTCTGCTGATTTTTGAAGGCTTCAAGCCCTTTGACCAGTCCTTGTTTTTGTCCTTTGTTCTTGTCATCTTTGACATTGTTGTTGTTCTTCTGCTTTTGATTCTGATTATTGTTGGTTTTCTGAGACCAGAGCTCAGCATATTTTCCAGATCTTACTAGTTTCTTGATCAAAGTTGCAGCATCCACACTACCTGAAACTGTTACCTTCTGCTGTTCTGCATCTATTTGAACTTGGTAAACACCTATAGAACAGAAGGGTCACAATATAAAAAAATCAAAACAAAATTAAAATAGTGTGCTATCTTCCAACTATAAAGAACATTCCAAACCAATGTGATGTTTACATGAACCATGTCTATATAGTGTACACGAAGGTAAAAAAAAAATGATATTTTTAAGGAAAAAAGGTAAAAGTTCTAAATACCAAACCTTTTATAGCCTAAGCTTTCCATTGAAGATTTAAAAAGTAGCATTCATGTTGTCAAAAAACAACAAAAAAAGTGCCATTTTTTATGTCTCCCTTTAACTCCCATAACTTATAAAAGGAACCCCATTATTGTGAGTAAACTAAACAATGTTACTTGATAGACTGAGTTTGAATATGATTCTGAAATTCTAATAAAATGTACTGTATTGTTTTCTGTTCCGTACATTTTAACTTCAAGAAAACAAGGCAAGTTAAACATCATTATAGACAAAAATGAGTGAATAATGAGAGAAGAAAGAAAGTGACCTTCAATTCTCTGAAGGAGTTTCTTCACTTTCTGCTTACAACCATCACAGTGAATGTTCACTTTGAGAACACAGGTCTGTAGATGAAATAAACAAAGCAAACAACAAAAAAACAAAAACATTCTTAAAAAAAACACCAGGTACTAGGAAACTAAACTAAAATTATAAAAGGGAGAAGGGGGGGTGTTAAAAGAAAAAACAGAAAGCATGTTGTTTTATGGATAATGTTAATAAGGGGAGAAAGAAGTACCTGGATTTTAAGGAGCTTAAAGTCTTCTTCTTTAGTCATTGTTTGGAAGAAAACAAGTTTTTCTGTTTGCAACGAAAAGAATAAGGTAAGGTAGGTTAAGCAAATGGTAAAAGTAAAAAAGGTTGCATGTGAGTTTCTACAAGTTATATACTAGAAGTAGATAATAGATAGATTCTAGTTTCTCACACTCTCTATGCTGCTGCTATTACTAGCTAGTAGCTGAGTAAGCTTCTTGTTCACAGTTCACAAGTCTCAAGCAAGCAAAGCAGTTCTCGAAAACAAACAAAACAAGTGCACATGGGTGTTTCAGCATAAAAATAAATTTTAAAAGGAGAAAGAATGCAAGGGAAGTGAAAAGGTAGAAGAAAAGAACCAATAAAAAATGCAGTGAGAGAAGAGAAGAGTAATGGAAAAGTCAGAACAAGAATTTTGAATGAGAGAGAGAGAGAGGGGGTTGGTCTGAAATCTGAAATGATGTGATTTAACGTTAAATAAATATAGTGAGTGAGTGAGTGAGATGAGAGGGAAAAAAAACAATAAAAGAACAACAGCGACTTGACATGCCGAGTTCATATTCTGTGTACACTTTGTCATATCTCAACGTACTCTCTTTTTTCTTGTGATCTTTCAAACAAAGTTACGAGTATTCTTTTTTGGGACAGATTTCAAAATAAAGGTCTATTGCCTTTATAAGATTTTAATTAATACTTTAAGTTTAAAAGTTATTTTTTACATAAATATAAAGTTTAAAAGTTTAGCCTCAAATCAAAATGAATACGAAAAAGAACTTACTCATATCAATTAAAATCATTTAATTATCTCTCAAAAAAAAATATTTAATTTAATTCTTATTTTTTATTTGTGTTTCAATATTTTTATTTGAATTTGTGTTCAAGTAAATATTTCTCTAGACTAATATCATATTTGTGGCATTATATATTTATACTTACTGTATCTCTTGTTTTTGTTGAAATTGATTATCTAATTGTGGTTAAGTTTGTCAATGATAAATTTTTTAAGTCAAAACCTTTATCGTACTCATATCTGAAAGACAAAATTACACAATTTGTTTATTTAATTTTTTGTATTCTCTCCGTCTCATAATAATTGAACAATTTGTAAAAAAATATTGTTCCAAGAATATTAACTCATTTCACTTTTCAATATAATATTAATTATTTTTTAAAATTATAACTCTAATTAATACTATTTTCATCACTCTCAATTCAATAAGCATATTCTACTTTACATTTATGATAAAGAATAATGCATCAATACTTGATAAAGACACTCAAAATAATTTTTCTCTCTATTTTGTTTATACACTTTTCTTAATTTGTGTGAAATGATCAAGTGGCTCAATTAAGCTACAACGGAAGGAGTGACATTTTTGTCTTTTATCTTTTTGTTTTTTTTATTTTATCATTTATGTTATAGTCAATTAACACTTTCGTCATTTTTCTTTTTCTTTTTTCGATTTGGTCATATCTTTTTGTTTTCTCGATTTTATCATTTATGTTATAATCAACTAACATTTTCGTCCTTTTTCTTTTTTCGATTTGGTTATTTATGTTATAAAATGTCAAAACATTGTTGTCCTTTTTTATGAGATTTTTTCAATCAAATTTGGGTTTTTATGTTTGTATGTTGAATATTTAGGTTTGTTTATGAGTTTGATGGAAAAAAATTATAAATTTTTTTATTTTGTTTTGATAAAAAAGGACAAAATTTTGGACTTTATAACTTAAAGGACTAGATTGAAAAAAGAAAAAGACAAAGGATGAAAGGACGAAAGTGCTACTTAATTATAATATAAAAAATTAAATCAAAAAAAAATAAAAAGTTATATGATAAAAATGTTACCTGAAATTAAGTTAAATGACGAATTGTGTAATTTTGTCTATCTAAAATGTCTTTCCTTAAAACATTTACATAAAGGGTTTGTCTAACATGTGCAATATTGCACATGTTAAAGATATTAAAAATATCAATTTTTTACTGAAAACCAAAATTATTTATTAAAAAACTATATATTTAATATAAAATACATAAGTTCCTATACAAACATGCTATTTTAAACTTCTTATCATGTGCAAATTTGCACATGTTATAAAAACTTTTACATGAATAAACCAACCCTTGTGATTTTCTTGTAAATTTCGGTCATGGTAATAGTCTGTTTCGCTTGGCCTATCTCTGATACTCCTTATGATCCCTTTGAAGTTGCACCTTCATTTTGATGTTTTAGGGCATATGGTCCACCCTATTTTCTTTAGGAATAAGCTTATAGTATTTTACTAGATGTTAATTCAATATTAAACGACTATGTATTGATAAAGACAAGTGGACTGGCTCGAGATGCGGCTACCGAGCTAAAACATGAGTTGTCTCATTTATTTGCCACCAAATAAACTCGACGTGCGAGTTTTCAAAAGAAAAAAGTTGCAATAATGTTTACAAGTCCTTGTAATGGCTCTAAATTGCGTTGTATTTATGTTACCTCTGAGATAATAGTGGGCACCTTTGTTTTAATGAGTAAATAGGCATTTACCCCTCCTGAAATTGAAAGTTTCATCAATTATCCCCTAACATTAACAAAACTTCAATTACCCCCATGAAATTGCATAACGTTAATCAATTTACCCCCCGCGATCAATTTACTTTACGGTATGAGCAAATACCCCCTGAAATTTTACATTTATGTACAAAATGCCCCCAAAACTTAAAAATTTATATTTTTTTTCTTCTTATCCTTTACTCAAAAGATATATTGCAATATAATTATTACCTATATGCTTGATTTCATATTAGGCTCCTTATTTATTACCCCAAAAGATATACTTAGCAACATTAGGATATTATGGATGGATATATAGCACCAAGAATTGTGTGATTCAATGGTTGTCAAAGAAAGTCATTCACAAAGTAACACATTAAGATAGTTAATGGTGATGGTCCTATAGTAATGACAAGTGAAGTTCTTGTTGTACCTGTTAAAACTTTTAGATGTCAAACACATATGCACCGGTTTGGTTCATAAAATTTGAAGATGTTTCACAATTTCAACAAAATGTGTTTTTCATAATATCTTTTAAGTCAAGGTTAAGAAAAAATTATATAAATTTTCAAGTTCAGGGGTATTTTGTATATAGGTGTAAAATTTTACGGGGGTGTTTGCTCATAACCTTGAAGAAAATTGACGGAGGGGGTAAATTAATTTACATTATGCAATTTCAAGGGGGTAATCGAAGTTTTGTTAATGTCAGGAGGATAATTGGCGAAACTTACAATTTCAAGGGGTAATTGACTATTTACTCTTATTTGAATCCATCTCAAAATCAACATCCGTCAAAGGCAATTCATTGATCCATATAATAGCATGATAGAGACACAACACCTCTTGTGTAACGACTGAACAAACTAGTGAAAACTACATAGTTTTAGCGAGGTTGTACGCATTAGTCTAGTCAAGAATGTGTATACCAATACCTACCATATTACTTGAGACTAAGAACGTGACATTGATATTACATTTGAATCTATCAGTAATCGGATAATTCCATTCTTGCACTGAAGGTGAGGGATGATGATGATAATGATGTTGTTGTGTTCTCGTGTGTGTTGCTCAAACGAACAACATCAACAACAGTAGACACTTGTTTCTGATTGCCATCCTCCGCTCATCTACCACATGTCTTGCTCTTTCCACGATATGACTGCTTAATTCTACCTCTTGTTGCCACAGTCTCAAATTATGGCTTTTCTAGATGAGTTGTGTTATTTGAACAACCATTTAATAGCCAACTTTTGGGACAATCATGATTTTACAAAGGAAATGAGGTATTGGCACCAAAACCAAAGTAATAGAGAGAGAGAGAGAAAGTAAAAGTATAATGTGAGTATGATAGAAAAAGTTGTCAAAAAGTGGTTGTACAAATATAATTTCTCTTTCTAGATACCCCATAAAATAGTACCAAGAAGTTCTATTTTGATTATTGGGTAGGTGTCATGAATACAAAAATAAAATTTCCTCACCATTATTAAATTGTTGCGGTACCACTTTGATATCATTCCACACTGCACTCGCCCCTCAACGCATGTAGTGACATAAGGTAATCAATTAAAATAGAAAAATGCTAACGAATATCTTCGAAATATATCTTTATGTGTGGTGTTTACAAACAACACAATGTAAAAGACAACTTATTCCCATATGGTTCAGTTAGACCCGAGTTAGGAAACAACCTATACAAATTCTCCACACAAGGTTTTCAATCCCCATCTCGTTCCTTAGTTGTTTTTTTCTTCCTATTTCTATATAAAAAAAGTAGATAAATAAAACAACAAATGATTACGAGTATCATGTGAAAAATATAAATAATTATATAATCCCTAAAATAAATTATATAAAAATTTAGGGTATTTTTTTTAAAGAAAAATTATAAAAATGATATAAAATCTAGGGTATGTTTTAGTGTGTGTAAAAGTTCTAAAATAATAACAAAAAATTCTCACACTAACCTATATCTTATTTATTAAAGTTAACTCGGACGCTAACTGTTGTCCTAATTTTAACCTAAATTCTATGCTTACTTTTACTGTATTACACTTGTTTAATTAAACCTATTTAATTTAGTTAATTTAATCAAAATCTTATTTTCAAACGGAGAGATCTTTTATCTCTTATTTATTAAAGTTAACCCGGACGTTAACTGTTACCCTAATTTTAACCTAAATTATATGCTTACTTTTACTGTATTACCCCTGTTTAATTAAACATATTTAATTTAGTTAATTTAATCAAAATCTTATTTTCAAACGGAAAGATCTCTCATCTCTTATTTATTAAAGTTAACCCGGACGTTAACTGTTGCCCTAGTTTTAACCTAAATTTTATGCTTACTTTTCCTGTATTACCTCTGTTTAATTAAACCTATCGAGTTTAGTTAATTTAATTAATTTAATCAAAATCTTATTTTCAAACGGAGAGATCTCTTATCTCTTGTTTATTAAAGTTAACCCGGATGTTAACTGTTTCATCCTATAATCGTTGCTCCTATTTTCAACTCATCATTGCTACTTTGTTTTTACTAAACGGAGTCCATCCTATAACAGTTTCCTCCTGTTTTGTTTCCCTGCTCCTACTTTGTTTGTAAGATAAGCAATAACAAATATATACTACTAAATCTTGAGGTGTGGCGGTACTTGAAATTTTTAGAAATTGGAACTTTAGAATATAATTGTTCTTGAATGTATGATTTAGAGTATCTCTATCACCCCTAATTTTCCAAACGTTGTTGGCTTCTACTTGGAAATAGGAATAAAATTTAATAGACTGGTCAATTCAATATGCTATATTTATTATTATAAAAAAATATGAGTGAATGGTAAGAAAAAAGAGAACATGAGTGGACCTTTAATTAAAAAAATAAAATTTAGTATAAGTGAACCA
>Ga0209282_1002142_pt1 | contig 11265 bp, 9 predicted proteins | sample Mtrugardesep15_FD_187529 | JGI IMG/M metagenome (GOLD analysis project Ga0209282, IMG submission 187529) | Root nodule microbial communities of legume samples collected from California, USA - M. trunc garden sep15 (SPAdes) (version 2) | ecosystem: Host-associated > Plants > Roots > Nodule...
CTTGCTTTTCCATACATCAAAAAAGAACTCGAAAAATCTAATCATTGAAATAAGAGTTATGTTAAAAAAAATTTTAAGGAATGTTTCATTTTTTTATCAAAGAGTTATGTTTAGTTCTATTTCCTTTTGTTCCACCTTAACTCTATTCTTCTTTGCTAAATTTAGCAAGTGTCCTTAACATACTCCAATCCAAAATTTATATATGTGGCAATACTAACAAATATCTTAATGACATCTGTTAAGAAGTAAAAAAAATTATGCAAAAAAAAATCAATTTAAAAAATTTCAAAATGTTGAATGCACAACATTTTCAAAATAAATTTTCTTTATGAACTTTTAAAATAAAACTTGTTGGCATTTCCCTAAAAGACTTTAATTAAAAAAAACTTTACAAGACTAAAGATTAATCATTTAGATATGTAAATTTCAACCTGTATTTTTTGTTCTTTTATTTTCACCGTACCAGAATTATTATTTTTTAAAATTTATTTTTCCAATTAGCTGTTGTAAAAAGCCATTTAGAGTCGAGATTGAAGTTAAATCTATTGTCATATTGCCTGTATCATCGTCATCCTTGGAGAAAAGCAACATACTTATAAACTGCGAGCTCTTGCATTTCTTAAAGTAAACGCTGCAAACCATTTAGAAATAGAAAGACACATGAATAAACGTTTCTGAAATTTTGGTATTTTACAATATTATTGGATATGCCGGAAATGTCAATCATGAGGTACACATTATTGGAAATGGTCGGAACAAATACAACTATCCAATTCCTGAATAAGGGGTACAACATCCATGCTTCACATCTATAATAGCCCCTTATTTTGATGACCTAAAGCCTAATTGAACAAGTTCCTGATACATGATATTATGAATATAAGAAATTGGCTACATCGATCCGGTAACAACAATAAATATAATAATGCACACGGATTAGAGGCATCTAGAAAAAATCCCCCCAATCAAAAGGTTGAACGGCAGCGCCAGGTCGTCCCCGGTTTGGCAAAAAGATTAGTATTGGTATGTTTGTTTCCATGCCTAATCAAGTTTGACATTAGAATAGAGAAGTGTGTCCCTTGTGATTGGCATATACAAGAGGTAACATGTCTGTCAGAAGAAAAAAAAAAGTGAATTAGTAAATACTTACGATCATACATAAATTCTCAACACTAACTATCACCCTATAATCAGAAATGACATATCATGCATCATACATGACCAACATATGTAATATATTAGCTAATTGATATTCCCACTTCGTCGTTTCCTTGAAATAGATCCATGAACACAGGGAGAATCGAGTACCCTCTTTGAGGCCCTTTAAAAAGAAAAGTAAATCATCGGGGAGCTAATCTTTGATTTCTACAGGTGGGCTTCCCAGTCACAGGTGCTGGCACCCTGACCGAGTGACATATCTCAACTCATCCACCATATTTAACAAAAAGAGTGAAAAGGGGATAATACTAAAAGTCTAACTACTAATTCTGATACTAGCATCCATTATACAAACATAGACTCATTCATACATTAACCAAATTAACATTAGAATTTTATCCTGAATAAATTTTCAAATTGTTGCCAAGAAAGGGTACCACCCTTCTCCAAACAAAGTTTGGAGAAGGAGTGGGGGAGCAAATGAAAAAGATGAAAAATATCTTCCCGAAATTGTCTTTCAAGTTCCAATTTCCAAACATTTAGCTAGATTATAATGACAAATATGTCTGACTACACAGAACAGTTTCTTTCTAATTTTTGTTTAGGATGATAATATTAACAGTATGAGTACTTCACAAACCACTTACCCCCATAAGAGTTGAAACAAGCAAAATTATTCCGGTTATCCAGGCAAGGGTTATTCTGACCAGTGCCACTTCTGCAAAAGTTGTATTCAGTGCATTTACTTCTTCCAACCATCGTGCCCTATGGTAGTGAGGAGGAGTAAGGATAACATTAAACTTCTTGCTGGACTCTTGTGGAGTGGCCGTTTGACAATAGATAATTCCAACTATTTGACCTGCTCAGTCATTAATCATTAACAGGTTCAATAAAAGCAAATGAATTTTTCAGACCAATAATTGTCATATAAAGAACAAATAATCAGCTGAAAGGTTGCTACAGTCATTTGACTAGTATTCTTATACTAAAGCAAATAACTTCCAATTTTGTAATCCTCTAACTTAAAACAGCATGTAAGAGCCTGACAAAAATTAACCTTTGTATGCTTCTTGCAATGAGCCAAATATCTTCGTCAAAGTTACAAGTAACAATTCAACTCCGTGTTGAGCAATAATTTCAGCTTCATCTTGCTCTTGCAAAACCTGTATCATATTGGTTGATAGGATTAGACAACTAAAATCCATGTAAAAAAGATCTACATACTACAGGTAAACATAAACAGAAATATGTATTCAAGTAATTTTTCATTGCTAAATGAGGTTAGTTAGAGATTAAGCAATGCCATTAATATGACCTATCTTACATGTATCAATATTGATGATAAACCAGTTAAAATGGCAAACCCAAATCCTTCTTAATGGTTTAAGACTTAAGTCAATAGCTATTCCTCTACATCTATCTATTAAAATTTCATTCACTTCTGGATAGAAGTGGAGAAATATAAAACAAGACATATCAGTAATAGACATAAATTGAGAAAAATCATGGCAAAGAAAATTGTTATCACCGCCAACGTTATCACAACGGCACTGTATATTGAAACTTGAAATAACTGTTTCTCTTTCAAATATGCAGACAGACGTCCACATATTACGTTCCTATGTTATAAATGTATAAAATAAAGCATCAATCAAGTATTAAAAAAAATGCTTGCAGTGACTTGCTATGCAGAATCTATGAGGTGCAAATTTACATTGAGAAAGAACAGAAGACAAACAGACCCAGCTTATCACTTTGGATGGTCTTGTGTTCAGGTCGGTATAGTTTCACCCTCACAAGAAAAATTGCATTCTTTCCATACTTCCCTTCAATATTTAAAAGATATTTCAATATTATAGGATTTCAAAATGTCCAACATTAGGAACAAAAAAAAATTAGGAATGGCTTCTAGGAACATTGGCATCCTGCCTAATTTCTTTTCTATAAAAAAAGTAATATAATTAAAACGAAAATAACAAATATATAGGGGGATAAAACTAGGGGTGTGCAATAAAACTGGTTTATCAGAACCAATCCATAAAATCTGGTGCACCGATTTAAAAAACCCAATCCGTTTGCGTTATAAACTGAACCAGTCCATTTTTTAAAAAAAAGATAGGTTCCAGTTTAAAACAGGCAACATATCGGTTACCCACACTTTCTATTCATCAAGTAAGCTGCGCCGATTGAACCGTTTGCATTATCTACAAGTTGAACCAAGAAACTAATATCCAGTAAGCTGCGTCCATATTTTTTAGAACCTGAGTCCATTACCTTTTATTTATTTATTTATTTCACATTATCACGTGACGTTACTTTTATTTTTTTTGGTTACAACACGTGATGTTAAGTTGAATACCTCAACATGTTAAAGACACAACTTTATTAAACAAAAAATAAATAAAAATAAATAGAAAAATAAAGACATCACGTTGAAGTATGATTAGGATAACACTATTCTACTTGCCTTCTTGTTTGTCTTTAACAATGATGTCATGGTTGATGTGTTTGTGGGACCCGTTTGCATTATAATTACAATTACAATGTTACTTGCAAGTTGCAATTATCGTTAAAAAAAGTTAGAATTTTTTTTGAGTTTTAAAAGGGGTTTACATTAAATACCGGCTAGAAACTGGATCTAAACCGATTTGGAACTGTTCCTGTCCCTCAAACCGGTTAACTGGATAAATGGTTTGGATTATAAATTGGAACCAATAAAGGGGTTCAGTTCACATATTCGATTAACCATGCACACCCCTAGATAAAACATCGTCTATGACTGAAATGAAACACAAGCATCATAAGGGATCCTAGTCTTTCGATTTGCTCTGGAATAGCGTTACCTTATTAATCCCCACTCCGATTCTGTCAATGATTGTGTAATTGCTTTTGTTTCATCAAGAAAGTAACCATCTTTGAGAAGTGAAGAGATTGTGCAGTCTTGCTTATGTTGTAATTCACTATTTTGTGTCTGTTTTATTTTAGTTACGAGTTATTTTACTTGTTCTTGAGGATAGCTTATTTTCGTCTCAGTTGCACTTACTTTATTCGAATAAGACTCTTTTATCTACAAGCAAAAAAAGCACGATTTTCTCCTTACAGACATTGAAAGGAAAAGGAAACAATAAAATATTTCAGACAATGAAGAATATGCAGCAATGTTGTCAAATCTCTCTTAAAACCATAATTTGAGACTCCTTTAAAACATACATAAACAGATTACTTGACTAGAAACATGTCATATTAAATATACTCGCAAGGTTGAGAAGATACTTAAGCTACGTTTAGGTCAAATAATAACACTAGATTCGTTAAACACACTACGTCGAGTTTTTCAATAAAAAGAAGGTAAAAATAAACAAGAAAATGAGGGAGGAAGAAAGTTGCACACCTTAATGCCATTGAAGCAACCTGTTAACAACTCAGCTGGACTTAGTGTACTCTGTGATAAATCATGATGCCTCTGGATTGCCCTTTTGACATTTTGAGTGAGAGACAAAAGACCTATCACAAACTTTCTTTCTGCTTCCTGCAAACACAAGCACAGAAACCTCCCAATCAGTCCCAAAAAATACATATATAACTTATAAGTAGAAAAAGATTACTTAAAAAAATCCTGATCACACCTTTGACATATGTAGATTCACTAAGGCACCATTTGGCAAAGGAACGGAAAGCACTCCATTTAATGGCTCTAGGGCGTCAGGGGCATATGATCCACCGATCAAAGATGACTAAAAAACAAAGACAGGGTCATTTTCACATATACTTGATGGTCAAATAACAGAGATAACTCATAGACATGTATAATATGAATCAAAACTCACAAAATCACTAATTTCTTTATCGGTGAAGTCGTCCAATTGCTCATCCAAAGAAGAAACAGAAACGTCATTTTCATCTGCAAAATTTAAAAAAGCAAAGGTTAAGTCTTTGACACGAAAATCATGGTAAAACCATATCAGTTGAACCAAAAAACATTTCGGTTTTATTCACCTGGAAGTTGAATGTCAACTTTATCTGAACCAATATAATTTGTATCCCACAATGACTTGCTAAAAATTGCATTATCCTGGACAATTTTTTCAAGACCTGCATTCATATTAAAAAATTATTATTTAAATAAAGAGAACGTATTACAGAAACTGATTATTACACTCAAAGCAAAGGCCACAAACCATTGATTCCATTCACTTCCAGCAAAAACACAGCACGAGGCCTCTTGAATGGATTAGGAATCAAAACTTCGTTCAACTGCAGAAAGCAAAACATAACGACCAATCAGATCTCTATAACAGAAGTGTGATGTAACATAAATAAGGTAGTAAAATTTGAACATCGCTAATTATTCAAGAACCTTGGATGAGCTGGAGGCTGAAAGGGTAGAAGGAGGAGCAAAACCTAGCAAGACTGGCACAGCAGCGCCAACTTCTTGAAGCGAAATTGAAGGATGCTGCAAAGTCAAATGGCACCATCTAATGAGATCATTATATTGATTTTAACCATGACAATAGAGTGAAGCAACCTCGTTAGCAGAAACAGAGGGATGATCGAAAGGATGAGCGTGATAAATACAGTTAACCATCAAAGTCAAACCAATAAAATGGAAGTTAATTTTATTTTATTTTGACGGAAATAAAATGAAAGTTATTAAGAGGATGGGAAAATGGTTAGGGAAGTCAAAGTAGCTAGTTAGTTTATTTAGTTAGTTCGTTAGAGGGGTAAGTTATGCAAATGAATTGGGGGAGTTGTAGGAGAAGAATTCCATTGTCCATTTTCTGTGCAAATTGAACACAACAGTTTGGTTCCCTTGATCCTTTCTAGGAATTCCTCTATTATTTTGGTGTTCGTAGCAATTAATTAATCTTCCAATATGAACAAAGTAATGACAAAAATAAAATATAAACTTTCAGCATGTTAAATTAAAAAACCACCCTTCTCAAACATCATTTATAAATTTAGTTATGATCGAATACGCCATTTTACAAATTAGTTTGTGTTATTATCAAAATAGTTGTTAACTAGCAGCTATAGTCGTGCTATAGTGTTGTTGCATAGCAAATTTTGATGAACAAATCACTATTGTTCTGCGATACGCTATTTAGTACAAAATATTGTGAAATAGCAGCTATAGTGGCACTATAGCACCACAGCGTAGCAAAATTTGAACAAATCCCTATTTTCCGCAATCCACAACACTGATTATGAATCATATCAATAGAAACAACAATAGAAGAAAAAAAATCTTCTACTTCCTTGTTTTCATTCTCAAGTACTATTACTAGTTAGTTATCTTATTACAAATTCATTTCTTGATTATTATAGAATTATAGAATCATAACAACCTAATGAACAAACTTCAGAATGCTTAAATGTTGCAATTCAATTATCGCAACTAGTAAAAAAATTCTCCATTCATCAACTATCACTACCTTCAACATTTCAAACACTAACAACTAGGCAAAATGTTTATGTTGCATGATTATTGATGAGATTTCAAAATCGAATTTGATTTGATTTTCATTTCTTAAAATTTTCGCACCAGCATGTAATTCAATTAAAGTACATAAAATTCGAATCGATCAGCGAAAGATGCAGTGATAATCAAAAAGAGTAGAAGAAGGAGAATTAGAAGCTAAACCTGATCGTTAGATGATCTATCGCGAAGGAATTGATGAGATGAACTATCGATGAAGAAAACGGAACCAGAAGCATCGCCCTGTGAAAATCAAACAGAAAGAAAATCGTTAGATCGAATTCACAATCGCAATCAAAAGCGAAATGGATTAGAGAGAGAGAGAGAGAACGAACCCTAGCTTGAGGAGAGAAGAGAGAGAGGAAAAGGAGGAAGGTACAGATGACGGAAACGGGAAACTTCATCTTCTCAGAGAGAGAAAGAGATCTGGTGGTTCCACTTCAGCTACGTGCTTCGTTGTTTGTTTGTTTTCTCTGCAAATATCATGTAACTGCTTCGGGATTCGTTATTTGTTGAGGGCATGTTACTACCCGCACCCCCAATAACAAAAGTTGGGATATGGCAATGAATTTTTAATGAGTAAATAAATGAGAGAATGTTTAACTTCGTCCCAAATTCGTTACTCAATCATATGAAATATCAATTTAATCCCTGAATTTGTTAAATGTCAATCAAGTTAGTCTTTCTGTTCAAACGGAGCGTTAACGGAGCTGACGTGGTCGTTAACCTCTCACATGTCAGACGCCACGTAGGCAGGGACTAATTTGACTAATAATAACAATCATTTCAAAAGACTAAATTGACTGATTTGCAGAAAATGTTTTGACTTTCTTTCCAAACGGCTCTTTTCTTCCCAAACGACTCTTTTCTTCACCAACGGCTCTTTCTTCCCCAATTGTATAAAATTGGAACCCTAATTACACAATCTGCAATCTACACTCTAAAATCACCGAAATTTCCTCCAATAACAAGTGGTTCAGTTCTTCCCCAATTCAATAAACTTCAAACCCTAATTTTTTCGTATTGAATCTGAAAGCCAAAATCCTCAAAATTTCTTGAAGCAAAACTATTGAAATTGAATCTAAAATGATGGGGGTGGAAATATGGGAAGAAAAAAAAAACAGTTATAAAAGTCTAGCTTTATCTTCAAGCTTCATGTTTAATGGTGTTGTGAGAGTGCTTGAACGTTTGTGTCCTAGAATTTGTGTTGTTAGAAAATCCAATACTTCAAAAAACCCAGGAAGGTCATTATATGCTTGCCCTCTGCCAAAGGTTTGTTTAAATATTACCAGCAAATTAGTCCCTGAATTATTTCTCTATCAAATTGAAGATGACTGAGAAATGTAACATTTATGTAATAATATTATCATCAAAATGGGAAGGACGTTTTTTATGTTTCTGACTGAAATGTGAAGAAGGAGGTATGGGTAATGCAGGGGCAAAATGGGAAAAGCAGAAAATAAATAAACTGAAAAGTGAAAACTGAACTTTTTCCAATTTAATCAAATTAGTCCTTGAACACGTGGCTTCCTTCTTGACACGTGTACAAGACAACATAACATGCAGGGAGACAAATCAGTATTTTTGAAAATAAATTTAATATTAAAAAAATTTAATTATCGAGAATTGAATTTTCACTTTTTTTTGTCAAAAATTTTAATTTTTTTCAAAAATGTCTTTTTCAGATTTTTTTATGATTTAAATTTTTTTTAACTACGTGGACTGTCACGTCAGTGCCATGTGGCACAAGTTGCACTGTCACTAACTGCCACGTGGCAAAAACCATGTCATATTAGCAAAATGTAGGGTCAGGGGCCTTTTTAAAACAAAAAAAAATTTGCAGGGATGTTTTTCAATTTCTTTTTTGCAGGGACGAAAACCAAAACTGGCCCAAATTATAGGAACGAAAAGCATATTTAAGCCTTAAATATATAACTTTTTAATAAATAATTGGTGTTTTTTAATGAAAAGTGACTACTTTTAGAGGTCTTAACATGTGCAATATTGCACATGTTAGACAAACCCTTATAAACAAACCTAACATTGAGCTCTTACAACTGCAAATTTATAATACTAAACAAAAAATCCTTCTTATAATGATGCAAGTTAGAAATACTAGAAGTTGAAGAGCGTTGTCTAGATTTCTTCCTTTGCGCATACGGTGCATGCATATCAGGCCCCCCAAATTATGCTTATTGCAAATTTTAATAACTTTCGATATAGATTCTACTCATCCCTCATTCCTCATTTTTTGTAATTATATTTAAGTATCATTAACAAGTGACAAAGCATTTAAAAGATCTTATTTTTAAAATGTGTTTTATTTATTAAAAAAATATTAGGAAAATTTCATGTGGGGCTTTAGCCCCACATAGCCTACAAATGCATCCGCCCCTGCTGGCTAGACTTAACGGAGCAAAAACAACTGTATTTGATTTAGAGTTAAAATGTTAGCTAGGAAGAAAAGCGTCCAAGGTAAGGGCTCTAGTCTTGACCATGATTTAGATGAAAATAATAGGTTATGATATTGAATTTGATATGCTTCTTGATTCGTTGAAAGAGTGAAAAGATTTATTATGTTTTATTAATTTTTGTATTTGATAATTATAAGGATCGGTGAGATGCAATTTTGTTAAAGTATGTGATTTGATGAATTTGTAAATCTTGGTGATTGCTTATTTGTGAGATGGTAAATGTTGTTGAGTTAAAATGATTCTTTATTGTGTATGTGATTTAGAGGTTGTGTGGAAGTTTATTAATTTTATGTGGTTTAAGTGTCAAATTGTTGTGTATGTGATTTAGAGGTTGTGTGCAAGTTTACTATTTTATGTGGTTTAAGTGTCAAAAAAAATAAAGGAAAAAAAAGAGTGCATAGCATGTACATCATTGCATTTGATGAATTATTAAATGTCAAATGAGATGATTCAATTAATTTTTAAGTGCCAAATTGGACGATTATTATTATATGCCAAATGCGGCAATTCAATGGATTTTTAAGTGGCAAATGGGGGATTATTATTATATGACAAATGGGGCAATACAATGGATTTTTAAGTGCCAAATGAGGTGGTTATTATTATATGCCAAATAGGACGATTCAATAGATTTTTAAGTGTCAAATGAGATGATTATTAGTATATGCCAAATGGAGCGATACAATGGATTTTTAAGTGTCAAATGGAGCGATTTAATGGATTTTTTAAGTGCCAAATGGGACGATCATTATTATATGCAAAATGGGGGTGATTCATCGTTATATGCTAAATGGAACGGTTAAAACTATTATGCCAATTGGGGCAATATTCGGATCATGTGTTATTTGCATTTCATGCATCTGCATCAACATTGAGTCTTGTGTTTGTTCTTATAGTATATTTCAGAGTGATTAATATTTTAAACTAAAAAAAATGTTTTAGCATAATTCCTTGATGATCGTTGTATATTCTTATTTGATGTTGTAATTTATTATTGATTTTATTTCATGGGTGTTAAAGACTAACCCTTACAACCAACATTTTAGGTACCAAAAGAGATATGATTTGTGCTGATGTTTTGCTTGAAGCGTGTACACGGGAAAACAAATTTGGGTTTTTTCTGAATTTTAATTTAAAATAGTTTTTGAAGTTTATTTCTTTCGTAGTTAACTCGACTTGAATTCACTATTTTTGTTAAGTTATAGTGAGGAGTTTATTATGCTTAACTATTGTTAAAAAAACCCATCTTTCTAAAAAGAAAGAACTAGACGTAATGTCTTGGATAAAAAAATTTGGGACGTTACAACTTTCATCACCTGTAGAGCACAATGACCTGCACGAGATTTCCGTTGATTTGGTTTCCTCTGCTTCTTTTAGGGAGGTGACACTGGTTCAAACATATCAACATGTTGTAGCGCACGATGACATGCATTCAAGATCCCTTGCTGGCCCTCTCATAGTTCGGTCCATTTCTGTTGAGTCGGTTACTGTAACAGATGTTGAGGGCGGTCTAAGGAGGTGGCTACGGCTACTGTGACGCAAACTGTAGATTTAGATAGTTTGGTTTCAATAGCACAGGAAGACATTCACAGTAATCCGAGAATTCAGCAAGATATGGAATTATGACGCCGTATTCGTGAATATGATAAAGAGTGAGCCAAAATGTCATTCACACCAGTTTTTTTCTAAGAAACAAAAGCAACACCTAAAGAAAATGAATATTGGTAAGCCGCCGTATATAACCCATTCTAGGGGTGCGCTCTCTCCGAATGATCAATGATTGTTTTGTATTGGAATGTCCACGGTTTTGGTAACTCGGACACAAAAATTGCTTTAATTTTTTTTTTATTTGTCTCATAAGCCTGTGATTATTTTTTTGGCTGAACCTATGATTGATTTTGCCCGTGAAGGTAATTGCTTTGCTGATAAGTTAGCTAATATGGGTCACCTGATCCATGGTGCGGTTTGGTTATCGGTTTTACCTCCTGACATGCAGGCGGAGTTTTATTTGGACCGTTGTGGTATCCTTCGCTACAGGTTTCCTAAGGCGGCTGTTTGCTTTATGTTTTCTTTTTTATTATTTCTTTTTCCTTGAGGGTTTTGGTATAGTCCCCCCTCTTGTAAATATTTTTTCCCCTTAGTAATATTTGAGTTTGG
>Ga0209282_1002145_pt1 | contig 11261 bp, 6 predicted proteins | sample Mtrugardesep15_FD_187529 | JGI IMG/M metagenome (GOLD analysis project Ga0209282, IMG submission 187529) | Root nodule microbial communities of legume samples collected from California, USA - M. trunc garden sep15 (SPAdes) (version 2) | ecosystem: Host-associated > Plants > Roots > Nodule...
CGCGATTCATTTGACGAGCCAGACTATGCTCTAATTGATACACTTTTTTCTCTTGCGGAAGCCTACTTGTTTGCTCAACTGGTTGATTTTAAGGATAGTTATCCTGAAAAGATTCGAGAAGGCGTTGAGTAAGATTTATTCTTGTGCTCGTGAATTTTCATTTTGAGAATTTTGTATGCTTTTATTACAACTTAAATGATTCCAGGACTAGGCAATCATTGTTTTTCTTTTCTTTTATCTTTTGAAGGGCTGGTTTCTTCACTAATTTATTGAAAGGAATTTAGCATTAATTGATATATATTAAAATATTACCTTCCGGGAAGACTTGGCTTCTTTATGGGTATGAGCATAGAACACTGTCATAAATGTTGGCTTCAGCTGCTTGCTAATAGGGCTTTAGAAGGTCGACATACTACCTTGGAGCTTAATGTCAATCCTGATTGTAAACTGCTACCACATGAATAGTAGGCAGGTGAAATTAATGGATAGCACTATAATAATTATCAGGCCATTAATTTTTAACTCGAAAAACTGGAAACCCATTGTTAGTTGTAAATGAAAAAGGAATGGCAATTCTTCATATTTCATAGAAACGATCAAACAGGTGGTAAATAGCTTCATTAATTCATTATACATATGGGTTGAGATACATACAAACCTTTACCGTTGCATCATTTATCCCATGTAGTTGACTCCACCTTGTAGGAAGTGCTTTGGTGGTTGTTGTTTATGCATTTAATTCTGTCCAAATTGTTTCTAGTTATGCTCGTATGTATAAAGATGTTCGAGCTGCTGTTGATTTGTGCCACCGTGATGGGACGTTGAAGCAAATGGTTGCTAAAGATCCAGGAAGGTATGAATATAATCACCACCCTATCAAAGTGAGAACTGAACAAATAATTATCATGCATGCAACGGGTATAAGAATCCCGATGTCATAATTTTTCTTTGTGAAGATCATGTTCTTAAATTTCATATATCATCTATGAATTCTTTATAGAACTATTCTAAATTCCTCAGATTTTTGTTTAAATTTTACCTATCAGGTATATCAATGAAGACAACCTGATAGTGCCCATGCTTGAAATGCTCAGAGAATCTGGACGCGCAACATTTTTAGTGACAAATAGGTAGAATAGTAGTTAACATCATTTAATTTTTTTGGTGTAATTAAAAAATTAATTGCATTTTCTAAATTACCCTTTCTTTTCATTAAACTTTGTATGGGACCTTGTTCCATTAAAGGGTATTTTGAGAATAATAGCATATGTAATATGGAGAAATTAGTTAAGTTTTGCTTATATTTTGCACCAACAAAAATTGCTTCTTTTTTGCTTATATGAGACTGGAGTAGTATCTACGTAAGCATAAGAATAAAAAATTCCGGTAAGTAGGCAAAATATCTTGGTGTTATTAATGACTGATGGGGCATTCAAATGTGTATGTTTAAAAGACATTTTAACACTTTCCTTTTTAAAAGATCAGATATGTAGTGCTTAGCTGGTGTAACATGGCTCATACATAATGTTCAAAATTCGTAGAGTAAAACGAGTTTCTATGGCATTGCAGATTTACAAGATAAGAATTGAAAAGTAATTAAATTTGTAGGGAATTGATTTAAGAGAGAATATTGTAATGGGTTATCTCAAAAAGCATTACCCGGTATCCTTGTCTACGGGGTATTTTAACTAGGATTTTTCCTTTTTTCCTATTCCATTTGCAGTTTATGGGACTATACAAATACTGTCATGAATTTCCTCTGTGGATCCAGAATGGTAGGTGGCAGTAACAATTTTGAATGGCTTCAATACTTCGATGTGGTTATCACTGGCAGGTCATGTTCTTCTCTTGGCAGCGTTACCCAGTTATATTTGTTTTCTTTGGCTTCATTATTCTGCCTAATGTGAATTTTACCCTTCTGGCCCTTGGATTCCTATGATGCACAAATTATGTTACAAACAATAAATGGGCGCTTTCCAACTGTTTACTGTAGTCCTTATGTTGTTCAGTGAATTGCATTTGCTAGTTTTTTTGTCAGATCACAATACACATCTTCCTCCATTTGATGACATGACATGACACTTATTTAATAAACATGATAACGTACTCTATCCATCCCTAAATATAAGACTCTTTTTGAGATTTGTTTTTTCTTTTTTATACGACACATTTCAAATTGTTCATTGCATTAATTATTTCTTTACAGAAATAACCCTATTTATTTTACACATAAAAAAAATCTCTCTTGTGAGGACTGGTGGAAAGAGTGCAAAGAGTAAGAAAGTGAAATTATGAGGCTAAAAATTAGTTGTGAAATTTTGGGCAATAGTACACATTATTGACAAATTTATTTTTATTAACAATATAAACCAAATCAACCACTTTTCTTAATATCCATGAATTAGTTGAAGGAGTCTTATATTAAAGGGAGTAAGAAACATCCAAGCAGTGTGTTTTTTATCTTGAGCGTTAACTGTTGGGTTTCTGATAGCATGCTATAATGTTTTAGTTGTGGATTTGGTTGCTAACCTGTTCACATTCACTATACTACAGTGCAAAGCCAGGATTTTTTCACGAGGAAAATCGTGCCAACCTATTTGAGGTTGTGCCTGAGACTGGAATGCTACTCAATACAGATAATGGCTCTCCTATGCCTCAGGTTTGCACAATAGCACATCATTTCATTCATTCCTTTATATCTTGTATAAAGATTCGTGTCATATTTTTTTTAATATTGAAAGGTGGGGAACATCTCCGCAAGGATATTCACAGAAGCAACGAATCATGCTTGCCAAGTTTTCCAGGTACAATCATCATCCTCTGTAAAATGAAAATAATTTTGTTTAGGACACAAATCTATTTGAAGTTAATGTTATCTTAATCCTCAGTCTGTATCCGTAAATGTTTGATAGCTCAGGATCTCAATATTTACCTTTCATTATTGACAAGATCTCAGTATTTACCTAGTGATTGCGAACATCTGTTGTAGGGAGGCAATGTAGCTCATCTTCATAAACTGCTTTCCATTGAATCAAGTTCACAGGTAGTTGTTGATTAAGAGTACTTGAGGATTGTTGTTATTACTTAAGCTTCCCGTAAAAATCTGGATGCTTTATGTGTAGGTTCTGTATGTTGGGGATCACATTTACGGAGACATATTACGTAGCAAAAAGGTTCTTGGTATATCATATTAATCCTTACAACTATACTATGCAATGTATTTTGCACTCTTAAGTCTATCTACCAGTAAATTTTGATGAACCTATGGTACCTTTGATGAGTAGAAACTCAAATACAAACTCCTTCAAAATTTAGTATATGTGTGGATTCTGATGTAAGTAAATTAAATTGACTGTGATGCAATGTGCTCATCGAGCAGGATGGAGGACAATGCTTGTAATCCCAGAGCTGGAGAAGGAGGTTAAACTCCTCTGGGAATCAAGGGACACCCGGAAGGTGCTTATTAATTTTATTTCCTCAAATTAGAACTTTTTTTTTGTCAAGCCTTGGCTTTATAAAAAAAAAAATTAGAAAAAAAAATGAGTGGTTTATGTGGGCTTCTGATATTTTGTTGATTAGGTGTGCTTTTACATTCTTCTTGTTCTCCCTCTCAATAAAGACCTGACAAGCTAATTCACATTCAGGAAGATTTTTACTTGAATATTCTCACGCAGGAGCTTCAATTCTTGAGGAGTGAGCGTGATCGCATTGAGGATGAAGTACATCATTTGAAGTGGTCTCTTAAGTTAGTATAACTTTGGAACTCTCAAACAAGTCCTTCCTTATTACCTGTTTGCATTATTATAAAGTACTGCACTACTTTTCAGATTCAAGAACCCAGATGCTAATGCCAAACAGAAGCTATCTTCAGCACTTGATAAATTGGAGGTTTGTCCTTTAGGTCCGTTTCGATGTGATACATGGAAGTCCAATTTCATACATTTGACAAGGGCCTATATTTTTTTGGCAGCTTGAAAGAGAGAAAATGCGATTAATCCATCAAGAAGCTCAAAGAAAATTACATCAAAGGGTAGAAAGTTCAACTGTCAGCCGTTTTCATTTTCTTTAGTTCTCGTTTTACTAGTTATATACAGCACAATATATCAGACGGGCATTGTATGACTGATCACTGATGTTGATTTTTTAAAATAATTATCGCAGTTTCACGAACCATGGGGACAGCTTATGAAAACTGGTTATCAGAATTCTCGCTTTGCTCATCAGGTAAAATGTGACTCCTTTGGTAGTTTAGGAGTAGATGCCCCTTTTCCAAACCAGTGTACAACAGGAAAATGCATATATAGTTATATCTTTCGAATTATTATTAGAGCGGCTGCTAGGAAGAATGTACTTGATATATGATTTATTGAAGAAGAAAAAAACATGGATGCATAGAATCCAACAAAAAAAGGCGCGATTGTCTAGGAAAACCTACACATCTTATTTTAGCACTTTCAAGAAGAAACTGGTAAACCTTATATATGCCAGCTTTTCTTCCTTACTATAATATCAATTTGACCCAACTAAATGATAATTAATTCCATCAACTCTCCTGATGCAGGTTGAGAGGTTTGCCTGCCTTTATACTAGCCAAGTATCTAACCTGGCTTTGCACTCTCCAGACAAGTATTACAGACCCAGTGAAGATTTTATGCAGCATGAATTTGGAATTCTGGCTTCTAAGCCACGGGAAATGTAAGTTTCAGAATTTGGGGCAGCATTCCTTTGCGTTTGGAAAATTGGATTCTGATCTGTACGAGTTTCTGGTTCCCACCCCCCTTCTCTTGCTGGTTTTAGTAATTCAGAGCGCCATATGATTTTTTGCTACAAGGGGAAAAAAGATGCTAGATTTTATCATCAAATGTTCTACAGATTCGTCCACCACTAACGTGGGGGTGCTAGTGTGCAGTGGCAATTAAAGAAATTCAGCGTCTTCATTTAATATACTTGCAGATGATTAGTTACTTCACAAAGTGTAAATGAATTTTCATTGATATATTCACTATTTTTTTGACACATCATGATTTATTTTTGTATTCTTCTGTAATTAAAAGGATAATAACTGATATGTTATGGTACTTATGGTCCGTGGAGGAAAAGGGTGAATTGCATAAAAAAATAACTTAGCCAAAGGAGGAAAGACATGTCAACAAAGAGATGGGAGGCAAAGTTGGTTAAAGGAAATGAACAAGAGTAGGATCCTGAGTTTGGGGGCATAATAAGCTGACATATCAAGGCTTTCAACTCTAAAATGGAAGGGAAATGAGAATGACATTTAGTACATGTTTGGCTACGCGGTCAAAACAGTCCAACGCGCGTCCTGTCTTTCAAAAGCCATTTTAACGTGTTTGGTTCACCACATACACTCCACCGCCATCGTAAGTTTGCAGTTTCAGAATCGATTCTTATAGAAGCTGCTCTCCCTAGCTTTTTGGAATCGAGTCTCTGCCGTGAAAATAGACAGCCTCCATTTGCCTCTTTTACCCTTGAACCTCATCACTTTCTTTCACATTTTTTCTTATATTTGACAAATCCCTTCAGCTATATGAGAAATTTGTTACTTCATCTCACTGCTGGTTGTTGTATGTGTGTGTTTTTTTTTGTTGCTGGGAAGTTTTTTTGGTTGCAGAAATCTCAAGCAAGGTTGAAGAAGACTGGGTGGTTTTTGTCGCGACTCCCATTTGGTTTCTTGTTACGTGAAAGCCTATCAAAAAGCCTTTTTTTAATGGCCTAATCATTTTTAAATTTTATAAAATTAAAAAAATAACTAATAGTAGTTTTTTAATAAATAACTAAATGAAATATGTGAAAAAATAAATAAATAAAATATGGAAACGCTATAAAAAAACGTAAAAATGGAATTGAAATTTGTGAAAAAATAAATAAATGAAATATGTTTTAAATGCACATATAGAAAAACCCATTTTGGTCATTTTCATAACTAAAAGCAATTTAGACACAAAAAAAAAATCTATTAATTTTATTGTCAACTAATCAAAAATAAATGAAGGATGAAAAAACTAAATAAATGTAAAATTTTATACACATGTTAAAGTTCATTTTCGTCTTTTACACATCTAAAAGCAATTCTGACTCAAAACATCCCAACAACGTTTTTCATACAAATCACTTTTGTTTGGAAGGTAACCAAACACAAATCACTTTACATTCAACTCACTTTTAACCAAAATCAATTCTACAAAATCAATTTTACCAAAATCAATTTTTTTCACCGCACAACCAAACACACGCTTAATAGAATGTAGGGCGTGGATGAATGTATTTCGATCTCTGTTGTGTTCCTATTCTGCTACTGAGTGTACTTTGCTCTCTGCATATTCTTATTCACATAATTGTTTCTCTGTACCTGGGAGGTGCCATTAATTTAGTATCCAAACAACAACTCCTCTTATCTACTAAATAAAGCAAGGATGTTATATTTAGTTTATCTGAGTGTTTAATTCCTGCATATTTTCACTGATATGCCAATGCCATGTTTTCATTCATGTGCTTTTATTCAAACTTCAGTATAAATAAAATAAGGACTAAAATGAATATTATAGAGACCAATTTTAATATGAACAAATTTTGCAAGAACCAAAAACAAACACCAAGGAGTAAAAACAAATATTTTGTAAGGACCTAAAACATATATAATTGTTACAAATTTGCTTTCCATTGATTTGGCCTTCAGATCTGGCTATGGTTGAGTTCAAGTCCCCCTCTATTCCAAAAGGATTCTTCTAACTCCTTAATAATTTATCTTATTCAAATGATAATTACAAAAAAAATAAACTAATCAATTTTTACAAGACAGGGCAGATACTTAAAAGTCTAAAATTAACTTTCACTAGTAGACATTTTCAATTCTTTTGAAAGAGAGAAGTGAATGGCATCTCTCATTCTCTACCTAGTTTATTCATCTGCTTAAACTTTTCTTTAATCCCCCTTTCTTTGAATATTCCTTTATGTCCAAACCAAATGTACAAAGTTCCACGTAATCTGAAGGAACAAAAACGAAGGCCGTCATGCCATGCTATTGCTTGTCATTTGAAAGGAATATAAAATAAAAATGGCATAGGTGCTAGAATGATAAAATTTATCTCATCTTTATGGAATTGAATCTCTCATGCAATTTTCTATTGTCAAATCGTCAGGTCAAACTCGAATACAACAGCCTGGCAGAATTTGACCCCATTTGGCTGATAATGATATCTGTTGTGTATTATAAGAACCACTTTTTAGCAAAAAATAAGAAGAAATAAGGCATATATTCTATTCTAAAGACCATCTACCCTTAATTACTCAATGAAATTCGTATTTTCCATGAAATTCCTACCGCCACGAAAATCACGAGGTATAAAAGATAAGAATGAAAGTTTGGTGAAAATGACTTATTTAATAATTCCTCAAATAAAAATTTCTAAAAAAGACTTGTATGATAATTATTGACTCTCATCAAATATTGCGATTGTGGAATTTTGACGCTCCTCCACTTTTGTTGAGTGACATTGATCCTTTATGTTTTTCTCATTTATGATTTAGTACCTCCCTCCAAATTTCCTCCAAAATACAAATGTATAGGTGACATAGTTTATTAAGGTGGCAATTTTCAAATGGATTTGGATCTCATTATTAAAAGTTGTTAAAAAAAATTCCGTCTCAAATTAATTGTCATTTTTGGGTTGTACACTAAGGGAAATGGGTTGTATACTGTTATAAGGGAAATGATTAGTTGAGTTCACCGATAAGTTAGCATTATTTAATAAAATACTTTTATTAATTATAGTTAGTGGAGTAATAAAGTAAAGTGAACTTAAATAAATAAAGATGTATTAATGTGAAAAATAATAAATGTTGCATTAGTATGGTAAAATGACAATTATTTTGAAACAGAAAAAAATAATGCAAAAGTAACAATTATTATGAAACGAAAGAAGTATTTTTGAAACACGTTGACTATATTAAGGTTTTTGTGGGGATGAATATTAAAGTTGTTGAAGTCTCACATTAATGGAGTAGTTAATTAGAGTAAACTTCAATAAATAAAAGTATTCATGCAAAATATGTTTTAAAACATTTTCTTGACGCTATTTTTTTAAACACATTAACCGTGTTTGACAAAGTGTTTTATTTTTGATATGGCAGGTCCGGGCGACTCATAATGATTTGGTGTGGAATGATGTTCGGGTCATGTCATGGAGCATGGGAGACTATCATTAAGTAATCGTCATAAGTGTAATACGACGAAGACTATTCTGTTCTTGAAGGAGAAGTTATGAAACTAATGAAAGACATTCATTTAGCTAACCATAAAGGATGTACTACGAATGTGATTTTTGAGACTTATTTGTTTACATTGACAAATCATCATCCCGCAGACAAGGAGCTTCCGAATTTAATATTATAGTTTCATATATTATTTTTACATTCTAACTTTGAGGTGAAATTTATTCATCGACAACGAACATTGTTGCTCATGATTTTCCTAGGGTGTCCTATTTATAGTCTAGTCACCATGTTTTTGAGATTTATCCTCCTAATATTGAATCTTTTTTAATTAATGATATCAGTTAAGTTGTTTTTGATATAATAAAAAGTTTTTATCTTAAGAAAAAAACAAGTTAATTACCAGACTTGCTTTTAAGTTTGCTTAGCTTAAAATATTTGAAAAAAAAAATGAATATAAATTAACAATAATATTTTTCAACCCCATTCAACACTCTCATTTTCTCTCTATTTATCTCTTAAAAACAAAAACAAAAAAATCTCTTGCTACCATGTCATGAATCTATCATATCTATCTTATCACTCTATTTTTAAAGTATTTGGGTGTTCATAAAACGTTTTCCTTTTACAATTGATGGTTTCTATTGTTGATCCATATTCTTCCAAAAACTTTGCGAATGCAGAAAGTAGTGATTGGAACTTGTATGGAGTAGAAGTGTGGGCGTGTAAATATCTAACATCTATCTATATAAATTTAGACACCATACCATGGCTATAGGGCATCCAGAAATAGAATAGATTTGTTCAACTTTTGCGTGAAGAAGAGGGACCTCACCTCACTAATTAAGAACAATATTGGGATAGAACAACTTATCAGTACCCCGGTGATTGGTTATATATTCACGGTGGAAAGTAAACATAGATGATAAAGATTCTAAATTTGTACATGATATTATATCCTCATATGTATATAGAAATGTCAAACATGAATTCAATAGAGTAGACAATTAACGGTCTATTGTAAGAGATTTGAAAAGCACTACTTGTAAAACAATTTGTAATCACTATACTAATTTGATTATTAAATTAATTATTTTTTTTCTCCTTTTTTTTTCTTTCTGGATCTACATTGGTGAGTCCCTTTGACAATTGCTTTCAAAGCATATTGGTTCTGGAATATTTTTTTTTTATAGTAGTAGGTTCTGGAATCTCAGCATGGACAACGAAACCAATCCGAATGAACAAATTATGGCCCCAATACCAACTTGAATTGGTAGCGGAGTGAACATAAAGCTTATGAGATAGAAAGAAATTTAGGCTCAAGTTTAGCATCACTACCCCTTGCCATGGATCAAATCAATAAAAACTATATAGTAACATGTATTAGAATCCTCACATGTTTTATAAGTGTCAGCATATCAGTTGTTAGTGCTGTGTTCATTGTCATGGTAAAAATGTGTTATGAGTTTGGAGAGTATTTTTTTTTCACCCTGTTTTGTTATTTTGAAGAATGTCAGCTATTTTAGAAAGAAAAAAAAACAAGGTTTATTGAAAAAAAATCCAAAGATGCACATTGGTTAGATAAATAATGTTTTATAAACTCTAAACACCTCCTCTAGTTATGCAAGTAAGACTAATTTAGGATAAAAAATTTAAGACGAGTCATTTGTTGTATTATCGACACTCATTTTAATTAAAATAATTGGTGACCGTACTCATAATAACCTACACAAGAATGATTTCAAACATATACGATGCATATATGGTTCGTCGTCCCTATTGTGTTAGCAAATATGTGTTTAATTATCATTGCTCTAATTTACATAAGTGACTATTGTGTTGCGAGAGAAATCTAAAACAACTAAGAACATTATGTTGAGTTTTAAGCCTCCACACAAAGTGGTTGTGCACTACTTTTTCATCCAAAATCTTAATTAAACATGAATTAAGTACATCAGTGATTCGGTTCTTTACATATTATTTTTCTACCAAATATAAAACTTGTTACTCACCCTTACAAGACACCATTAGTCATGATGCCAATATGTTTGAGCATGGTTATCCATCCTTGTCCAAGAAGTGAGAAAGTAGATAAAAAGATTCTATTTCAAGCTACATAACTTTTTGTTACCGTATCTTTTCACCAAAAATGTAGACTATTTGTAATTGCATTATTATATATAAATGTAAATGTACTCGTAAAACAGATGGATAGCTACGTATGTCAAATTCCTAATGTTCAATTTGCAATGCCTAGCCCGTTATAGCCTTCATTATTTGTAATTTTGTAATTTTTTATACTAGGACAAGATTAATTAACTTGAAGTTGTTTTATTTTAAAACTCGATATCTAATCCAAAAACTTATTAATGTGAGAGAACCAATTCCACCGTCCAACATAAAAAAAATAGCTTTTGTGTTAACTTTCACCCTGAAAAATCTAAAACTAGCTTTTGTTTATAAAGAAAATAGTCACGAATATGTGTTACCTCTCACATTGGAAAATAAATTTCCAATTGAAATATCTTGCATTCATATGTAAGTCACTACATCGACGATTGTTAAATTACAATCGGACGTTTCGCAAAATACATAAATTTTGATTTTCTAATTTAAAATATCAAATTTGAAATTTGAATCATTAAATCTTGGTTCAATGACCACATAGACACCATTCCCTTGGTTATTAAAGAGAAATAATAACAAAGAGGAAGGCAACCATGCACATAAAGCCTTAATTATTGACGTTAAAAGTCTATTTTTTGTTGTTGTATGGACATTGCTGATATATTTGAAATTGTATAAAAACCATTAGATCCCCTAAAAAAACATTAGATATGCTAATACGAGACAACAAATATCCACCATAAAGTAGCTTAAAATTTGATTGAATCACTAATTAAATAAGGGTTAATGATGTGTTTCGTCCTTGCAAATAGGGGTCGTTTAAAAAATCGTCCCTCTAATCGTTAATCCTTTTTTTTTACCCTTGCAAAGTTTAATCAGTTAAAATTTCGTCCCTTTACCCAATT